>OBEQ010582383.1_pt1 | contig 10030 bp, 7 predicted proteins | sample 1670901 | NCBI WGS metagenome assembly OBEQ01 (sample SAMEA104232315, study PRJEB22302) | groundwater metagenome | biome: forest; feature: aquifer; material: groundwater | place: USA | collected 2011-08-07 | depth 5.4 m | reverse complement strand
GGGCGAGCCTGCGCCAGCCCAAGACCCTCGAGTACAATCATCTCGTCGAGCTCCGTCGCCCCGAACCGGACAGCCTGCCCGAGCTGTTCGTCGGCCCGGACCACGAGCGTCGCGAACGCCAAGGTTTTCGCCTGACCGACCGCCGCGGCGACGCGCGCACCGTCGAACAGGAAATCGACTACTGTCTCTACTGCCACAATCGGGACAAAGATTCGTGCAGCAAGGGTCTTTCCGACTCAAAGACCAAAGAGCTCAAGAAAAATCCGCTCGGGGTCAAGCTCGCCGGCTGCCCGCTCGAAGAGAAGATCAGCGAGATGCACACCATGCGGCGCGACGGCGACGTTCTCGCCGCTCTCGCGCTGGTGATGATCGACAATCCGATGTGCCCGGGCACCGGCCATCGCATCTGCAACGATTGCATGAAGGCCTGCATCTTCCAGAAGCAGGAGCCGGTGAACATTCCGCAGATCGAGACGCGTGTTCTGACCGAAGTGCTCGACTTGAGCTGGGGCCTGGAGATTTACGGCCTCCTCACTCGGTGGAACCCGCTCAACGCCGCGCGCCCTCACGCCAAGCCCTACAACGGCAAGAACGTTCTCGTCGTTGGCCTCGGTCCCGCCGGCTACACCCTCGCACACCACCTGTCGTGCGAAGGGTTTGCCGTGGTCGCCGTCGACGGCCTCAAGATCGAGCCGCTCCCCGAGGCGCTCACCGGCCACCGTGGGTCTTCAGGCGAATGGGTCCCACCCGCGCCGATCAAGAATTTCGGTGCAATGTACACAGAGCTCGACGAACGCATCCTCTTGGGCTTCGGGGGCGTGAGCGAGTACGGGATCACCGCGCGCTGGGACAAGAATTTTCTCACGGTCACGTACGTAACGCTGGCTCGAAATCGGAATTTGCGCATCTACGGCGGCATTCGCTTCGGCGGCACGCTCGCTCTCGACGACTGCTGGAAGCTCGGCTTCGACCACGTCGCGATCAGCGCCGGCGCCGGGCGGCCCACGGTCATCGACATGAAGAACAACTTGTCGAGAGGTATCCGCAAGGCCAGCGACTTTCTCATGGCGCTGCAGCTCACCGGAGCCTACAAAAAAAGCTCGATCGCGAATCTCCAAATCAGTCTCCCCGCAGTGGTCATCGGCGGCGGGCTCACCGCGATCGACACCGCCACCGAGCTTCTCGCGTACTACCTCGTGCAGATCGAGAAGGAAGTCGAGCGCTTCGACGTGCTCGTCGGTCAGAAAGGCAGCGCGGCCGTGCGAGCGCTCTTCGACGACGAGGAGTGGGAGATGCTGCAGACGCACCTTTCGCACGCCAGGGAGCTCACGGCCGAACGCGAGCGCGCGCACAAGGAGCAGCGAGAGCCGGAGCTGCAAAAGCTTCTCGCGTCGTGGGGAGGCGTCACGCTCGTTTACCGAAAGGCGCTCGCCGACTCGCCCGCATACCGCCTCAACCACGAGGAAGTGCAGAAGAGCCTCGAAGAGGGTGTGCGCTACATCGAGCACATGTCGCCCCTCGAGGCCCTCCTCGACGAGCGCGGGCACGTTCGTGCGGTGAAATTTGCTCGGAAAGACGGAGAGGTCGTTCTTCCAGCGCGCACCGTCTGCGTCGCGGCGGGTACCAGCCCGAACGTGACGTACGAAAAGGAGTACGAGGGCACCTTCAAGCTCGACGACAAAGGGCAGTATTTTCTCGCGCACACGGCCAAGCGGGAAGAGAACCAACTCGTCGTTTCACCGGCCAAGTCGCATCAGGGGGCCTTTTTTACGAGCTACCACAAAGCCGGCAGAACCGTTTCGTTCTACGGGGACAACCACCCGCACTACGCCGGCAGCGTCGTCAAGGCGATGGCGAGCGCCAAAGACGGCTACCCTCACGTGTGCGCGCTCTTCCCCGAGACGCAAGCGCTCGATCCCGCGACACAAGACGAGCGCGACCAAGAGCTCGGCCGTCTCCACGCACGGCTCGACGACGAGCTCGTTGCCCGCGTCGTGGAGGTAAATCGGCTCACCGAGACCATCGTGGAGGTCGTCGTCCACGCGCCGATGGCGGCGCGGAAGTTCAGGCCTGGGCAATTCTATCGATTGCAGAACTTCGAGACGTTCGCGCCGATCGTCGAGCAGACGCGCCTTTCCATGGAAGGCCTCGCGCTCACGGGGGCGTGGATCGACGAAGAAAAAGGGCTTCTCGGCACGATCGTCCTCGAGATGGGCGGCTCCTCACGCCTTTGCGCGGCACTCAAGCCGGGTGAGCCCATCGTCCTCATGGGACCGACGGGAACTCCCACCGAGATCCGCGGCGCGGAGACGGTCCTTCTGTGCGGGGGCGGTCTCGGCAATGCGGTCCTGTTCTCGATCGCTCGAGCCTTCAAGGCTCTTGGCGCGCGTGTCCTCTACTTTGCCGGCTACAAGCGTGGCGAGGATCTCTTCAAGCAGGACGACATCGAAGCCTTCACCGACTGCATCGTTTGGTGCACCGATTCGGGCGCCGAAATCCGACCGCGCCGCCCTCAGGATGCGCACGTTCGCGGCAACATCGTCGAGGCCATGGTCGCCTACGGTCAGGGCAAGGTCGGCGCGAAAGAAATCGCCTTACGAGACGTCAATCGCATCATCGCCATCGGCAGCGACCGCATGATGCACGCCGTCCAGACTGCGCGCCAGACGGTGCTAAAGCCAATGCTGGCGCCTTTGCACGTCGGCATCGCGAGCATCAACTCGCCCATGCAATGCATGATGAAAGAGGTGTGCGCGCAGTGCCTGCAGAAGCACAAGGACCCCGCAACGGGCAGGGAGTACTTGGTCTTCTCTTGCTACAACCAGGACCAAGAGCTCGACCGCGTCGACTTCCATCACTTGCGCGAGCGCCTTCGCGCCAACTCGATGCAGGAGAAGATCTCGAACGCGTGGCTCGAGCACGTGCTCGCCAAGCGGCCAGACTTGCTTCGCGTGTAGCGACGCTCCGCCGGCGCGCCCCGCGAGCTTTACCTCGGGATGCCGCCTTGCGTCTTGCAGCCGAAGATGATGTCGAGCTTGCCACCCGACTGATCGGCCTTCAGCTTGTCGCAGATCCCCGGGCACATTTGCACGCGCGACGGGGTGTTCGGGTTGTCGTAGTGCCAGCCGTTCGGGTCCGCGCAATCCCGGCTGTACGGTAACGTTTGCGACTGGCCGCCGCCCGGCGTGTAGTTGACGTTTACCGCGTTCACGTCGAGGGCCTGCCCGTTCGGCGGGCTGGGGAGCGTGTAGTCGCACCCGAGCGCCTTGGCCTTGATCTGGCCGATGGCGTTCTGCAAATCCTGCGTGATTTGCGCGGGGTTGCTCGTCGCCACCATGATCGCCGGCGCCGTGCCTCCCCCGGTGGCGATGGCGTTCAGGTTCTGCAAGCTGGGACCGACGCCGATGACATAGGTTGGAATCGTCGAGGCGACCGCGGCGGCTGCGGCGGCCACGTTTTGCGGAGTCGAGTTGCAGTCGTTCGGCTCGCCGTCGGTGACCAGAACGACCACGACCTTCTCGCCGTTCTGCAGCCCCGCTTTGACTTGCTGCGCATATTGAATCGCGCCCTGTACCGCGGGGAGCGTCGGCGTGCCCCCACCGGGACGGCTCGCGTCCAGCTGGGCAGCGAAGAGCGTCCCGTCGGGGAGAGGGTGCATCGCGACCGCCGGGTTTGCGTAAGCTGCGGCGTTGCACTCGTCGTTTTGGCGGAAGAAGGCCATGGAGGCCTGAAGGCCCTGCGACGACGGATCGGAGAAGAACCCCTTCAGCCCGGCAACGCACGATGTCCATTTCTGGTCCTCGTTCATGCTCCCCGAGCGATCGAACATGAAGACCAGGTAGACGGGCAGCGCGTTCGAGCCCGCATTCGAGTTCGCGCACGCTGAGCCGGGCGTGACGCTTCCTGGATTGCCGCTCGACCCGCTCGACCCGCTGGAGCCTCCCAAGCCGGACCCAGGCCCGCCGTTCTGCGTGCCGTCGCCGAGCATGTTCGGATCTTTGAACTCCGACGAGCCCGAGCTTCCGCATGCAATCGTGAGCATCCCCACCGCACCGAGAGCCAGAGCGAACGGCCGCAGTTTCAACATGGCAGGAAACCCTCCTAACAGGGAAGCAGCCCCCCGTCACGTGCAACAGACATTCCGCCGAGGCGCAAGATCGTGCAAAGGCCGCAATTTCCGGCGTTCCGGGCATGTGGCCCCCCTCGGTGCACCACCACAAAAGGGCTGCCTGGATGGACAACAGATGATCCAGCTGATGGCGCATCCCCTCAGAGTAAGTGTAGGCCTGGCTAATCCTTTACACCCCCTTGGACCTGTCTTCGCTCGGCGGAGTTTCCCGCTATGGTGCAACGTGTATTCCAGGGCCGAGGAGCGCCGTTTCGTGTGGAAATCCATGAAAGAGCGGCTTCTGCGCCGGAACTCGGACGAAGCGCGCGCCGTTTCGCCCGGATCGCTTTTGTCCCAGTTTCGACACGATGCGCTGTTCTGGCGCCGGCTGGCGCGGCTGGGAGCGATGCACCTGCCGGTGTTTTGGGTCCGCCACTCGCCCGCGTTTTTCGGTCTCGCGGCTGCGGCCCTGGTGCCTTCGGCCCGTCGCGCCGTTGCCGCAAACCTCGAGCGCTCCCGAGGCGCGTCGGGGAGGATTCGGAGGGCACTCGACGTGGCGCACACGTTCACGACCTACGCGGGATGCCTGGCGGAAGGGCTCTCCAGCGGTTCACCCAACGCGCGCGATCCGGAAGCCACGATCTTCGGTGACCTGCACATCGTTCGCGCGATGGCGCGCCGTCGCGGGCTCATTTTCGTGACTGCGCACACGGCGGGGTGGGACATCGTCGGGCCGCTCCTGTCGCGCGATCACGGGTTGCGCGTGATGTTGGCGATGCAGGCCGAGCGCGATCCGCGGGCGCGCGCCCTTCATGACGCGGCCCGGCGCGCGAGCGGCTTGGCGGTGCTCCATGTCGGGGACGATCCGCTCGCCTCGCTTGCGCTCTTGCAGCACGTGCGGGGGGGCGGGGTGGCAGCGCTCCAGCTCGACCGGGTGGCGCCCGGGCTGAAGGCGCGCGAAGTCCGCCTCTTTGGCTCGGAGGGTCGAATCCCCGAGGGGCCGCTCCGTCTGGCGCAGGCGACGCGCGCACCCATTTTACCGGTATTTTCGGCCCGAATCGGGTTTCGGAAGTACATCATCGACGTTGGGGAGCCGGTCGACGTGCCTCCCCGGCCGACGGCCGAAGAGCTCGATCGGGCAGCCCAGCAGATCGCCGATGCAATGACGCGCTTCGTGCGCGCACATCCGACCCAGTGGTTCACCTTTGGAGCCTGAGGGGTTGTGGAGCGGGCACTCTTCCGGCTATCTACCGCCCCCTTATGGTGACCCGCTATCACATCGGCGCGAAAGGCCTGCGAGGCGATATTTCGGCCTACGCCAAGCGTTTCGACTTGCTCGAGGTGCCGACGGGCGCGACGGGCGAAAAAGGGGTCATGAGCGCGACGGCGCTGCGGCGCTGGCGCAAAGCCGTGCCGCCACACTTCGAGTTCGCGGCCATCGCCGGCCCGAAGCTGTCGAAGCTGGTCTCCGGCGACGCCTACGAAGCCGAGCGAGCAGGTCTTGTCGCCGCGGTCGAGGCGCTCCAGGCTCGCACGATCCTCCTGCAGACGCCGATGGAGGTCACGCCGAGCAAGGTTTGGCGTGAGCGCATGTCGAAGCTGCTCGACCGGCTCCCGCGCGACGCGACGCAGATCGCCTGGGAGCCTCGAGGTGTTTGGGAAATCGAGGACGCGGCCGTTGCAGCACGTGCATGGGGCATCGTGCTCATCATCGACGCGACGCGCGATCCGGTCCCTGCGGGGCCGGTGGTCTATGCCCGCCTTCGCGGCATCGGGGAGACCCACACGTATGGCTCTGCGGCGCTCGACCGCGTCGTTCGGGCCATCGGGGAGCGGCGCGAAGCGTACGTCGTCCTGGAGACCACCACCGCGCTTGCCGAGTGCAAGCGGCTCCGAGCGCTGGCGCAGGGGGGAACGCGCACCGCGAAGGTCGGCGGCGGAGGGCGCATCATTCGTCCCCGATCGCCGCTCGTGCGGGTGAAGGACGACGAGCAGGAATGATGCAGGACAGTCGGGCCAGACGACGTGCGCTCGCGGTGGCCTCGGATCCGCTTGTGGCGCGCGCGGCGAACGACTTGCTGGCGCGCGGAAACGCGGTCGATGCGGTTGCCGCAGGCGTGCTCGCGGCGGCGGGGGCCCACGCCGGTGTGCTGCTCGGGCCGGTGCAGGTACTCGTCGGAGGCGCGGGCGTGGGGCTCCGCGCCATCGACGGGCGCGTTCGTCAGCCCGGGCATGGCGCCCAGCGACCTCGGGGTCTTCTGCCCGACGAAGCGGTGCCTCCTGCGGCGCGAGTGGCCGTTCCAGCGCTTCCGGCAGCGCTCGCCGCGGCTCTCGCCTCGTTCGGCAAATCAACCGCGGCAGCCGTATTTGCTCCCGGAATCGAGCTTGCGCGCGCCGTTCCAGAGCGCGCGCAAGTCCTCCAGCGCCTCGCGCGCCGTGGCCCCTCTGCGCTCGCCGAGGCGGCGCTTGCCGATGAGCTCGTGGCCGCCGCGGGTCGTGTTGCAGGCGGTCTTGTCACAGCGGAGGATCTGGCCCGAGCGCGCCCGACGACCGACGCATGCGCCGTGGTCACCATGGGCGATCGCCGGGCCGCCACGGTACCCTGGGGCGCCGACGCCGTTCGCGATGCATCGACGCCCGCTCGGGCCGCCGCGTGCGTGCGGATCGTCAGCGCAGCGGATGTCCACGGCGCGTTCGCGATTGCCTGTTATGAGGTCCCGGAGGAGAGTCTGGCCATTCCAGCGTTGGGATTGGCTGCGCCTCTCTTGGCCGAGCCCGTCCTCCGAGGCACCGCCCGCGTGCGCCCAGGCGACGCGCGGCCCGCGGCTGCTCCGATGGCGCTCAGCGACCATGGCGGGGTGGATCTGGCCGTCGGCGTCAGCCAGGCCACCGATGCGGAAGCCCTACTCCGTGAGCTCCTTCGAGCCATCGAGTCGGGAACACCGATAGAAGTTGCCGCGGCTGCGCTGGTCAACGCGCAAACGTGCGGCGTGATGCGCGCGCGTCGCGGCACCATCGTCGCCATCGGTAGTAAAGAAGCCGAATAAATTTACAGTCTTACGCCGTGACGTTTCGCGTAAGCCATCACGCCGATTTTGTCGATCGTGCGGATGTCACGCGTCGTCACATTCAGTGTCACGAAGCGCTTGAGCTCCGGCACCCAAATTCGACGCGTCTGGATGTTCACGTTCTGCCAGCGCTTCGTCTTGATGTTCGAGTGCGAGACGTTCTGCGCCTTCAGCTTTCGTTTGCCGGTGATGTCGCTCTTGGCCATGACCTTGGACGTCCTCAGAAAGGGGAGCGCAACCTGGAGGATGGGGGCGCTCATGTCAAGCGATTTCCATCCGTTGCCGTTTTTGCGGGGTTCGGGGTCGGGGTCGGGCGTTAGTCCTCTCTTTCGCCCGGAATGGACCTCGCTGCGATCCGGTGGACGTCGACCTCGCGCGCCCGGTCGGCGAAGAGCGTGGCGAGAACCTGAAAGAATCCGAAGGCCGCGAGGGTGGTCGCGGCGAGGGTGCCCGCCGCCGCGATGAGGTAGCCCCACTCGCCGTAGCCATCGTGAACGGTTTCGGTCGGCAGAGCGTGTACGGCCACGCGGCCTGCATACACAAAGAGGACAACCGCCGCCCAGCGCCCGCAGCCGCCCGTGGTCTCTTCTCCCATGTAGCCGAAGAAACCAGTGGCTGTCGCCGCCGCGAGCAGCGCGTTCGCGATTCTCATCTCGAGCGGCGCCGAGTCGTCGATCGCGCTGAAAATCGCAAACGTGGCCGCGGGAATGGCGACGGCGAGCGAGATCGAGAGAATGACGCGCGCGGCGCGGAAAGCACGGTAGCGCGCGCGGAACAGGAGAGATGCTGGCAGCGCCGTGATGAGAACGAGGCCTGCAGTTGCCGGAAGCAGGCCTTCATGTCCGAGCGGCGCGAGCGGACCGCGGTCGGTCGCGCCCAAAACGAGGAGCGCGAGACCTGCGATCAGCGCCAAAATCGCGCGCAACGCGTAGGGCGCGGGGACCAGGGCTCCGAGAGCTGCCAAGCCAGCGGTCGCCAGAGAACCCTCGAAGACGTGCCTCGTATGCGGGCCGAAACCGAACTTTGCGGCGACGGCGGACAGCGCGCACGCGGCGGCGAACGTCGCCAGCCAGATTCGGATCATGGTGCGCGCGGGGGCGCGCGGGGCAACCTCCTCACGCAGAATGTCGGAGGCGAGTACCGGCGGTTTTACGGAGGGGCTGGGCCTACTCGCCCGCGCATCGACCGGGAGCGACGTCATCGACATCGGAGGCGGCTCGAACGCGGGGCCGGATGGTGGACGCTCGCGCATCGTGGGCGAGCTTCAGGCTAGCGCCGTTTGGCCCAGCTTGGCCACAAGAGCCCTGCACCAACGACGCACAGCGTCGAAGGCGTCCTTTCGCGGAACGAGCGCCATCTCGTCCATGTACAGCCGGCGCGCGAGCTCCACCTGGACGGCATGGACGTTTTCCTTTGGCCGTCCGTAGTGTTGCGTCGTAAAGCCACCCTTGTACGGCTCGTCGTGAAGCACGCTCCATCCCGCCCCGCGCGCGTGCGCGTCCACGAGATCGATGTAGCGCGAGTCGGCGCTCGTTCTGCCGCGCGAGCCGGGAACCACGTCCGCGCGCCGAGCTTGAGCAACGCCCGCGGGAACCCGGCTTAGGCTCGGCATCGAGTGCGCCGCGAGAAGAACAGCGCGGCCGAAGCGCGCCACCTTGCGCTCGATGACCGTCAAAAGCGCGCGATGATAGGGACGGTACACCGCGTCGAGACGCTCTTCCACCTCGGCACGGGTAAGGCGTCGTGTGAGGACCGGTTCGCCATCGCCCGTGAGACGCCATACCAAGCCGCGGGATGCGCGCGGAGCTCCGGTGGCTCCCTCGACGGCGTCGGCGTCGACGTCGGACTCGCTCCGGTTCAGATCGACCACGTAGCGCGACGTGTGCGCCACGAGCAGCGTGGCCCCTTCGAGGGGCGCGTCCGCGTAGAGCTCGTCGACGAAGAGGTCCGCGTCGCGGCCAATGGCGTGCGCAGGTGCTGCCAGTGTCGCGAGGCATTCAGGAAGGAGCTTCAGACCGGCGTGTGGCACCTCGACGACTACAGGCGTCTCGCCGGTCTCCGGTTCGGTGACGGTGAAGTGCATCTCGGCCCAGACTATCAGGGCCGGGTCATGCCCGCGGGTGGGCGCGTGCATGGGCCGTGCGGATGTGGTCCTGGGCGACGCGGGTGTAGATCTCGGTCGTGCCGAGATCGGCGTGCCCGAGCATGGCTTGAACGGCGCGGAGATCGGCGCCGCCGCGAAGAAGGTGGGTGGCGAAGGAATGGCGGAGCTTGTGCGGTGAGAGCGGGGTCGTAATGCCTGCAATCCTGGCGTAGCGCTTGAGGAGCTTCCAGAAACCTTGTCGCGTCAGGCGCCCTCCGCGGGGTGAGAGAAAGAGCGTCGCATCCCGCGTCGCGCGCTTCGGGCGCACGTCGCGCAAGTACGTCGTCAACGCCTCGAGCGCGGCCTCTCCGACGGGAACGAGGCGCCGTTTTCCCCCTTTTCCGAGCGCGCGCACGAGCCCCGTCTGAAGGTCCAGATCGCCCAGCTTGAGCCCGCAGAGCTCGCTCACGCGAAGTCCCGAGGCGTACATGAGCTGGATCATCGCGCGATCTCGCAGGCCGCGGTCGGTATCGCTCCGCGGTGCGGCGAGCAGCTGTTCGATCTCGGCGAAGCTCAGCACCTTGGGCAGCCTTCGCCCGACGCGCGGCCGCTCGACCAGCGAGGTCGGATCGTTTTTCATGGCGCGCTCTTTGACGAGAAAGCGAAAAAAACCACGCAGCGCCGAGAGCTGGCGGGCGCTCGAGCGGGCGCCGAAGCCGGTGCGCACGTTGTCGACGAGGAGCTCGGAGATGGTGGTCTCGTCGATCTCCT
>OBEQ010115741.1_pt1 | contig 10030 bp, 8 predicted proteins | sample 1670901 | NCBI WGS metagenome assembly OBEQ01 (sample SAMEA104232315, study PRJEB22302) | groundwater metagenome | biome: forest; feature: aquifer; material: groundwater | place: USA | collected 2011-08-07 | depth 5.4 m | reverse complement strand
TATGGTGCATGGGGAGAGAAGGTAAAATCAATGTTGAGAGATGAGATTTTTTCTTCACACTCTGTAAATATTTGATTTGCCATGTCCTCATCTGAACCAAATACTTCAAGTCCAACTAAAGCTTTAAGAGGGCTTTTAAAAAGCTCTTGCGCACTTATTAAATCAGGAGTATTTTCAACAATAAATGTCGTTCCTGTTGACACAGCTTCACTTATTCCATATTTAACCGAGTTAATTAAATCTTTTTCACACAATTGTGATGTTTCATCCACTAGTTTTTCAAGCCATGGGAATAATCCCTCTTTGCCAGAAATCCTTTTTACATTTGAGTATAAAAGATGTGAGTGCAAATTAATAAAGCCAGGACAGATAAGCGCGTCTTTGTGGTTTATTATTGTTTGAACATTACCAAGATCTTCTTTTTTCCCTACTTTAATTATTTTAGAATCATCTACAAGAACTGCGCCATTAAATATTGGTTCACTTTCATTAGTAACTATAATATCTGCTGTATGTAATGTATAAACCACAATGATATTTTAAAACAAAAGTCCAATTACAATATTCACTCAGCTGCAATCTTTGGCAGTCTTCCATGTAAAAGTTCATAAATAGCAGCTAATCCTTTACCCATACTCTGGAATGCAAATCCAACTACAGGCATAAACTCTCTGTCACAGGCTTGTTTTACATCGCCTTCCCTAATGCCAGTTTCAGTTGCTTTAAGGTTCCTAAGCCAAAACTCTTCCCCTTTTTTTCCATAGTCAACTACATTTACAAAACCTTTAATCCATAGCGGAAGTATAGAGTTTGTTGCGTGGAAAGTTTTTAATTTAATAACTTTCACTAAATCTTTCCAGTTAGTTAAAAGCTCAAGGAATGACTTCGATGTAATATCCGGTAATTTCTGAACAGGTAAATTTTCTTCTTGTATTATACGAAGATGTTTTAATTCTTCATCAATTAAGTCTTCAACCTGTTTTTTTATTCCTTCATATTCATGCCTATATTTACCCGAGATTAAGCTGTTTATTTGTTCACCATCCAGCAAAACAGACTCCTTAAGATATTGCTTGAATGTTGTTTCAACTTCAGAAAGAATAAGCTTTTTGTATTTGTTATTAAGTGCATTACCCCATTCAGCATCACTTGGCTTAACATTTCCATTTTCTCTAGCCATTTGTGAGTAGTATTTTTCACGAAGGGGTGTATAAATAACTTCATCTGCCATTACTTTATGGAAGCCTCTTATATGGCTAGATTGATTAGTTCCTTTAAGTTTTATAATTTCATTGCCACTTGAATCATGTTCTTCTATTTTATCTTTTCTTTCTTCAAGACATCTAATCATAATATCAACGACCCCTGCCCGTTCATCGAACCTACCTGTAACTTCTTTACCAGCTATCCATACTTGTTTTGTATTTTTGTTTATAGTTAAATCATTGATTAGTCTTAGCTTGTCAGGATGTAATTGCAATTCTATACAATCCAATCTAACTGCTGCCCAGTTAGAAATTGTTTTTATAAAACCACTGTCTCTGTTAAATATTTTGTCTCTTATAGAGTTAGGTTCCACATAACCACTTTGTCCTGAACATTTACCTCTTAATTTATTTACAAAGTGCGAACCATAAAATATCCCAGTAGTAATCGTTTGTGGAAGCCTTACACTCAGCGCATAAGTCCCTACGTAATATAAATGGCTGAAGAATGCGCCAACATTGAAAACTTTATCAAACAATCCAACTACACCACCAATTTCCTGAGCTTCTTTATTCCAGAATTCTCCTCTTAAGAATCTATTAAGTACAGGAGCTATAACTGAAACCATACCAATTGGTGGAAGTAACAGTGCTTCTATTTTGGAGAAGTGTCTCCCATTTTTTAAAAACTTACCTAAAGCAGTATCTGTTTGTGAATTTTTATGCCACCAACCTTTTAATTCTTTTAATCTGCTTATAAGCCATGAATCCTTTCCATCTGTATTAAATGCATTTTGAAATGACTCTACACCTTCTGCAGTTCTTATTGTCGTATCCAAAAACTTAGCCACGTACTCAAATGGCCATGCCCATGAATTAAACAGTGTTCCAAGAATTACTGAAATTGGCTCATGCTTAAATCTTTCTTTTGCAGAACCAAAGTTACCTTTAACTACATCAAGTATCGTTTCCCAGCCAAGTACAAACTGACCTGCCATAGGAATGACTGAAGCCTGTGCACTACCTAAATTACCAAGTTTATAAAGTGATTCAAACTCTTGTTCAAGTCTGAAATTTGTTGGATCTTTACTCTTTTTAAATGCTGTTAAAGCTGATAATGCTCGACCTCCTGTATAGGTAAGAAAACTAAATACCGTATGAGGAAGATTTAATATTGTGGCTATTAAATGAGGAGTAGAACGTGCTCCCATTTTTAATGGCTCCCCCCATGTATTTGGAGCAAACCCTAAACTTGCAGCAGTGTAAACCATACGGTTTAGCAAATCATCTTTGGATGTGTTCCCTTGAAGTGTTTGTCTTTCATTGCTTAACATGAAATATGGGAAAAGTAATGAAAATGGAACTGAAATAACATTGCTTATTGCATTTGAAAAATCACCAACTCTATTGAAACCATTTTTTACTCCATCTTTCAATGCAACACCAAGACCAAACGCTGCAGCAAGTCCTACACCAGTAGCAAGCTTGGTTGAATTAGCTCTTTTTTCTTGTTCTTGTTTTTTTATACTACTCGTTGGTTGATTAATACGGCCAGCCGTAGGAACTACGCCAACTGAAGTTGTTGATGGTATTTCCATAAATTTAATTATGTAATAATAATCTATTAAAAGTTGCTTAAATCAGCAGCTTATATACACTTACGTATATATAAGAATTGTATAAAAGTTAAGAAACTAATGTCTAGAATTCTTTGAAAGAAGTTTGTTAAAAAATTAGTAAGGTTAAGATGTTAATGCTCTTAACTTGTGATGGCATAATCAAAACAAAGCTATTTTATAAATTTTTCCTTTATTTGGTTAAGAAAACAGATTATTATAATGAAAGCGCAAATTTATTTTGCACTATAAAAAATAAAATGCGCCCGTAGCTCAGTGGATAGAGCAACCGCCTTCTAAGCGGTCGGTCGGACGTTCAAATCGTCTCGGGCGCGAATTTATTTTTAATTTTCAATCTTCAAGCTTCTGAAACTTATTTCCAAAGAATAATAATGAGACAATTCCCATTATAAGAATTGATACCACAAATAAAAGTTGAATTACTAAGTACATCCCTGATTTCTAATCCCCTGGTCATTTATTCTCTAGATTGATGTATTCCCATCCTGATATAAATTCTCCAGGGATAAAAATAAAAAAAAATTAATCTTGAGAGTATTTAACCAATGATTTTTCTTAAATCGTAGTTTGCTGCTTTCAACCGATTATTTGCCTCATAAAGGCTACAATTCATATTCTGCATAACAATTGCAGCCTTTATACTGCCTTTGCTCTTTTTAAATAATAGTTTTGCATTGTTAAGTGATATGTTACAAACCATAGAGATAATCCCAATTGCTCTATTAATAAGCTTCTTATTCGTAGCCTGTACATCGATCATTAAGTTTCTATAGACTTTCCCGGTTTTAATCATTGATATTGAACTTATCATATTTAAAATAATCTTTTGTGCTGTTCCTGACTTAAGTCTGCTTGAGCCTAAAATTATTTCATTTTCTATCCCCGGAACTATTGAAAAATTGACCAGTTTTGCAAGTTCGGAATTTTTCTGTGTAGTAATTCCAATGGTTTTTATTTTTTTCTTTTTTGCAAATCGAATCCCGGATATTACATATGGTGTAGTCCCACTTGCTGATATTCCTACCAGTACATCATTTGTGGAAATTTTAATTTTATTTAAATCTTTTACTGCCTGCTTTTGATTATCTTCTGCACCTTCTTTTGCTTTAAACATTGCATTTTTTCCACCTGCAATAATTCCACAAAATAAATCTGTACCAAATGTAGGTCTGCATTCTGCTGCATCCAGCATCCCAAGCCTGCCACTAGTTCCAGCACCCATATAAATAATTCGTCCATTTTGTTGAACTGTTTTTATTGCCAGGTTAATTGCTCTTGTAATATTACTTTTTTCCTGCCTTAGGGCTTTAATCGTTTTTTCTTCTTCGTTTAAAGAAAGATTCACAAGTTCTTCGATTTGCATTAAGTCCAAATTGTATTTTCTTTTATTCATTAAAATATTTTAGCTTTCAAGAATTCTTTTTGCAGCCATTTTTGCAACTTTGTTAAAAACAGGTCCACAAACCGTATTTCCCCAGCCACCACCTGTCTTAGGATCGTCAATTACTACAAGCGTAAGAATTTGAGGGTTATCAGCCGGAAGATATCCTATAAATGATGCGACTGTATGTCCGCCCCAATATCCTTTTCCATCAGATCTTATTTTTTGCGCTGTCCCAGTTTTACCTGCAACTTCATAACCTTCAACATTTCCAGCGATATATGCCATTGCAATTAGATTTTCTTTTACACTTTGTTTTAAAAGCCCTGAAACATATTCAGCAACTTCAGGAGAAATAACCTGTTCAGTATCAATTTCATATGGACTTTCATTTATTAGTTTATATTTAGAATCCCATGTCCCTTTTAAAACATGAGGTTGCACCCAGATTCCATGATTTGCAACTGCACTTACAGCACATGCAAGTTGAATCGGTGTAACAGAAACAGCTCCCTGACCAAATGCTGTAGTAGCTAAATCAAGAGTTTTCCACTTCTTATAGTCAAGTAAAAGACCATTTGATTCTCCCGGTAAATCGATATTTGTTTTTGTACCAATCATAAATTTCTTTATCGAATTATAAAACATTTCAGGATTCATAGACAAACCAACCTGCGCACTTGCAATATTACTTGACTGCTTAAATAGCTCAAGGAGATTTATATTCTGAGGTTTTGTTTTATTGTGATTTCTTATAATTCTGTTGCTGATTTTTAATACCCCTGTATCAAAATATGAGAAGTTTTTATCAATAGTCATATTTTCAAGTCCACTACTTATAGTAAGAATTTTAAAAGTCGAGCCAGGCTGATATATATCTGTAATTGCCCAGTTTTTAATGGCTTTTTCTCTGAAGAAAAAGTTGGGGTTAAAGCTAGGATAAACTGCCCATGCATAAATCTCGCCCGTCTTTGGTGAAAGAACTATTACACTTCCACGATTTGCTTTTGAACTTTTAATAGCTTTGCTTAATTCTTCTTCTGCGTACTCCTGTAAAACCGAATCAATGGTTAATGCAATATCAGTACCCTTCTGAAATAAGCTTTTATAATTTGCAAAAGATGGCTTGGTAATTAAATCCTGATGAAAGTATTCAACCCCATGTTGTCCCATATGATCAGCATTTACAAAACCTATAATATGAGAGGCCATTTTATTGTGCGGGTATAACCGTACAATTTTAGGATACGAATAAGCCAGCTCCTTCAATTCTCTGTCAATTTTATTTGCTGTGCTTTCATTTATACCACCACATATTTTTGTGTTTACCCTGTACGTTCTAAGCCTTTTATCTAACTCAGTAGCACTTATTTTGAGAAGCTCAGCAAGTCTGTTAATCTTTTCTTCAGTAAGAACTGAAAGTTTTTCTATATTGTTGTAAATATCATATGTAACATAGTCCAGAACAAGTAAATTACCATTTCTATCTCTAATTTCTCCTCTCAGTAAAATTGGTGGTCTTGAATATTGTTTTTTTGCAAGTGTAGTAAGTATTGGCGACTGGATAATCTGAAGATTGAAAAGCTCAACCCAGATCAGGACAAAAAAACCAACAGTTAAAAATTGCCATATAAAAGATCTTTGCTTATAATCTAACTTCATTTAATTTAGATTATAAAGCAACTTCCTTAGAATCGGCTATCTTAAGAGCAAGTTACCAAATTTTACAACAATTTGTACCTGCGGTACCAGTTGTTACAGCATAAGTAAGTTGCTTTGAATTAGCTCGCTCTAATCTCTGGGAGCAAGCTACCGAATTTTTCGCTTCGCCTAATATAATCGATTTTTACTACTTAAAAGCCGGAAAAATGAATTTCTGGATATCTGTTAAAAACTACAGCTGATTTTGCTTGTGTAATAGGATAATCATTATTTCTAACATGAACAATTTCCTGACTATCTTCAAACTTTAAATTATCTGCACTTGAAAAAAGTCTATTATAAGTTGATGTATTTTGAACCTCAGCTTGTAAAGCAAATTGTTTATTTGTAAGGCTTTTAATGTCTTTATTCATTTGTACATTTTGATATTTTAATGGCAGATAAACACATGTAGTTAACACACAAGCCACTGTCATTAAAATATTCATTGAAAAAACCAGCTTGAAAACACTTTTAAACAGTAGCTGTGAATCAATTCTAATACCAAAAGGAAATGTCAGTAGTTTTGATATTTTTGGAGCAGTGTCAAAGCCATTAATTTTATAGGGCACATTAACTACCAATGAACTTAAGCCCTGTTGTCTTTCAATATAGTTTTCATTAAATGATTTCATTATTATAGTTTTTCTGCTGCTCTGAACTTTGCACTTCTGGATCTTGGGTTTAATTCCGTTTCACTTACTGAAGGAATTACTGGTTTTTTCGTCAATATTGTCAACTCTCTGTTTTGTTTTAGAAAGTTTTTTATTTTTCTATCTTCTAATGAGTGAAAAGATATGAATGTTAGTCGGGTTCCCGATAAAAGTAGTTCCGGAATAAAACAGAGGAATTCCTCAATATTTTCAAGCTCTTTATTAACTTCTATCCTGATAGCCTGAAATGTTTTTGTAGCTGGATGTGTCTTAAAGTGCTTATTTCTAGGGTATGAGCGCAAAATAATATCTTTTAACTCTTCCGTAGATTTAAAAGGGCCAAGCTTTTGCCTGGCTTCCACAATCATCCTTGCAATTTTTCTTGAATATCTTTCTTCACCAAAATAGTAAATAATATCTGCTATATCTGCCTCTTTATAAGAATTTATTACTTTTAAAGCAGAAAGAGCCTGTGTTGTATCCATTCTCATATCCAAAGGGCCTGAACTCTTAATACTAAAACCTCTATTAGGAGAATCCAGCTGGTGTGAATTAATACCAAAATCAAGGAGAATCCCACCTGTTATCTTGCCTATCTTTAACCTGTTTAAAATGTTTGGTAAGTCTATAAAATTTGAATGGATAAGGTGACAATTTTTAAACTCTTTCAATCTTTCTTTTGCTATTTTTAAACTTTCTTCATCTCTTTCAATTCCAATAAGCATACCTGTGTTTTGAAGTTTCTTGAGAATTTCATAGCTATGTCCTCCAAGCCCAAGAGTACAATCAACATAGATTTTGTCTTTTTTAACATCTAAATAATTTATTACTTCAGTTAACATTACTGGTTTATGTAATGGATTATCCTGGTTTTCATTTAGAGAGTTATTCACTGATTAAGTTAATTAATATGGCTTTTTGCGCATGCAACCTGTTTTCTGCCTGTTCATAAATAATATTTGAGAATTTATCAAACACACTACTTGTGATTTCCTGCTCTTTATGAGCCGGCAAACAATGCAAAACTATTGCTTTTTTATCTGCAACAGAAAGCAATTCATCATTTATCTGATATCTTGCAAATATTTTCTTACGTGTTTCCATCTCTTTTTCCTGCCCCATACTGGTCCAGACATCCGTATAAAGAACATTTGCATTTTTTGCTGCCATTTTTGGATCATCTATAACTTCAATTTTAATTTTTGAATTTATTTTTTTTGCAAGTTCTAAAAATTTTTCATCTGGTCTATAATTATCAGGGGTTGCCACTGAAATATCTACTCCAGCCAGCGCACACCCAATCATAAGACTGTGAACAACATTGTTTCCATCTCCAACATAAGTTAGTTTTAAACCATCTAAAGAAGAAAACATTTCTTGTATTGTAAAAAGATCGGAAATAATCTGACAAGGATGTTCCTCATCACTTAAACCATTTATTACAGGCACTTGCGACGACTGTGCAAGATCTTTAACTTGCTTATGCTCAAAGGTTCGAATCACAATGCCACTTACATATCTACTGAGTACATTTGCTATGTCTTCTACATTTTCTCTTGTTCCTACACTTATTTCTTCCATTTTGATGGTAACAGGCTGACCACCAAGCTGATTTATACCTACTTCAAAACTTACTCTTGTTCTTAGGCTTGGCTTTGCAAAAATTAATGCAATTGTTTTTTTCTCAAGAGATTGGACCTTAGAGAGAGGAGCTGCTTTTAGTGATTTTGTAAGTTTTAAAATATCAAAAAGTGTATCCCTTGAAATATCTACCATCCCAATTAAATTTGATTTTTTTGTTTCAAGTTTTGTCATATGTACATTTTAACTATTCTTCAGTATATTTTACAAGCTTTGCACCAGTATAATAATGACTTAAAATCTGATCATAGGTAAGTCCTTTTTCTGCAAGTGCTTTTGAGCCCCATTGCGAAAGTCCAAGTCCATGTCCATATCCTCTCCCTGCAAACTTTATAGAGTTTTTATCAAAAGTGATATTGAATTTTGAACTGGGTAATTTTAAAAACTTTCTCAATTCTTCACCTCTTATAAGAGTTTCTCCACTTGCTCCTGTAATCTTAAGCCATGTCACTCTATTAGCTATGCTCCTCGATAAAGCAGTAACGTTTTGTATTTCTCCAATCTTAAGATCTTTTAAAAGACTATTCAGAGTAGCAGTAGAAAACTCTCTATACCACTTAAAGTGTGGTGAATTATCATCATAATCTGGTCTTGGTTGTATATGCTCAGAAGGTGAGACATCATCCCACAGATTTTCAATACTATCTGTATAACCGCCACCACTTGAGTGGTAAAGAGCTATTAAAGGATTATTGTTTTTATCAATAAGGATTATTCCATTTGTTTCTTTTACTGCTTTTGAGGTTGAGCTTTTCTCTACAGATACACCAAGATAAACCTGGTCTTCAACACTGGATTCTAAGTCATATCCCTTTGCTTTTCTTCGTCCAAGGTACCCAAGAGCATAGGATCTTGCTGCAACAGTCTGAGCTTTTAAAGCTTCTTTATGCCAATGATTTGGGATCTCTGAAGGCACAACACTAAGTAAATATTTTTCCAAATCCAGATTATTTACTATAGTTATATTTTTCTTGTCATTGTTTGTAAGAATTAAAAGCTCTCCTCTATACCAGCTTTTATTACAATAAACAAGACCATTTTCTTTGTCAGGTACAAGTTTTAAGGGTCCTGAAAAGCTTCCAAGAACTGTATTTGACTTTTTATGTGTTACTTTTATAAGTCCATTAATATTCTGAACAATATAAGATTCTTTTTTTCTTGTCTTATTAACAGGTGTCTTTGAATTAAGGTTAATTAAACTTGAGTCTGAATTTGATCCAATCGTTATAGGGTGCTCAGTTATAATAAGACCTACTTTTATATTTCTTGAAAATGCTTTATCTGGCATCAAAAAGACTAAGGCAATATTTATTGCAATAAAAAATAACTTTAATTGTTTCAAGAAAGTAGAATTCATCTCTTTTGAATAAAATTAAAAAACAAGGTAAGAACAATACTAACTATTATTGATGTAACAAGTGGAAAATAAAAAGTAAAATTGTCTTTTTGAATTAAAATATCGCCAGGAAGCTTACCTAAATTAATTCCTGCTCTACCAAGAACATATAAAACACTTCCTATGACTAGAAATAATAGTCCAAAGAATATAAAAAGCTTTAAAATTGAATTTATATCAGCTGCTGTGGGCATAAGATTTTACTTACAACCCATACTCCAGCAAAGATTTAGACTTCTTGCTGCTGTTGCTTCATCTACTCTGCGAACAGGAGTATTATACGGTGCTTTATTTACAAGTTCAGGATCTGAAGCTGCTTCAGAAGCAACCTGTTTCATTATTTCAACAAATCTGTCCAGTTCTTCTTTTGACTCTGTTTCTGTAGGTTCTATCATTATTGCTTCCTGTACTACAAG
>OBEQ012897100.1_pt1 | contig 10032 bp, 10 predicted proteins | sample 1670901 | NCBI WGS metagenome assembly OBEQ01 (sample SAMEA104232315, study PRJEB22302) | groundwater metagenome | biome: forest; feature: aquifer; material: groundwater | place: USA | collected 2011-08-07 | depth 5.4 m | reverse complement strand
TTACACTCGTCCTAGTATAAATAATGACAGAAGCTCCTAAAATAATTATTAAAATAATAAATAAGAAAGGCAAGGTATAATTTGTTGTAGAAACAACTTGTAATGAAGCACCAGGATCCAATAATTTCTCCCAATGGTACGTCACAAAAATCCAACCACGTTCAGTTTTACTAGGAGTTAAAGAATGTAACGTAAAAAGTCTACTAATAACATCTTGTTCAGAAACTATCTGCACAGTAACAGGCACATTCCCTTTATTTGTTTTTGTATAGGTGTGTTGCCTAACAAAAAAGCCATGACTTTCTTCAGAATTAGTAACTTGTTCGCTTTCTTGATACGTAATCGTCCCTTCAAACTTCGCTTCTTTCCCTTCTAAAACAACTCCTGCACTAAAAACATATGGTCCTGCAACTAATGTTGATAATTTCTCAGAATCCACAGGAAGTGAAACATTCAATGTTTCATAAGGCTGTAAAGAAAGATTCATCTCTTGATTAAAAAATACCGAAGTAAAATGAAATTGTACTTGTTCGAGATATGTATTTTGTAAATTTTTCACATGAATTAAAGCCCGGTCCTGATTAACAGATAAAGGTTCAGCACTCACAGACAAAGTCTCCTCTAAAGACACAATGGTCAACGTCAAACGATCAGAATAAACACCATAGTCACCACCCCTCATAAAATACTCGTAACGATAAAGACCTCTTTTCTGTCGTACCTCTGCACTTGGATAAACTTTTATCTCCACAGTGCTCTTTCCATGAGATACATAAATACTATGCGGAACAAAAGAAACTCCCACATATGAATACAATTCAAAAACGTCATCAGGTCCAGGATTAGAAATTGAAAGATTATAGACAGCAGGATTAGAAAGCTCTGCGATAACAACAGAAGATTGATGAATGGGAGTAACTTCCAAGGAAGCAGCCAAAGAAAAAGGTACGAATAAACACAATGCTAACACTATCACCCAAGAAAAAATATACCTCATACAGGAAGTTACAAAGAATCTTATATAAATATTTATGTATTAGGAACTAGCGCTTCCCTGTCAACTCTAAATAAGCTTTTAAGGCTTCTTTAAGGTCTTGTACATCTTTCCTAACTCCAGTACGCATAGCATCTAAGCGGCTAGGAATAATATACTTATCGTACAATCCTCTAGCCATTCTATTAAAAGGAGAAGAGTCCCATTTACTGTCAGGATCTTTTGCTAAAGCGGCTTTAATTTCTATAGTCAATTTACCACGATTCATTTTTTTCTTCTTTCCATCGATCTCAACTTCTACATCAACCATTTCTTTAACTTCAAACTTAATTTTCATCTCCATTTTAATATAATCTGATAATTCTCGGCTAGCATCCCATTCCGCCGTGATTTCTCTATTATTGCCAGCAATTTTCTCAGCATATTTGCTTTCAACTACACCATATTCCTCTTCATCTAACCAACTATGAGCAAATCCATAGAAACCCTGGAAGTCAAAGAGTCCTGCATGCTCTAATTTCTCTTTAATAAGCAACTCTCTGTCAACCATAATTCAAAGAAGAATACATTCTATTTAAAGATTACTCTAGCCTAACGTCAAAGAAAGATGATTATTACTTTCATCCAAATCAGGTTCATTTTCAGAGACATTAAAAAAGAGTTGAGACGTATCTGAAGGCACTCTCAAATTATGCACGCTCAAGGTCTTACGAATACCAATAGGCAGGGACGTTAAATTAAACTGTTGAACAAAGGACCCATCAGCAGAGATCTGCAAGATAACATCTGTAGCGTCCTTCAAACCATAATTCGATACATTCATAGAAAAACTCAAATATCTGCCTGTTTTATTAGCCTGCACTTCATTAAGAAAAACATCAGGCAAAGAAGGATCACGATACAAATCACCAAGGGCTTTGATAATACTAGGATCTAAAGTCTGATCGCAATTAGTGACGGGATACATAATACTTCCCGTAGAGTTTGTATGATCAAAACCCAGAGCATGTAAAATCTCATGTAAAGCAATATTAGGTTTATCACATACGTCATCCCGATACAACGAGATCTTACCAGCAAAAATAACATGATATCGTGTCGCATTGATGATCTCTACGGGTCCGCCTTCCCCAGCAACAAAATGATCCTCAATGCTAGGATCTACACGTACTTCTGAGCATAAGACCTGCAATTCAGCACTACTATTACTTTCATAGAAAACCAAAGGAGTTCTGGTAGAAAGAATAGCAAAGGCTTCTAGTATTCGTTGTCTCCTTGCTTTGCTACATTGAGGATCCATAAAATAAGTAATCACACTGTTCCTATATCTCATAGAAGGATAAAATTGCACGACTGATGAAGAAGAAACTGGCTTCAAAGGAGTAGTTTGTACAGGCTGGTACACTACAGTTTCCGTAGGCAAATTTAACCACAGGATGTACATACTTGTTCCCAGGACAGTCAGCAATAATGCCATCAGCAAGAAATCGCTTCTTTCCATAGCTAGAAAAATGGAAAGGAATATATAAAGCTAATCCCAAACCCTAGTATGGAACCATTTACCTTTCTTCCCCATACTGCGGATATAAAAATAAAACTATCAGGAAGCACAGTAAATGAGATTTTCGAAAATACAGTCTTAGCAATAGCCTCCTACGTCACAGAAAAAACCATTGCAAAACGAAAAGGAAAAACTATCCAAGTACAAGGCAGAGATACTCAATCCCTACTGTACAATTTTATTGATGAAATACTCTACCTCATCGATGCCGATCATTTCATTCCCGCAAAAGCCGAAGTAATGATAAGAGGAAATAATCTGAAAGCAGAACTCTATGGAGATGATTCTTCTAAGTACCATCTACAACAAATTAAAGCACCAACATATGCTGAAATGGAGATCAAAAAAACCGATAAGAATTGGGAAGCCATTATAGTCTTGGACGTTTAACCCAACACTTTAATAAACCACTCAAAACATAAAAAAACATGATCAAAAAAATAAATGAAAATACTTGGGAAGTAGAAAAAGAAGGAAAAATGAAAGTCCCCGGAATCATTTTTGCTTCAGAGGCCTTATTAAAATCCATAGAAAAAGATGGAAAAACTATTGAACAAATAAAAAATGTAGCACAGTTACCAGGAATTATAGAAAAATCAATGGCCATGCCAGATGCTCACCAGGGCTACGGCTTTAGCATTGGAGGTGTTGCCGCTTTTGACTTGGAAAAAGGAATTATCTCTCCAGGAGGAGTAGGGTATGATATCAATTGTGGAGTTCGTCTTCTGGCTTCTCCATTAAACAAAAAAGAATTTTTACCAAAAAGAAAAGCTCTTTTAGATGATCTTTACAAAGTAATTCCTTCCGGTCTAGGAAAAGAAAGCCAATATACACTCACAGACCAGGAGATTACAGAAGTAGTAGAAAAAGGAATAGCTTGGTGTGTCAGCAAGGGTTACGCCACCAGGAAGGATGAAGAACGTATTGAAGATTCAGGATGCATTCCTGGAGCAGACGCTAAAAAACTCTCGCAACGAGCAAGAGCTCGAGGCCGCTCTCAATTAGGCAGCCTCGGATCAGGCAATCATTTCTTAGAAATTCAAGAAGTAGATACTATTTTTGATAGTGAAATAGCTAAAATCTTCGGCTTAGAAAAAGAAAACATCGTAATCATGATACATTCAGGAAGCAGAGGATTAGGCCACCAAACTGCATCAGATTATATTCAAAAAATGGAAAAAGAATATGGTTTTAAACATCTTCCTGATAGAGAATTGGCCTATGCCCCAATTAATTCTCCTTTAGGAAAAGATTACCAAGCAGCAATGGCTGCTGCAGCAAATTTTGCCTTTGTCAATCGCCAGATCATTACGTATGAAATAAGAAAAGTCTTTGAAAAATATTTCCCAAAGAAAGATCTAAGTCTGGTATATGATATTGCCCACAATATTGCAAAATTTGAAGAATATGAAATCAATAACAAAAAGCAAGTAGTCTGTGTCCATAGAAAAGGAGCCACCAGATCCTTTGGTCCAGGTAGAAAAGAAATTCCAAAAGCCTATCGAGACATTGGCTGCCCTATTTTCATTCCAGGAAGTATGGGCACATTCTCTTACGTCCTTTTAGGAACCAAAAAAGCAGAAGAACTTTCATTCGGCTCCACAGCTCACGGTGCTGGTCGGGTCCTTTCAAGAAGTTATGCAATAAAGAATCTCTCTCCTCAGGCTATCGAAAAAGAACTGGCAGTAAAAAACATTATGATCAAAGCAGGCAGTAAAAAAGGAATGGTCGAAGAAGCTCCAGAAGCTTACAAAGATATTAATGAAGTCGCCAAGGTCAGTCACAAACTTGGTCTAGGTCTGTTAGTAGCCCGGCTTAAACCCTTAGCTGTCATCAAAGGATAAACTTAAATACCTTTTTTACCTAGATTAAATATGAAAAGGGTGAGTGAACGTAAAGAAGCCTGGCTAAGAATTTTAATAGCAATTATCACAGGCATAATCCTTTATTTCTGGAGAATATTAATATCAGTTCTAGCAATTATTAATTGGTTTATAGTTATGTTTACAGGAAAAAGAAATAAGGACATGGCAGAATTTTCAGAATACTGGAATACTGAAACATACAAATACATTCGCTATCTTACGTTCATGTCAAACAAAAGACCATTTCCCTTTTCAGATATGGAAAAAATGAGTAGATTTTCTTAGACAGGCAATGTCTTATCAGGATAGAGTACAAAGGGAATATCTTTTCTTATGGATTCTAAATCTTCTATTAATTTCCAAGAAACTTCCAATTCTTCACGAGTAGGAAATAATGCGTGATCGCTTTGCAGGATATTCTCTAAAAGAGTAGCATATTCATCACTCGTATTAGGACCAAATTGCTTTTCATGTGAAAAAAGGAATTCAATAGGCTCAAAAGATCCATGATGCCAATGATTCATAACCAAAATAATATCTTGCTTAGGATAGATATCAATAATTAAACTGTTTTTCTCAGCCTGGGAAAAATATCTACTAGACTTAAAATAAAGATGAATTTGCCCATATTTAGTAGGCAAACGTTTTCCTGTACGTAACAAAAAGGTAGTCCCTTTCCATCTTTCCAAAGAAGAAGTAAGAAGAAGTCGAGCAAATGTCTCTGTTTGCCCAGGAATCAAACCAGCAGCTTTTACTTCTTCCTGGTAAGAAGCATACTGCCCCAATAACTGTTCCATAGGAGGCAACCAAGAAAGACTTTCTAAAGCCTTTACTTTCTCCAAATGCAATGCCTGGGAATGTATTGAAGAAGGAGCATCAATAAGTAATAAAGAGAGGACTTGCAAAAGATGATTTTGCACCATATCTTTCACAGCACCAACTTCATGGTAATATCCAAGACGATTTTCTACGCCTAGGTCTTCATCTACAATAACTTCAATACGCTCAATCACATCATGAGAAAAAATCTGCTCCATAAAAGGATTAGCAAACCTCAACGCAGTCAAATTTTGTACCGTTTCTTTAGCAAGATAATGATCAATACGAAAAATATCTTCTTCTTTAAAGACTCGATGAATATCTTCTTCCAAAGAAAGGAATGATTGCAAATCTTTGCCAAAGGGTTTCTCAAACACAATACGATTCCAAGCATTGTGTTGCTTGCTAAGTCCTAAATTCTCAAGTGCATTCAAAATACCTGAAAAGAATTCGTAACTCGTAGCTAAATAAAATACTCTGCCTTCAGAAGATCCTTGTTCAAACTTCTTTAACAAAGGAATTAAAGCCTGTAAACTTTCTGGATGTGAAATATCAGCTTTGCAGTAATGTATGGGGAGTTTCAAAATAAAATCTTTATGCTCTGGCATGCTATCTAATAAAAAGGTCTTATACTGTTCATTATCGAAATCTCTTCTTCCAACAGCAATAATATTCCCAGAAAATGTTCCCTTCTTTTGGAGTTGAGCAAAAGCAGGAATCAATTTACGTTTCATCAGGTCACCAGTTGCTCCAAAAACAATAATAACAACCATTTACAACTTCCCTAATTTCTTAGCTAAAGCTTCAGTTTCTTCAAGCAAATGTTCAATTTCGCCAAGTCCTTTTTCCCAAAAAGATTTTTGAGTAATGTCAATACCAAGCTTAAGAAAAATATTCTGAGGAGAGTCAGATATTCCTGAAGCTAAAAAATCTTTTACTTTTTCAATAAAGACAGGATCTTTTTTTACTGAAGCTTGTAATGCTTTAGAGATAAGCAAACCAGATGCATATGAATAGACATAAAAAAAGTTGCGAATGTGTCCCCAATACACCCACCAATTCTCTGATCCTGAAGATTGTTCAACACTAGGTCCCATGTAAGAAGCCATATGCTTTTGGAAAATACTACCAATTTCTTCTTTAGAGACATATCCTTTTTTTCGAAATGTAGTATGAAGTTCTTGTTCAAATCTATAACAAGCACTTTGTCGGAAGATAGTAGAAATATCGTCATTAAGTTTCATCATCAGAATACTCAATTTCAATTCATCATCAGCTTCTCGCAATAATTCCTGTAAAACGAAATCTTCCATGAATGTACTAGCCACCTCTGCTGTTGAAAGAGGCATCGTCACATTCAAGCCATTTAATTTTTCTTTCATGAGTTCACCATTGATAGCATGCCCCATCTCATGAGCCAGGATTGTGACATCATTCAATTTATTGGTATGATTTAATAAAACATACGTAGGTTGTGATTTCAAACTATCAGTACAAAATGCTCCACTTCTCTTGCCTTTCCTAGGATACACATCAATTCTTCCTTGTTCTACGAATTTTTGAAAAATCGTCCCAAATTTAGTATCTAATTGAGAAAAGACTTTCTCAATGAGTGCAACAGAATGTTCGTAAGGATAAAGGATTTCTAAAGAACCATATTCAACATTTCGCTCATGATATTCCAATTTCGGCACATGTAACAATCGAGCCTTTAACTGATAATATTTCTGCGCTATATCAAACCGTCTCGATACACTTTCAATTAATAGATCAACCACATTGCTATCCAAATCATCACTCAAATGTCTCAAAAAATCAGGCCTAGAAGTCTTTCTAAGCTCGTCTTCAACTTTCTTATGACTATAGACTGCATTCAATTCAGCTTCAGCACTCTCACTATGTTTTAGCATAATCTCGTGAAATACTTGAGCAGCAGAATCTCGTACATTCTTATCCCTATTATTCATTAAAGTCAATAATTCAGAGAAATTTTTCATTGCTTTTTTCCCATCAGGCATTAGGATTTCTTTTTCTTCTTTTGCCAAGAATCCCGAAACCATTCTTATCCAAGATTCATGAGCTTCAGGATACGTCAAGCTTAAAATCTTTTCCTCAGGCTCGCTTAATAAATACTGGGATTCCCTAAAAGAACGTTCCAAAAAATGCCTATAGGATTTCAAACCAGGAAATTCCAAGAAGGCTGTCTGTAAATCTTTAGGAATCCCTGCGATTTTCAAACGAAAAAAACGCACTTCATTCTGTATCTCTTGAGCAAAGTCTTGCGCTTGTTTATACCGGGCTTTTATTCCAGTATTGTTTTGATCTTGCTGTAAGAGCAGCCAAAAATAAAAAGCTTCGTCCGTACCAGCTCCATCACCCTCAGATCCAGAATTCATCTCCAAAGATTCATACTCCTTCAAAGCTTGCTCCAATACTTTAGGTTTTTCCAGATAATCACTGCGAGCCTTCCAATTCTGCACAAACGTCTTCGTCTTCAAAGTGACTTGCTTCCTTCTAGCGAGCATTGCAGGATCGTCATCACTCGTAAAAAGAGGCGTTAAATCCCAGGTTGTTTTCATCTCAATCACAGTGATAGATATCATGAAGGGTATAAAAAAATACCTATACTCAAATTCTATAATCTACGCAGCAAAATAAATCTTTTCTCGCTCACGTCCAAATAACAAGGATTTTGTAAGACTATCACAAGCTTCACAATCGTCTCCAATGGTATAAATAACCGATGCTGCCTGTTGCCATGAACAACAATGAGGTAAATCAATGGGTTCATCACAAGGCATAACAGATCGTAATACAGAAAGAACTTTTCTTAAAGGAGAAGGACTATAAAATTCAAGTCTAAAAGTTAAAGAATATGGTCCATGAACATCTACCAACAAAGACGCATCAACACTCATATCAAAGAGAAGAAGTGCAACTTTATAAATTCATAGCTCCTTCATTGCTAATGAAACACATCTTCATCATAGAACATCTGGAGTCCCAACTCTGGCCTTGGTGCCTCATTGAATATAAGCACATCTCAAAGATCGTAGGAAAAAATAACCTCTGGTTTACGAATATTCAAAAGAAAGACATAAAAGAATTAGAACAGTATGGAAAAGTCTCCAAAGAATCCATTAAAACATTAAAAATCAAAAATGCCTGCATTCTTGATCCAGAATCCCCACATGAATTAACACCCCTGCATGCAAAAACAATCAACTATTTCATTTTTGGAGGTATTTTAGGAGACCATCCTCCTAAAAAGAGAACAGAAGAAGAACTCACCAGCCACATGCATCTCCAAGCCTTCAATATAGGAAAAGAACAAATGAGCACAGATAATGCTGTCTATGTCGTACACACAATCTTTCAAGGAGCCTTATTAAAGGATATTCCTTTCCAAGACAAAGTAGAAATAAAAATCAACAATATAGAATCCACAATCTTGCCGTATCGTTATGCCTTAGTAAACAACAAGCCTTTTATGAGCCCAACTTTAATCAAGTATTTAAAGAGAGATAATAAACATCCTTAAAAAAATAAAAATAGTTAATATTTTAAGAAATTATATCGGACATCCAATATTTTATTTTTTCTTCTTCGTTGTTCTCTTCTTCACACGACGTTGTACATGAATCTTCTTTGTCCTGTGGCTGCGATTACGACGAAGTGCACGTCTTTTTGTTGTCATAAGAATGTTATGAAACAAGAGTACTTAAATGCATGGTGTAAGAGATAGTAATGAGAGTTAATTTATTTTTTAAGGTCTTAATATAACTTCTAAGAATCCAACAGTTTTATCAACTGCTGTAGAAACTGTTCTCCAAGAAGAAGGAGAATGATTCATTTCTTCTACTAATCCTTCATATAAATCTCGTGCATGTTCTATATCTGCTTCTCCATGAACATCGGTATAAATAGAATTCCCACATCCAAGTTTTTTACTTAAGTTAGCTAAGTAAGGAATGAATACAAGTGATGTATTCTCTAACGTAGCAGCTACAGTTAAATTCATTAAACCATTTCTCTTAGAAAATAGATCCCACATCTCTAAAGTTGACTGAGAAGCTTTTCTGTAGTGTTCTTCTTTTAAAGAAACACCACATTGTTGCGCGAAATCTCTTAACATCTTAGGGTGATCTTGTAAAATTTCATCTCTTATATTCTGCGCAATAACCTGCTTAGCCTTATCGCTTTTTGTTGTTTGATAAGATTGATACATCCAATGAATAAAATTAGGCTCTATTGCTACTCGATAAGTACCTATGATTGATCTTGCTTGTTCATCAGTAAGTTCTACAGCAGGTACCAAAGCATTCTCTATTCTTTGCTTAGCTAAATCTAATTGCTCAGTTACTATTTGTGCAGATGGTATCTGTTCCATAAAAGAATTCTCAAGACTTAATATTTAAATCTTGCTAAAACTCCCTACATAAAAATGTCATCAGGAACAGGCATGCCTTTTCCTTTTTCTAAATAATCTTTCAAACTTAACAAGAAAAATCCCCATCGTGAATTGTTTTCAGCATAAAAATCATCTGCCTTTTCAAATCCAAGATGAGAAAAGCTAACAGCAGTCATTTTCTTATTACCATATCATTCCACAATTTCATCTTTAAGATTAAAAATAATTGATGTGCCTTTCCAACTCCAATCTCCTTCAAGATCGATACTCTTCCATTCTACTGTTTTATTCTCTTCCAATTTGGTAATTTCAAATTCGTTTGATACACAAACAGTAAGGGCGGTTTGCGTCGCCCTTACTGGTCATGCTAGGAGGAGGAGGA
>OBEQ010880489.1_pt1 | contig 10032 bp, 7 predicted proteins | sample 1670901 | NCBI WGS metagenome assembly OBEQ01 (sample SAMEA104232315, study PRJEB22302) | groundwater metagenome | biome: forest; feature: aquifer; material: groundwater | place: USA | collected 2011-08-07 | depth 5.4 m | reverse complement strand
TTGAATCAAGTATCGAACAGTTATTTTTTGAAAATGTCTGATCCATTAACTTTTCGCCTTTTTATATAGGAATTTCTTCTCACTATTGTAGATCCAAGTAACTAATTTATAAATATATATTTCTTAAGTTAATGGCATTGATTAGCCAGTCCCTGTCGCTACAATCTTTTAGCGAACTACTGCTTAACCCGAGGTTTCAATTTGTAAGGATCGAAGTCCCAACTATAATTCACAGATCGACAGGCCGTGCTTTAAATCGAGCAACTACCGAGTACAAAGCCACCTCTATCAAAATCAATAAGACAAACAGGGCTAGCAGCGGTGCATATCCCCACGTCAAAAAGAGGGAGCCCGTCTGCTTTGCAAGTTTAAGTTCATCAAACGCACTGACTCCATCAGGGGAACTGTTCACGACATGGTAGGAGCCATCTCGATTAAACACTCCCGACGGGCCGAAGCTGGCTGATCTCACAATCGGCATTTGAAATTCAATGGCGCGAATTCGAATTTGCGCATTCATTTGCTCGACTGCGACTGTATTTGTAACAAGAAGATCTTTCGACATGTTAACAATAAATTGCGAATTCGCTGCCTTATTAATGGCATCGCGCACAAAATCAGAAAAGTATATCTCGTAGCAGATTAAAACAATAAAAGGTGTGTGCGATGATGTGGCAAGCGCTCGATCATTCACTCCTGGGTGATACAGATTTTTTAAGCCCAGCACACTACCCATTATTTTTCCAGACAGATTCGCTCCCAATCCTTCAAAAAACGGTATTAGCAATCTTTTGTCATAACGCGCCGCAACTTTTCCTTCGCGATTAATCAGTACTGCACTATTGGTTCCCGTTGTTTGATTCGACTCAACCTGTGAAAGGTAGGTACCAATCAACATATCGCTGTGCATCTCCTTTGCTCCATCACGAAAAGCAGCATCGTGAAAATCGTCACCGATCACCACCATTGATTGCGGTACTTCAAAGGTGTAGGCACTTTCTGCGAGAATGACAAGGTCGGCACTTTTAGGATTATTTGTCACGCTTAGGTCGATGAGTTCCTGCTTTTTAAAATTCAGCCTGTTTAGAGTTGTCAGTTTCTCCTCAGGTGACATTGAATCCGTTATATTTAACTCATAATCTTGATTAACGAGTTTAATGGAAAGTGGTGCCGTATCGACTGACGGTGGTGCGAGCGGGTACTTCAAACTAAATAGCCCCAGAACTAAAAGATAGCCACAAAGAGTGATTTTGGCGGGCAATTGATTTTCCTTCCAGTTAGCTAGGAAATTTGCGAGCCAAAACGTGGTGAATGTATAAAGCGAGCTAGAAAAAATAGTCATGGGATATAGAAAGGGTGCGAAGACTACGTAAGACACCGCCCATGGGCGTGGCATTATGGGTGGGAAATAAATGTCGAAGAGCGCGCAAGCAATGCCAGCATAGAGGGGAAAACGTTGAGAATAGCCGACAATATTTAACTTGGTTGCAAGAATATACCTGCCGCCAAGCCCGAGAAAAATCCATAGCCAATATTGCGAAAACAACCAGAGCCCAGAGCTGAGATAAATAACTAGCGGAACAGGCCAGTGATCCGGCACGGCAAACAAAAAATTGAGATTTAATATTAAGATTGGCAATGTAAATAACACTAGCCGGACGAGAACAGAAAGAAAATACTTCATTATTGGTTGAGAGCGATCAGCCTGTCTAATCAGATAAATCAGTAGTGCTAGACCAACAATGGGGCCTAAAGGACCTGTCACAGGTAATCGCGAATAGAGACCACTTGCCACCAATGTCCCGCCGAAGATCAGCTTGAGGGATTCAATGCCGATGGGAGCAAATCGCGTTGCAAGGGAGTGGGCGGTGCTATCTTTTCGGCGTCTTCGTAATTTCAAGGACAATTGAACACCAGATTCTTTGAAGGATACATATTAAAAAACGACTAGGACAATAGAGGGGGATTCTGTTATGAGGACACTCCATTTCTATGAATTGGAGTGTCCGCGCTTTTTAATAGATTGCTAAAAAACAATTCTGTCCAAAAAATTAAGATTAGTCAAACTGCATCCATGACGGGTACGGGGGAAGTATTGCCGTTGCAGGTGCTACGCTAGAACCGCCCATCAGAACCATTTTGCAATCACTTAGTTTTCTGTTTTCATCCTCGCTGCTCATTTGCACACCCTGATCTTTGACACTGATCTTAACACATCCATTTGGATAACATTCTGTACCTACATCATCCTGAACGTAGAGTTTATCAATTGAATTCAATCCCTGCCCATCGAACAAATGGAGACCACCACGTTGGCCATCCATCCCAAGATAAATGCACATAGAGCGCATATCGGGAAGGCTATTGGTAGGAATGATATAGGATGAATCCTCTCCTTCCGATACTGACGCCAGCCCTATGGTAGGCCCAGTTTTCGCAAATGAACCACCCGACGACGCAGCGCTCTGCACATCAACATAGATCTTTTTTAACGTTGACGAATTCGGTTCGCCTTTATTATCCCCTACTGCCTTGCAATAATAAGAATCGTCCTGGCCCCAAGGCATCGTTATACTAGCTTGAAAAATATTGTTGTAGTCATAACTGGTGACGACTATGCAGCCCAGCGATTTGCTGCATTCCCCGGAAGTGCCCTGCTTTTTATGCGAAAAATCAATTCTGGCTGTGTTTTTGTCTACCTTTAATCCCCCAATATTTATAGTATGTCGCCAAGTCCATCCATTGGTTAATTTGTCAAGGTACTCATAGTCTACACAATACTTGGGTAGGCCTTCTTGAGTAAGACCATATTGGTTAAATGGACTCCATGCGGCTTGCAACTCCTGAAGATATCTCAAATCGTAGATTGTGAGTTTATCTATGGACCCATCAGCATTAATATCCTCTCTCAAAACTTGTCCCATACTTTCTGTTATAGATTTAATATTTCCAACCTTAATCGCAGTAGGGCTGTATCTGGTGTCTACGGTAGTCGTAAATCGAACATTTGAAATAGTAAGAGAGTACTGGTTAGCTGGTGGTAAAGAGCCCGCTTGCACTACATTGGCCATTAACAAGGTTGTCAGCAAAAAGCCGCATATTCTTAAAAACATTTGATACCCCTTATCATCATTCTCAATCGGAATTTTTTTAAAATAATTACTCTACACAGTGCTAGAGCTATAGACAGATAAACAGCTGATCGCTACTCACTCCCGACTAACTAGAGGGCCAAAACATACGAATATTTAGTTTGTGACCCCTTGCGGAACTACTACCGAATATAGATCGATGCAATTTATAGGCTCTATATTATCGATCTATGTTAACATTTTCAACTATAGTTTAATAATATCTTGCCAGCATACTTACTTTCAAAAAATTCCCATCGTGAAACAAGCTATTAATGATTATTTATTGCCCTAACTTCCTCGTTAATAGTGCATTCAACGGCCATTAAATAATTAAAACTCAGCTTTATTCAATCGGGGATAAGCAACCCAAAGTACCAATTAATTTGATCAATATAGATTAAGATCATTATTAATAGTCATCAATAAATTTGGCAGTGCTGCACCGCACATGCTGGCCACCAATAGAAGTTAATGTGACAAATAAAAATATTTAATTTAAAGGGGCCGTAATTTAAAGGGGCCGGAGGGAATTTAAAATAATCACCAGATATGAGACCCAATCAGGACACCCAACTTTTTAAGTTTAAAATTTAATTTCACGAAACATGGGTGTCCCCATGTGCCATTGGTTGCTACCGAAATTTATCACTTCAATATCAACCCCAAGTTTTTTTCAAAAAATTGTTTCGGTGTCCGGCTCGAGCTATCGGGGATATGTTAACGCTGAAAATATCTCAGCACTGTGCTATCCCACCTCAATCGCCCGAGCTTGGCACCTAAATTTACTTCACAATATTATCAGTAGTCCCTTTTTGTCTTATTCAAAAATTTCTTCTGATGTTTCTTCTTCATCTGCGAGTTCTTCCAGGTCCCGATCTCTTAGTTCCTGCGTTACTTCTACCCGCACTTTTCCAGAGTTAAAGTCCAATACTTTTAATCTTATTCCGGTAAAAGTATTGTCCTTCCATTCAGCTTTTGTCAGACCTACCTTTTGCGTACCGCCGCCGCTAGTCAGGTACAGCGCAACACAGGCATCACAACTGATGGGGTAGGAGACAACCGTCTGTCTTCCATTTGGCCGCGGAATAAGTAACGCCGTCAAACCATCGCCTTTAAAATTGCTGACCTTCTTGAATTCGTAGATCCTCACTGAAGGATCATAAGTGGCGACTTCGTCTTTAGGCAGCCAACCTAGCCTGTGATAATTAGGGCCGTTGAGAAATTTGGAACCGTTGTTGCCCATCGGCGAATCTGCGTCGCCGTAGTTTGCCAAGTGCGGAACACCGTTTTTGTTGTAACTGTATTGACCTGAATGACCAAGACCTAAAAGATGCCCCACTTCGTGAATGACAACCCAGCCGGTAAGTTGCACCACATGTGCGATTTTACCGCTTGCATGATTGCCACCATTTTTCCATAGGGCAGGAATGATGTAATAATCAGCTTTTACTTTCCGCTTGGCCATTGCTTCTGCTGCTCCGAGATTGCCAGTGGTTTTTTTATATGGAACGTCGACTTCAACACCCAGCGGTTTTAGCTTGAGTACACCGCGGGAGTTCCGGTTATAAAAATCTGCAACATTCTCGGCTACATTCCGGCATTTTTCTGCTGACAATTCACGTCCGTCTTCCCATTGGATTGCAACACAGGCAAGCGTCTTTTCACCCTTCAATGCATTCGCACTACCTGCCATCAATAACAGCACTGCGCCTATAAGCAATCTGATTGCTTCCCCCTTTATTTTTTGCCGGCTGAAAAACATCGCAAGTACTGTCGGCGCACCCACTGCCAATAATGTTGGCGCGTGCGTTGGTGTTCGACGTTTAGATTTTCTTAGCGTTTTTGTCTTCATACTGGTTCACCTTTTATTATTTGTCTGGCAGAGGATTAGGTCACTGTATTAACACTTTTAGCTGGAGCTAAGTACTTACTACTGACTCTCTGTAGTGAGCTTGTCGTAATGTATAGAGTAAGTTGATATTACCGAAGGTCCATCGGGGACACATGCAGGGGGTCGATTCGGCCAAAGTTGAAATTGGTGACTAGTTCTTCATAAATGAGATAGCGAATGAAGGGACTGCATATTCCTTCCGGAAATTTTGAAAATATATCGCATACCAAAAGGGAAACCTTTACGGAATTCTTAATGAATTTTCAAAAATATCTGCAGACGTTAGCTACACGGTTAAAGGCTAATAAATGGGGGTCGTAGCGATTTTTCATTAACAAGTTGCCCGACAAATTAAATCTAACAATTGATCACTAGAAAATCGCTACGATCTCTTTAATTCACATAAGTTGAGGCAGTGATTGCATCAGTAGAAAAGTTGGCGATTCCAATACTCGCACCAAGCGAAATAGACAATTCGTTTACTTCGTAAATTGCAAAGATGTGTTGAGAATTATCAATAACGCAGATTTCACACACAGTACCTTCAAACCGTACCCCCAAAACAGCATTTGTGAAGGGACTCTCTTTAATAAAGAGAGCTAACATTCTACTAACTTCTACCCTCCAGGCAGAAGTGTGCTCATATTCATTTTTAATTTACGTAGAATATTAATAGGTTTATTGAAATTACATCTGTTCACAATAAATACAAAGCTATATAATCGCTCGCCTTAAGCATCTAAATAGATAGAGAAAGTGTCATTTTACTAAGTCTACGCTTGATTCACTGCCTGTAGTTCTTCTCAGCAAAGACAATAAAAATTTTTTAACACCATTCAGGTACTTTCTTATGGGAAGAGCAATTGGCAGTTTCTGTGTCGACAATAAATTGGCCGGATTAGTGTTATCAGTCATTTTGACGATTATCGCAATACTTGGAGTCGATCGCCTGCAATTTGATATGGATGTTAAAGCGAGTTTCAGTTCCGATAATCCGCAACGCCTGACCTTCGAAGAACTCATCAACCTCTATGGCAGTGTCGATACCATTCTAATCGCCGTAGAGAGTACCAACGGTAATTTATTTACCACGCAAAACCTTTCAATCCTAGAAAAACTGACACAGGACAGCTGGAAAATTCCCTTTTGTCATCGAGTTGAGTCCATTGTAAATTATCAACATAGTATTGCTAACGAAGATGACTTAACTGTCGAGCCGTTAGTTGACAATGCGCTTGATCTCACCACAAGCGAAGTTGAAGAAATAAAAAAAATCGCCTTATCGGAAGTCAGTCTTCTCAATCGCCTCATTACACCACACGGTGATGTTGCTGCAGTGCAATTGCAACTTGCGCTTCCTGAGCAGCGGCAGGCAGCTGAAGCGGAAGCCACAGCGAGCATTAAACGCCTCATTCATCAGTATGAACAAGCCTATCCATTTTTAAATTTTTATCTAACGGGCATCCCCGTCAGCAACACTATTAGCATGGCGGTTATTCTTGGTGACATGCAAACTACCCTTCCTCTCATGTATATCCTGATGTTTGCGGGACTGGGATACCTACTCCGTTCGTTTACTGCGGTAACTATTGCGTTAGCAATTATCACCCTGACAATTATGCTCGCTCTACGATCGGTAAAATATGGGTTGATCAGCGTTATCCCCAATTTATTTCCGGCAGCCATTGGGTTTGGCTTTTGGGCGATATACTCAGGCGAACTCGGTATCAACTTAGTGAGTGTATTAGGCATTACGATCGGAATTATAGTCGACGATACGGTGCATTTCTTAGCTAAATATCTACGTGCTCGCAGAGAAAAACAATATTCGACTACCGACGCAGTTCGATACGCATTTAATACTGTGGGACCAGCCATATGGGTAACGAGCGTAATTTTAATCATCGGCTTTGTAACTCTGGCTTTCTCTCAATTCAGAGGTAATGCCGATATGGGCTTGATTACCACAATAATCATTGCGAGTGCTTTGCTGCTGGATCTTTTTATGTTGCCACCGCTGTTAATGCTGGTAGATAAAGAACGCAAGCTGGTCGACAGTAAAACATCACTCTTGGATAAAAATAATAAAACTAACGCCTCAGTATTAGCACCGGAAATTGATGGATAACGGATGTTCCATTGCAGAATAATCACCTCAGGGAGAGTAAACGAATCATGACACAATCTAATTAATAAGGTAGTTAACAATGTTATTTGGCAGCAGATTTAGTATATTCCCTATGGTGGCTTTTCTGTGTTTAACCTCAACGGTCTCTGCAGAAATGAACCACTCCATGTCATCGGATGATTCTCACTTGGCGTTGCCAGCACCTAAAACGAATGGAGTAGATGCCGCTACCTTAGAAATACGCAAAAATAAAATTGAAGAAATCTACAATAAACTGATATACCCTTTTCCGAAAGCAATACTTGCAAACCCCAAGCTTGTCGATCATATCTTTGATAGCAAAAACATCAGAGGTCGCGTTACCCCCGCAGGGGCCTATTATGATATGGAAGCAGTGATTGAATACTTCTATGCATTTGCCTATACCGGCATAACGCGAGTAGATGCCGTGAAGATAAACAAAATTGTTGCTGCGGGTGATATTGTTGCAGTAGATGTTGATCTGCATTTCTGTGGTATTCCCTATATAGCTTGCGACCCTTCGATTGCAAAAGACATGTTTAATACCACATTGCGCCAGACCGGATTTTATACGTTCAATGACGATAATAAGGTTGTCAGTTTTGATCTAACCATCCCAAATCTGGGTGAGGCGCACAATGTGGCGAGTGAGTTTAAACGAAATATGGCAATTGAGGGAGTATGCATGAATTTGACTACTTCACATTTAAATATTGTCACCGATGAAATAAAGCTTGAAGGCACTTGTACAAAATATTTCGATGGCCCAGAGGATTTCGCGGAAGGATTTCCGGTAACGGATTCTCCACGTAAAAACTGTATTAGGTTTATGAATTCTATTCCTTACGGAACTTGGGACCAACCCAAGAGCAACACTTTCGTTTGCCGCATGCTGCATTCACTCCTAACACCAGTCCGGGAAATGCACTGCGCACATACCAGTTACGATGGCGGTGGTAAATGCGTTGACCAAGAATATTCACAGTTTTTCGAGAAGGCATATTAGTTTTATGCCCAAAGAGGCAGCAAACATCTGCAATATTCTCCAGCAAAACTCCGCTTACAACGACTTTGATCTTCTTTTATTGCTACGTTTTCTACCAAAGTTACGCTGCCGCTTTTGCAACGTCACCTGACCATGGCGCGAGATCTCGCTGATCTGCGCCGCGTCACTGATTGAAAATAGATTTTTGAACATTGTGATGTTGCAGCGGTTCTCACATACCGCTGGGAGGCATTCCACCAGGAGGCATCCCACCAGGTGGCATCCCAGATAAGGTCACCTGACCTGAAAAGCAGTTTGGCACATAAGGCCGCGCCGCTGACGTGTGATAATGGTAACTCGCGGTAGTGAATTCTGCTGTTGCTTCAATGTGACCGTTGCAATTGTCTAAATCATTGGGAGTGTTACCGTCTGCGCCATTGGGACCATAAATCGGAAAACCATCCAGCATATAACCGATTAATACGGAGTGTTGTGATTCGGTGTCAAGCACATCAGTAATACAATAAGGCGTGCCGTGATAATGATATTGCCCTGAACCCGGCACTGGATGACCATTACAACTATCGAGAAACGCGTAACCATTGATTAGCTTATTACCCTCGACCGCATAGGTAACACCATCACCTTCAAACGGGTTGTAAAATACAGCACCGCTGATTAGCACGCCTATGGGCCCACCAGTCGTTGTGGTTGCAGTGATCGCCAATTGTGGAAGAATCGGCAACTTATAACTGCCGGATACTGCGTTTACTTCAACAATAGTGTCTTCATTTTGATAATAGGCAGCTTGAATTTCGTGATTGGGATAGCCGTCGGACTCAATATAAACATAGTCATCATCAACACTGACCTGCGTATTTGAGCCCCAGTGTGCATTTAACGCGGCGGTTTGCGCAGTTAATAATTCCTCGGCACTGCCAGTTTCAGTGACGTTATTTGCAGTATATTCGCAGCCGGTTAAGCTGGCGCCAAAACAGCTCAGCAGCCCAGTGCTGAAGATTAATGTCGACCAATTATTTTTCATAGCGCACCTTGTTAGTTGTCATTATTAATAATTTGAAAATGCGGTTTAACACAAGACTATTGTAAGCTGAGTAGCTGAATGAATTGTGCAACAATAAAGGAAAGAATGTGCAAGCTATTCACAGTGGTCCCGTATTAGGCCAAACTGAAATCTAGAAAGCTGTTCCTAGTTTTTCTAGTTTTTCTAGTTTTTCTAGTTTTTCTAGTTTTTCTAGTTTTTCTAGTTGTAGCAATTGCTGTAGGAGTGGAAGTTCGTCGGTGATGAGCATTTTAAACAACAAAGACCAGCGCCTTGTTAAACCAGCAATACTTCTTTGTCTATTGATAATGGTGGGCAACCAAGCCGTCGGTAGTAATCAGCCGCTCTTTTCTCAAAACATTGCAGAGGCGAAAACAGCCGCACCGAAATTTGGCAGCTTTCTAACGCCACAATATGCCGCGCAATTGATGCATGGTAAAATCGCCTTTATCGAGCAACGCGGCCAGCCAAATTACCAAATAGCAGACTATGATTTTGATGCGCAGTCACACGATAAGTTATTCCCTGTTCCAGCAAATGGCAGATTACACCAGATCAGCAATTCTCCTGATGGTCAGCAAATTGCCGTCGCGTATAGTATTGCCGATACCAATCAGCTAACCGGCAAACCAACTGGCCTGGGTCGCAGTAAAATCTATTTGATAGACCTTAAAGACAAAAATCCAACGCCGCAATTTATATTTGCTGATGACGACAAAAACGCCTTTTGCTATAACCCCATTTGGTCGGCAGATAGCCGCTATCTGTATTTTGTCTCTTATAAAAAAAATGCCACGTATGATGATGAGA
>OBEQ012447321.1_pt1 | contig 10034 bp, 8 predicted proteins | sample 1670901 | NCBI WGS metagenome assembly OBEQ01 (sample SAMEA104232315, study PRJEB22302) | groundwater metagenome | biome: forest; feature: aquifer; material: groundwater | place: USA | collected 2011-08-07 | depth 5.4 m | reverse complement strand
CGATAATGCAAGGAGCCGGAGAGATAGGCTAGATTGTCTATTTCTTCGGTTATTTTTTGCTTATACAACCCTTATTTTCTTTGCAAATCGGTACATCAATTACTGTGATTACACTCAGTTAAGCGTAGGGTTTTGTGTGTTACGTCTAAAAATTTTCTTACACACCGGGCAATAGTAAACGTAAGTTGACGCACTCGAAAAGCTTGAAATTGTGCGTCCTCAACTGCTTTGAGGAGGCGAGCGCGATGGCATTTCTATTTCTATCCCCCCTCTTACATATGAATTTCAAAAACCCAAAATTAAGATGAGATTACCATAAATTCTGAAAATGTGATTGTGTTGGGCTGAGCATCACAGTTCACCTACATAATAAAACCCAAAGCGCTGCCTTAACGACTTTTCCTGGCCCCTCAATTACATCATCCACATCATCCATTGTGGCAATTTTGGTGGAACCATTACCTTGCCGAATATCGTCACCTTTGATATTGAAGAGAACCTTTGATCCATTTTTTTCTCGGATAACATCTCCCTTTATATTGCCGATCACGGTAGAGCCGTTGCCTTGGCGTACATCGTTACCTTTAACATTCGCTATTATTTTGCTGCCATCCTTCAAATTGATGCCATCGAACTTGTACTTAGCCATTAATTTCTCCTTTATTTGCAGAAGTGATCGCTCCAAGTGCCGTCTTTCCAATTTGATACACCGCCGATTCAAACTCTTTTACAGATATTTTGTCGTCATAGAAATCCAGGGCAATACACATATTCCCATTTCCTGCTTTCTTCGCATCAAACGCTATTTCCTCATACAGGCCACCAAATTCACGTTCTGCTATTGCTTTAACGGCGTCCTGCACGGCTATTTTAACGTCCTCTATTTCCTTGTCGTCTGGAGTCCCAGTGCGGAGAGTTGAGACTCTTATAGCCCAACTACCCAGGAATACGGCGACGATGGCCTGCTTGAATGGCATGACAGGAATAAATTGAGCCTCTTGTCCTGTACCTTCTTTTTGAAAGAATAGGTATTTGCGTTCATCCGTTGTCGTCTCCTCGATCGCAAAATCTGTTTTATTTCTTTTAGAGTATTTAGGGCCGCTGAGGATGGCAGGATGTTCTTTTTGTAGTTTCGAAAGCGCCTTGCTTCCTGCGACGACGAAATCAGTCACTTCTTGCCGCTTCATTTTATCAATAAAAGTAACGAGGATTACTGATGCTGTGCCAAGTGTTGCGGTTACCTGGGCGATAGTCTCGCCGGTAAAACCGTCCAGATATACCCAAACTGCACCAGCTACAAGCGTAAGAAGTGCGGTGAAGATTTCAGCGCCTTTCAGCTTGTCATCTTCTGCCAGCCATTCTGTTAATTTCATGAATCACTCCCTTGTCAATTATTTTTGTAGATCTCGTGATACGCGACTGATTTTAAAATTAGGTGCTGTCGAGAAAATAGATCGGCCTATGAAATGGCACTCGACAAACTACAGCTAAACTTTAGCTTTCGAATTCAAAGTTATATTTGTTAGCATAGGCCACTGCTACAATTTTATTATCCTTGATCAGTTGAGTCGTTTTATCCCGCGGCGTCCCGGAAGATGCAGGCCAAATAATCATTTTCCTTACTGCATTTCCATCCCAGCTTACTCCCGGTACAAGCAACGTGATTATTTTTTTAAATAACTCTTTATGCCCCTCAATGGCCCTCGAGAAGTCGTCACATTGTTTGATTAACTGATTCAAGTTCCGATCACTCTTCAGTTCTATTACCCATAGTGCACCGCTTGAATCAATTGCCAGTATATCATTTACAGTTTTTTTTCCGTCTTGTTCAATCCGCAATTCTGAGGTCACAAATTTTAGGTTGAGTTTTTTCCAGAAATCTGGCGGATTACCAAATAACAGCTGATTGATCAACCATGCTTGCAGTTCTTTTTCCGGAGTGTCTCTTATTGGAGAAATCAGGCTGTCTATTTTCGCTATCTTTGCTAAGGCATTATTGGCATTGACTCCCGTCAAACCAAGTTCTGGTGTTTTATTGCTGAGTGACACCAACGATATGCCACCCAACCCTCCACGGAAATGGCATTGTTTCTGTCTTAATACATCATGATATTGTTCGTTGAGTCCGGCTGCCAACTCTATATACTGCAAATCTGGTGCATTGTTCACGTTAAGCTTTCCCTCTTTGAGATTAGCCATTATCCTCATATTAATCTTAGGCTAATCTGAATTTAATTCCATTCTTAATATATCACTCATTAACTGCCGCTTCGCACAATCAGATTCAATAACACCAAGAAAAACAGCAGGCATATAACCTAAGCACTGAATAGATTTATGCCGTACCCGTACTCAGATTAAAATCCTCATTGGTATCCCAATGATATTCAACAAACAACCAGAATATACTTTTTAATCTAGCCAGCAAAAAAACCTGCTCTTCCTTCAGCTAAGTTCCAACCATGCATGTCGTGCATCAATCTTATACAAACACCTATCTTTTAATGTATAAACGGCTAAATAGTCGTCGAATATGCCGTGCTAGTCCAATTCGACAGACTTCCCATTCTCAACAATGTGAATATTCTCAAAGTGTTTTTCAAACTCTTTGGCTTTCACAGTATGTATCGGTATGAGTTTTTTAGGCTGAATACTTTCGGCAAGTTTTTTTAAATCTTTCGTATAGGCATGGCCACTGGTATGAATATACTGCCAATCATTACCTACCATGGTTGCTATCTTTTTGAAGATAGACTGTTTCTCTTGATACCCCTGCCACATGGAATAAACTAAGTCTGGCTTTAATTGGCTTTCAATAAATCGAGACATGATTTTTTGACTGATAAAATTCGATAACTTGAAAATGTATTTGCCCGAGGTAAAATCGATTTGGTTCATTTTAATTTGGCGACTTTTATACTGGTATAAAACCTCTTTACCTAGCGCCTCCACGATAGTTGAGCATTGGTTTTTTGGGTAATAAACGCGAAGATGATCATCCTCATGCGGGGGCAAACTATTTGAAAATGGCTTCAATTGATCTAGTAAATACGCTTGGTATAAATCAATAACAAAGATCCTATCCGTTCTTTTTGCGGCACGATATAAACTTACCAATCGATCAACATTACTCCCCGATCCCGCCACAAAAATAGGCATATTGTTATTTGCCAGTTTAACGATAGCCTCTTCAACCGATTGCTCATCAGGAAATATTGCCGGGTGTCCATCATCTAAAGTAGTGCCTTCCATTAACATGACATCAGGTTGATTCACTCTATTAATCACGTAATCATTAACTGCCGTTTTTCTACCATGCCCCCTGAAATCACCAGTGTAGAAAATTCGCTTTTCACCCACCTCAACTAAAATACTACAAGCGCCAAATGCAGAGTGATCCATTAAAAAGGCCGTTATTTTGAAAGGACCTATTCCAAAGGACTTACCGGGAATGTATGTTTCACATGATGTTATGCGTTTCGCTCGCATAGACTCATTGTAAAAGATATTACCCACGCCAATTAGGGCCTTCGCCGCCTCACTAACATAAACAGATATATCTGTTGGGATGAAATCGACAAGACCATAATGATCCGGATGGGCATGGCTAATAACAAATGCTAATGGCGGCTTACCTTCACCAGTTACATCTAACAGAATACCATTTGTGATAGAAGGATCATTTACAGCTCTACCGTCAAGTGCTGCTCCGCCTGATGCCATTAAAGGCATGCCATAATCCAATATAATTGATTCTTCACCATACTGTATTTTAATGCAGCTCCCTCCAATGGTATCTGCACCTCTCAGCATATGGATTATTGTTTTGATCATACAATCCTTTTCATAGGGCTATATTGAGTTAGCACCAATGCTTAATTTAACTTGTGCCGAAAGAAAAGAGTTGGGATAGATTGAGTCTCATTCCGGTCCATAAAAAACTCATAGTGAGTCAATACTAAATTATTTGATAAAATATTTTCTTTTAAATATTCAAGCAAACCCTGGTCATCATCTATTACTCGTATAGCTGTACTTGGATCTGATTTAGCGGAAGCGCCAATCACTCTTGCCTTCCATTCATAGTATTCAGCTGCTTCATAGTTACTTTCTTCAGGATAATAATAGATATGGTCAACCTCTATATTGTTTTCCTCAAGCACCTTTTCTGTCATATCACGAAAATCTAATTCTTTTCTTCCAGTAATAATGTAGATCTTTGAGCCGACTTTTTTATTTTCAGAAATTAAGACCTTTATTGATTCACTGATTATGGGATTGTCCTGATAAGCATTGATTACAAGCTTCGTGAACTCATCCCGAGAAATTCCGGATATATTTATGCCAGAAATCACATTAGGAACAATCACACCATCAAAATCACACCATAGCTCTTTCAACGAAAACCTCGTTCAAATAGGGTTCAATTGTGTTGTCATATTTGCATTATAGTTGGACTTAAAAATATAGATTAGCTGACCAATTAAAGATTGGTCTCGGAAAATTGAATCCATAATAATTTTATTTAAAGATTGATTATGAGGGTATTCTAGGCATGCAATTAGAAGGCTATTTATTAATCATGGCTTTAGATTATTAGTAACTTGTAGTTATTACGCATTTGTCGATTAATTCGGGCTTTGGCTGATTTTACCCCCTAACGCTTAAGACTGCTTTGTGGAAACATTGGCCCTTCAATTTACTGATAATTGAATTCCACGAATGTCTGCTCCGGGTCGTAACCGGAAGTTAATTTCCCTCGCTTTAATTTCCGCATAGAGAACAATGCGGTCATCAGCCGCCGAGATTTAATGTGATTGCCGGTAATATTTTTTAATGTCCGCTAAGGGCGAGGTGGAGACCTTACGGGGTAAGAATCTTTCAATAAGATAAATGTCCGCAGAGTTACTATCTGCAACACTAAGGTTTTAATGTGAGCTAGTGATTGCAATGGTACTAAGCTGATCGTTGGATCATATCGAGCCCTAGGTTTAGCTTAAGCTACTGCAAGTTATTCCTACTCCCATTAGTTTTCGCCATCGGTTCAGCTTCAATTAATAAAAAATTTTATTCTCGCTTATATATCTATTTTTCTGGCAGGCAATCAAGAACAACAAAGCAGTCGCATGGAATTTTGTATTTGATACACTGGATGCAAGCCTCAAAAGGAATCAATTATTTTTCACTGTTCACGGCTGAATATGGCAAATAAAAGGCTAAGAGGACTGTACCGGTTTTAGTGCGTACCTCGCCTCGTAAGGTCGTCAGTTTGCAGACAAGCTATCCATAAGATAGTTGTCGACGTAAAATGCAAGCGCCCACATGCATCCCAAGGTTCAGAATGGATGCACTAACATTGTTAGGAACCTTTTAATGATGACTTATCACGTCAATCCCAGCACCACAATATTGTGGTGCTATTTCTTCTGCAATAATCGACAGTAGATCATTATCGAAATAGGTTCACGGTGTCGGTCGAAGTATTTTATTACTCGCTGATCGACACAGTTTCCCTTCGCGTAATTCCCATAGCGCATTGTTCTCCAGTGGAATTCAATGAATTCTTACTGTGTCCCACTATTTATCGTGACGCTGCTGTGTATTCCATTGCTGTGAATCACGGTTGTCTCGATAAATACCCTTCACCACAAGCTAATTGTGGAACCCATCGGCAATGACAATACCCATTGCCTCAAACCCACTGAGGAGCTAATGCGCACCCCTTGGGTGTGCTGCCTTGGTTTCATTCACTTCAAAAAGGAGGAAATCTCTATGATAGAGCCACGCTAGTGCCCACTGTTTGTCTACGGCAAACAACGCACTGACCATTGCGCATGGTCATACTTGAATCGCGCATAACAGGCCACGGTGTGCTTGCACACATTTCCAATCGCTAACGCATTGGGACTGCCTTTAACACTAATCAAGACATTCAACCCAAATGATTCAAGTGGTGCTCTAAAGAACTAAATGTAATGGCGATTAACACACTTTTTAACGGAGGTTGATTTCAGCCATTTAAAACACGATTTCAGGATGTTGTGCCGACATAACAAGGATGGAAGTTACAAAACACAGGCAAATCGCTTGGCTATGTTGCTGCAAATGGCGGATCAACTTAAAGAGGTTGGCTATCGACAAATGCGTGCTACATCCTTAAAGCCCAAGCACATCGGTGCATTGGTGGCACGATGGCAGGATGGCAGGATGGCAGGATGACAAGGTATCTGAGGGTACGATGAAAAACCGCTTGGCGGTGGCGCGATGGTGGGCAGAAAAAGTCAATAAATCCTCGGTCATTTTTCGCGACAATACCCACTATGGCATCGGCCATCGTAGTTTCATTCCCTCTGATAACAAAGCTTGGCGTCTCACTCAGGAAAGGTTGAGTCAGATCAAAGATCCCCATATTCGTCTTTCTTTAGAGCTTCAGTGGCAATTCGGTCTGCGACGTGAAGAGGCTATCAAATTTACACCCGCTCTCAGTGACAAAGAGGATAAATTGCATTTAATTAAAGGCACCAAAGGAGGTCGACCGCGTGAGATACCGATTCGCACTGTCGAACAACGCGAATTACTTGATCGTGTGCATGGCTTGGCGGGGCGCGGTTCACTGATTCCGGCGACACGCAGTTATAAAGATCAACTGAATTTATTTGAGTATCAGACACGAAAAGCGAGTTTGAGTGGCACGCACGGATTGCGCCATCAGTATGCGCAAGATCGTTATCACGAATTGACTGGACGATTAGCGCCAATCGCGGGCGGTGCCAAACGAAAAGAATTATCCATAGATGAGAAACAGCAAGACAGCGCAGCACGTCAGATTATCTCAGAAGAACTGGGGCATACACGCGTGGATATTACCAATACGTATCTCGGGATATAATCGTGTGCCCTACAAGCGAAGATGCAGAAGCACTGTGCAGAATACACTGATCAACTTATTATAGGTAATGATCCAATCAAGGGGCGGGGCGTACTGAATTAGGAGCACGAAGTGGAACTCGATAGAAGTAAGATAGATTTTAAACAGCTGGTAGATGTCATTCGGCAAGTTCATAACCAGCTGGCAGCACAGGCAAGTCGAGCGGTCAATGTGAGTCTGACCATGCGTAATTGGCTGATAGGTTTTTATATTGCCGAGTATGAGCTGCTCGGTGCCGATCGTGCACAATATGGAGATGGCTTGTTATCTGCTCTTGCAAAAGAACTCAACCAAGTCAGCAACTGCAACCGGCGTCAGCTCTATCGATATCTGCGATTCTACAGATTTTATCCTCAGATAGTGGGGACGCTGCCCCCACAATTAAGGCAAAACCTGCACTTACAAAAAGAGCCTGAAAAAGTGGGGACAGCGTCCCCACAATTGGGCTTACCGGCTGAAACCGTAATTGAGCGGCTATCGTACAGCCACATCGACTTGCTGGTAGATATCGATGACGAAAGCAAACGTGCCTTCTACGAAGTGGAATGCATTCAAGGCAATTGGTCAGTTCGGGAACTGAAACGTCAAATTGGTAGCCTCTACTATGAGCGCTCCGGCCTGTCTCATGACAAACAGAAGCTTTCTGAATTGACACAACAAAGCACAGAAAAAGATGTATCGACGCTGGCAATTCGAGATCCCTATATTTTCGAGTTTCTCGGACTCAGCCCTAAAGAAGTGATGAGTGAATCTCATCTGGAAGACCAGCTTATCGACAAACTCGAAACATTCCTGCTCGAACTGGGTCATGGATTTTGCTTTGAAGCTCGGCAAAAGCGCATCTTAATTGGCGGCGAACATTTCTTTGTTGACCTGGTATTTTATCATCGTGTCCTCAAATGCCATGTGCTAGTGGAACTGAAGCTAGAGAAGTTCAGCCACGAAAATATTGGACAGCTCAATACTTATGTAAACTGGTATCGAAAAAATATGATGACCACAGGCGATAGTCCACCGATTGGCATTCTGCTCTGTACTGATAAAAATCATGCCTTAGCGGAATACGCCTTGGCTGGCATGGACAACAACCTCTTCGTTTCCAAATATCTGCTAGAGCTGCCCAAGAAGGAAGAGATGCAGGCATTCATCGAAGAACAAGTTAAAGAATTGGGTGACAATGAATGAGACTGAAGTAAGAGAATCTGTTCTCGAACAAACTGACAAGTCGAGGTCTTATCAAGAGGATAATTCGGCTCGCCCATACCGCAGAGAAAAATGTTTTGCTGGGAAAAGTCTCCGCAGTGCGGAGACAATGTCGTAAATTCTTTTCACTCAAACCCTTGCCGTGCTTTGCAAGTCACACCTGTAGAATCCCTGTATTTATGCAATTTCCGATCTTTGTAGTATCAATGAATTCTAAGAGACCTAATTATTAAAGACATCCAAAATTGCCGTACTCTTCTGCGTCGGGCAAAGATGGGCATAGATCTCCGTTGTTTTAATATTTGTATGCCCCATGAGATCTCTAATCACAATCAAGGGCGTTGCATTAATCGCAAGCCAACTGGCAAAGGTATGACGAAAATCCTTAAGCCGAAAATCCTCTAGCTTGGCTTTAGCTTTAATGGCTCGCCACGCCGTGTTGATATTGTCAATTCTGTCGCCCGTTTTGAGGCTGACAAAGACGCGGCCTTTCGTACCATGCTGTCTGCCCCACTGTTCCAGTAATGCTTTCACCTTGGGTGACATAGGTACGATCACGGGTTGTGGATTCTGTTGATTGTGCATCGTTTTATTTCGCACTTTCCGAATTTGGCTGTGTTGAAAATCAATGTTTTTTTGCCAATCCAAATCAAAAATATCGCCCTCATCAAAGCCCGTTTGATAGGCCAAGATAACGATTGGGGTAATGTAATCAGGATAATCGTCTGGACCGAAGGGCTGTTGTTTTTTCTTTTTGCTGTTGCGTGCAGCGTGCCACTCGACGTAGCGATTGCGTTTATCCCTGAGTTGCTGGTCGCGCTCGGCCAATGCGGCGAGTAAGCGCTTTTCTTCGTCTTTAGTAAGATAGCGAATCTTCGGGTCGTTGACCTTCTCAGACCGTTTGCGTTTGAGGGTGTAGGTTTGCAGCTCAAAGCGATCAATGAGCTTGTAGTGTTTGACAGCGGTATTCAGGCAGGATTTAAGATTGCTGAATATTCGCTGCATACGTGAGAAGGTTATTTTGGTTTTCCGGCTATCCCGCCACTGATCAATGTCGGTGCCGTTGATAAGATCAATCTGCTTATTCTGTATAAATTCAAATTCTCGCTTTAAAGAGCTGATCATTTCTTTAGACGACGCGTTGTGCTGCTCTGTATAAGGCTTGTAGTAGTTTTCGATGTAATGAAATAACTGTAGCTCGGTCTTGGTTTTTGATTGCTTCTCTTTAATTAACTTCTGTTCCTGCTGATGCGTTGGATCAATTCCTTTGGCGATATCACCCATGACTACGGCTACGGCATCTCTCGCATCATCAACACTCATTACTTGAGCGTTGCCAATCTTTACCGAATTGTTCTTGCGACTTCCTTTGTTTTTGTAACGGTAGTAATAGACCTTACTACCGCTGGGATAAACTGCCAACGTAAGACCAGGACATTTGGTGTCAGCAATCCAATATCTGCTGGTTTCCGATTTTTGTTGTTTAACAAGCGTGTTGGTGAGTTTCTCAGCCATAGGGCATCACCCTTCTGTGATTTGATGAAAAGACAACATAGTCACCAGTTCAATATTTAATTTGGTAGCACCATAAACACCATCAAAGGCTACCAAGTAAGCACTTTATGGGTCACCAAGGAACAAACAAAAATGATTTTTAATTGAATTAAATCAATTATATAGATATTGTAGTGGTGAAGAAATAAGGAGATATGAAATTTGGATTGATCGCCCTGTCACGGGTTCGAGTCCCGTCCGGTCCGCCAATACAATCCCTCTAAAATCATTATATTAAACTCAGATCACACCAATTTCAGCGGAGTGTCTTGGGTTCATCTTTACGCATGAGCACACCCTAAGCACACCTTTTTGATATTTTTTTTGAAAAATTGGTGTCACCGAAAAT
>OBEQ012996943.1_pt1 | contig 10035 bp, 9 predicted proteins | sample 1670901 | NCBI WGS metagenome assembly OBEQ01 (sample SAMEA104232315, study PRJEB22302) | groundwater metagenome | biome: forest; feature: aquifer; material: groundwater | place: USA | collected 2011-08-07 | depth 5.4 m | reverse complement strand
GCAGTTGTAGTGAATCAGGATCTTCATCAAATTTGCCGGTTTTAAAATCAATAATATGGACACCGTCACTTTCGGGCATATACTCTAACCAATCGATTTTGCCGCATAAAATAATATTATCTTCCGCTGACAGCCAAAAATAAGGTAAATCTTTGCGGATTTTAATAGCTTTGCGGGCTAGCGGACCGGGATTATGAGTTAAACGTTTAATCATAGCCATTCCCCTACTTTTAAATTTCTGCTCTTCCAGGGGAGAGTAAAATCCGCCTTTTTTTCCAGAAATACTAGTCCATTTTTTTTCAAACAGCTCGAGTAACGAATTATGGAAGCGTTCTTCGGCTGGCAGCTGAGATAGTTCTTCAATTACTTGGTGCACGACTTGCCCTAAGCCCAGCGCCGGCTGCATCAATGTAATTTTATGATTGGTTTTGGGATCTCGGTAGAGATTATTTAAGTAATAAGCGCGGGGACATTTTAAATAATCACCGATTGAAGAATGAGATACCCAAATAGCCGAAAATTTATCTTTCATAGATGGCAACTTGCTGATGCCTCGTACTGTATAATAAAAACCTCATGATTAAAAGACTTGATTTAAGCTCAGAAACCAAGCGCATATGGGAAAAAATATATCAAAGTAATAGCCAAAAAGTTCCATTTTTAACCTATAATTGGCATCAAGCCTGGTTTTCGATACTTGGTAAACAATGGCAACCGTTGATTCTAGAAATTGATGAGGCAATTATTGCGCCGTTTGCTCGGAAAAATAATCAAATAATTTTTTCCGGTGGAGATGAAATTGCCGATTATTTAGATATTATTGGTCCAGAAAAGTTAAAAACTGCGGCTTGGAACGCAATTATTAAAGAGTTCAAAATAAGTGGCGTGACTACTATTGCCCTGCGCAATCTTCCCCAGTCTTCAGCCAGTTTGTCAGCCCTTAAACATACGGCAACAGTAACACAAGAAGATACAACCCCGATTATAGCTCTGCCTGCCTCTTGGGAAGAATATATATCCTCTCTTAATCATAAACACCGTCATGAACTCCGGCGTAAATTGCGAAAATTTGAGTTTATGCATCAGGGTACACAGATTACCCAGGAAGTAGCGACAAAAGAAAATCTTAGTGATTTAATTACACTTATGCGTTTGGATCCGAATAAGCAATCATTTTTAACTCCCCAAGTGGAACATTTTTTTCTTAGTTTACCCCAAATTTTAGCCAATCAAGCCGAAGTAACTACACTTCGAGTAAATTCCCAAATTGCCGCCACAACCGTTTCATTTACTAACTCCAGTACAGTTTTTCTTTATAATTCCGGTTTTAATGAAAAGGATTTCTCCGGCGCCGGTTTTTATATAAAAGCGATCACGATTAAGCAGACAATAGAAAATGGCTACAAAACATATAATTTTTTGCAAGGAAGTGAACGGTATAAGTATGAACTGGGGGGCAAAGATTTTGCCGTCTATAAGATCGTAATTACGCTGTAATCAGCTGTCAAGCGTTTGAGTTTGGTTGAGTTTTGGTAATACAATATTTGACAGTTGCAATTCAGTTTTAATTTTTTCTGAAAGTATAACCCGCGCGGTGTCCTCACCGTGTATTAAAAAAATTTGTTTAACATCCTTAATACTTTTAAGCCAGTTAAGTAATTTAGGTTGATCTGCATGGGCGCTCATTCCCGATGATTTACGAATTGTGGCAACGACAGACACTAACTGATTATGAATATGTATCTGTTTGACTCCTTCTAACAATTGTCTTCCGAGTGTGCCTACGGCTTGATAACCCACGATTAATAGTCGCGTAGAAGCAAGGGGCAAAAATTCCTTTGCATGATGTAAAATTCTGCCGCCAGTCATCATCCCACTGCCTGCAATGATTACTTTGGCTCCCGGCTGAGTTTTAATAAGTTTGCTTTCGGGAACGCTCTCGACCAAAGATAAACCAGGAAAATCAAACGGGTCATCACCGAAGGCATGTTTTTTAAGCTCAGGGCTATACAACTCTTTAAACTGTTTATAGATCATGGTCGCGGCAATTGCCATAGGGCTATCTAAATACACGCGCAGTTCATTGCTTATTGCGCCCGTTTTTTTTAAATGATCGAAGTGATGAAGTAGTTCTTGAGTTCGTTCCAATGAAAAGGCGGGAATCAAAAGTGTCCCTCCGGATTTCGCGATTTCACTACATTCTTGGGTTAATACCGCACGCGGATCTTCTTTGGTGTGGATTCGATCGCCGTATGTTGATTCCATTACCACCACATCTCCGGCGCTAATTTTTTCGGTTGGCATGAGCAAATCCTCGGGACTATTTCCTAAATCCCCGCTAAAAATAATATGGCGCGGACTACTGCCTGCTCTATCCCAAACTTCAACTGTAGCCGATCCTAGGATGTGACCGGCATCGCGCAATATAACCGCCAATGACCCGACGGCAAATTCCTGATCGTAGGGAACAGTTTTAAAATGGGATAGTAGTTGTTTAACCTCTTCTTCTGTATAAAGAATTTGGTTGGGATTATTTTCCCGCGCAACTTTGGCGGCATCAAGAAGCGTTAACTCAACCAGCATCTGACTTGCTTGGGTGAGATAAATAACTCCGGTAAATCCGTTTTTGATAAGGATAGGCAACCGACCACAGTGATCTAAATGAGCGTGAGTTAAAATCACGGCGTTAAGCGCGCGCGGATCAAACGCCAATGGTTGATAATTTAAGCCAGTAACTTCGAGGGTACCCTGAAATAAACCGCAATCAATAAGGAGATTCTCTGTTTCTGTACTCAAAAGAAAACTTGAGCCAGTCACCATGCCGGCGGCCCCCAGAAACTGAATTTTTTTCATCATTTATTTATATCATAACCATATTTTTCTTTCTTACTCATAAATACGGTATAATAAACCAACATGGGACCGATTTTTAAAATCATCTCTTTTACCAAAAAATTCTGGAAGTGGTATCTATTTATGGGTCTGTTTGTGATAACGGTCTCACTTCTTTCTCTGGTTTCTCCCCTACTATCTAAGCAAATTGTCGATTTAATCGTTAAACAAATTCAAGGCGTACCGCAAAATGGCCAAATATTTTTGGTTCTCTTGGGCTTAATTATTGCTTCTGATGTGTTTATAACAATTCTTACGGTTATCAGTCAGTGGGCTGGCGACATTTTTGCGGTGCGGCTGCAAACGTATCTATCTCAACATTTTTATAAGCATTTATTGCACCTTGATATAGGTTACTATGACAACGAAATTACCGGAAAGATTATTAACAAAATGTACCGAGGTATTTCTTCAATTACTGATTTTATCCAAAACATGCTTAACAATTTTCTGCCTTTTTTCTTAACCGCGTTTGTAACGATTATCATTTTGGCTCATTACTCGCTCTTAATCGCCCTGCTTCTGGCAATTCTTTTTCCCATTTATATCGTAATTTCTCACAGTTCAAGTGTCGCCTGGCGCGGATTTGAAAATCAAAAAAATGAAATCAATGACTTATCACAAGGCCGCGCGTTTGAAAGTATCGCCGGTATTCGCGTCGTTAAAGCTTTTGCCGCTGAGGCTCAGGAAATTTTCGATTTTTTGCGCGCGCGCAACAAAATTGAAAAACTCACTATAGTACAAACTAAGGGGTGGCACTTGTATGATTTTTACCGTCGGATTGCGTTAAACGTTATTCTGTTTGCAATTTACACCTATATTGTCTACTGGACGTATAATCGACGGTACACGTTGGGCGAGATGACTCTTCTCCTACAACTGGTAAATCAGGCACGTTTTCCGTTGTTTGCGATGTCATTTATTTTAGGTCAAATTCAACAAGCTAGCGCCGGCTCAAAAGATTTTTTTGAAATACTGGCAACTCAGTCAAAAATTAAAGATATGCCCAACGCCAAAGAATTCGTGGTTAATACAAAAACAAAACCCTCCATGATCGTCTTTAATAATGTCTGGTTTAATTATGAAAAAGATAAACAGGTGCTTAAAGATATTAATTTTACCGTAAGTCCAGCGGAAAAATTAGCCTTAGTGGGTGAAAGCGGACAAGGTAAATCAACGATTGTTAATTTGCTGCTGCGTTACTATGAACCGCAGCAGGGACAAATTATTATTGGCGGCCAAAATATTTCCGGTGTTACCCAAAAATCACTCCATGAGAAAATTGCGGTGGTGTTTCAAGAGTCTCTGCTTTTTTCCGGCAGTATTTTAGAAAATATTCGTTATGGCAAACCGGGTGCGACTGAGGCTGAAATTATTGACGCCGCCAGAGCTGCCAATGCTCACGAATTTATAGCGCAGTTACCACAACAATATCATTCTATGATTGGCGAGCGTGGCGTCAAACTTTCGGGTGGTCAAAAACAACGAATTGCCATAGCACGGGCTATGCTTAAAGACGCACCAATTATTATTTTAGATGAGGCAACTTCATCGCTGGACAGTAAATCAGAAGTTTTGGTCCAACAAGGCTTAGATCACTTACTTAAAAACCGGACCTCAATAATTATAGCTCATCGGCTCTCAACTATTGCCAATGCAGATCATATTCTGGTTATTTCCGATGGTACCGTTGCCCAATATGGAACCGCGCATCAGTTGCTCCATGATAAAAAAGGTCTCTATGCTAAACTCGTAGCGCTGCAGCGGGAACTTTTACAAGCGCCTTCTGAGGAGCGCGATGCCAAATTGAAACAATTTGATTTAGTCGGATAAACTGCCCTTTTAGTTTAAAAGACTATGAAACAACGGTTATTAACTGGCATAATTAGTTTTTTCTTTTCATTTTTCGTACTTTCCTTTGCGCTGGCTAAATTATCACCCCCCATCGTAACTCGGGCCCAAGTTTTAAGTGCCGCCAAAACTGCAGAACCTTTATCTTCCCCGAGCGAACCCGACCCATCACCGGCCACTTCACCACAACCCTCTGCTATACCTTCACCTGAGATTCCAACTCCGGACGATTCACCGATTCCTTCTACTACCCCCAAACCTACAGCCTCACCCGTTTCAGACGCACAGTTAAATGAATGGTTTACCACCTATGCCAATAAGGAGAGCGTTAATAAAGACTTACTCAAAAAAATTGCCGTTTGTGAATCTCAATTACATACAATGGCAACCAATGGTCCTTACGGTGGATTATTTCAGTTTTCGACAAGTACTTGGATAGCAACTAGAACCGCGATGAATCTGAATTCTGATCCTGCATTACGCTTTAATTCCCAGGAAGCGATTAAAACCGCGGCGTTTCGTTTAGCCACGGTGGGTTTTGCCGCCTGGCCCAATTGCAGTAAATAAATTGCTTCAAACGCCAGCACCCCAACGAGTGGTAACAATGACTAGTACAAAAACAATTATCAGTACTAACAGAAATTCCCGATAGGTATTTTTGAAAAGCCGGCCAATCAAAAATTGTTGCGTCATTCCAACTAAACTATAAAAAGCAGTGGTTACAAAAAGGGCTTCAATCGTCGTACGGATTGGCCAAAACGAAAATACAAATACGAGTTGCGTAACTAAACCGGTAATCACCCCAGTGGCAATCCAAACATTTGTGGTAATGGTGTCAGTTAGTTCCATTGACCACAAAGCCTGCAAGGATAGCGGGAAAATAATTATGGCGGTAATTACGCTATTGGTGTAAAAAGGCAAGTGCAGTGAGAGAGCTGTATCCATGAGAAAAAAAATGGTAAGCAGCGATAACAAAAATCCCACGCTGTGCGCAGCTCTAATTAATTGGATTGTTCTACCAGCTGCTACTTTATAAATATTTTCGGTTAAAAGAATTGCATACATGCCGACGGCATATAAGAGCGCGATTGGCAGTCGAGTCAACCAGCGCGTCGGCAATAAAAAATAGAATAGAAATACGGCAGCGGTGTAAAATGCAGGCAGCGTTAATACCGTGATCAGTTTCCAACTGTATAATTCCTCTCGCAAACAAAAAGCAGATAGTACGTATGCCAAAATCCCCAAAAGAAGCATTACATCAAAGCGCAATGTTTCAAAAAAAAGTTGCGTCGCGATAAGTGCCGTGGTAAGGACTAATGTGGCGCCTACGAATTCCTGCCGTTTAGAAAACGTATAATATTTGCCAATCAGTGCAGTCAAATTTGAGCGTAATTTCATGAGTGAATTATTTCAGCGTTAGTATGGACTTTATGTACATCTTCAAGCTGCTCAAGGACTTCAAAAAGCGCCAGCAACGCAGCTTTTCCGCTTGTTTCTCCAATTGTAACTGTAGTCGTGGGTTTAAAAGTGAGCTCGTTTTCGACAATTGTAAATCCCCGTTTTTCCAGTTCACTCTTAATCTGATGCAGATCCTTAGGTTGGGTAAATAACGCATATTCTGTTTCTGTTTCAGTAAAATCAGTGGCGCCCGATTCCATAATTGCTTCGAGTTGTGAATCAGGTGTAGTAGTTTTATTAACTGTAATCATGCCAACTTTTTCAAATAAATAAGCCACACTACCGGAACTTCCAAGATTTCCGCCATGCTTTGCAAAACTATTTTTAATAGCCGCGGCGGTACGTTGTTTATTATCAGTTACCGCCTCCACTAAAACAGCAGCTCCACCGGGGCCAAATCCCTCATATATAATTTCTTCCAGTTGTGCCGCTCCAGCTAATTTGCCCGTGGCTCGGTCAATGGCGCGTTCAATATTGGCTTTGGGCATGTTGGCAGCTCTGGCTTTTTCAATCGCCAATCGTAATTTAATATTGTCGCCGGGATCGGCAATTCCTCCACCCGCTCGGACGGCAATAGTTATGGCATTGGCTAGTTTTGTAAAAATTTGCGCACGCGCGGCATCTGTAGCGCCTTTTTGATGTTTAATCGTGGACCATTTACTGTGTCCTGACATGACATAATTATACCATTTTAGCTTTGGACAAATAGTTTCCTCGTCACGGCGCAGATGACTCCGGTAGGCTCTTAAACTCCGACTGCTGAAAATTCTAGAGATAGGCGAAGAATAAACGTGTTTATGTTTTCACTGCCTAACAGGGCATATTGTAAAAAAATTTTCGGAAAAACCAAGAGGAAAAAGCCAAAAGAACCGAAAAGAATTACTGAGCAGGTTGCTCAACATTCAATTTTCGAGGGAGCACTACCGCACGACCGGCAAAGATCCGGTCAACGACATAGTCACGACTCCAATCATCGACGTTGAGCCTATGTGAAGGTACATTACGACCAACATAGGCAACGCGGCCGGAAACTGTTTCTACGTTAGTACGAAGCCAAAAATCCGGGTAAAGAGGCTTTCCGGTTTTATCCTGATAGTCAAAATCTGCCTGGGACAATGTTGATGGATCGTGCATAGGCATGCTCACTAAATCTCTTACATCTTCCGGTAGTTCACCTTTTAACTTTGCTTCTTCCTCGGCAGTTATTCTTAATTGAGTGTCGGTCGATTTGGAATTACTGTTTTTGATTTTTACGTTTTTAGGATCAATTGCAATTTCCATTTGTGGAGGGGTAACGGCGCGCATAGATTCAGACGAATTAACATACCAAAAACGATTACCTGTTGCCTCATTTGTTGCGAGTTGACCCATTGAAACAGGTTCAATTGTAACAACGTGTGTGAATCCTTCTTTTCTCAAGGCTTCACGAGTCTTATTGTAAAGTTCTTCGCTTACAGTTGGAATTTCTAGAGCTACCGGTTGTGGTGCAATAGAAGGCTTAATATCGGCAACTTGAGGTTGTGTTACCTGTGTTTCGACAGCGAAAGTCTCAGGCCCACCCAAAGCTCTAACTTGAGAAGCTAGAGTCATAAGAGTATCACGAACGCTTTTAAATTTGTTTCCCTTAAACTCATGGGCTAATCTTTCTATATCTGCTGCCATAATCCAAGCATTTTATGTGACTATAGGTATGTTGTCAAGCTCAATAACTGTTGGGTTGGTGCTGCAGACTTTATCAACCTAAGACTCGCCACTTCTCTAAGTAATCTTTCAAACATCTGATCTTGGTATTTTCTGTTATTGTACCTCCAACTGTATTTATCAATGTATGCCTGTAGGTATTTTTTAGATACAATTCTATAAATCCGTCCCTGTTCCGTTTTAAGACCTTGACAAACAAGCAAAAAAATCTATAGTGTTACTGTTATAGTTACTCAATTAACCAACACACTCAATCCTATCAAAATGGATCCGCAACTCGTTGATCGAGCTATTAAGAGTGCCCTCGCCCAGAACTGGAAAGAGGCGATCCGTATCAATCAAGAACTTATTGACGTCAACAAAGAAGATGTGGCGGCCTTAAATCGGTTGGCCTATGCATACTTAAAATCAGGTAGCATTGCTGGGGCTAAAACTACCTACAAAAAGGTATTAAAAATTGATAAGTATAACCCGATTGCACTTAAAAATTTAAAATGGCTGACAAATTTAACCAAAAGCGATATTCATCAAGATCTCTCAGCAGCCCCCAGCCCTACTATTTTCCTAGAAGAACCCGGTAAAACCAAAATCGTGACGTTGGTTAACCCGGCCCCCTTCCGCATACTATGCAATATTATGACCTCGCAACAAGTGGTTTTACACCCCAAAAAACATTCAATTGAAATCAGAAGCAGTAAAGGCGTTTACATTGGAGCGCTCCCTGACGATATTTCCCATCGCTTGTTGCGGTTTATTACTTCAGGTAATACCTATGATGCGTACGTCAAAAACGTCGAAAAAAATGTAGTATCTATATTTATACGAGAACTGAAACGTAGTCGTAAGTACTTACACATTCCCTCATTTCCAATCACCAACGGTGTCAACGTCTATGCCGGCACCAGTGCCGCAAACCATGAAGACGAGGATGAATCGCCTAAGGAAGAAGTAAACGAGGAATAAAAGGGAATTTCGAGCGGGATAATAGATGAAGAGTAAAATTACTTCCAACGATCTGCAAAGGAATTACCCACAGTAATCATTAAATCAGCTCCTAAATTATTAGGAGTAAGCGAAAGAGTGCAATTAAATTCTTTTTGGAGAAACTGTACTATTCTCTTCTGATCTAATTCTTTACGTAAAAACACGCGGCAGTGCGCTTCATCATCCTTTTGATTACCGACTGCAATTACTTTCCCGCCTATTCGAGTCACGAAACGCGCAAATTTCTGACCAATACCGGCAGTGTCGGTAGAATTAAAAATTCTAATCGTTAGTCCATCCAAACGGATTTGGGCATCTTCAAATTTCTGTTCTAAAAATCGCTCAAGTCCGTCACTATTAACCTCGGTGCTATTACTACCATCAGCAAGTGCGCTCCGCACAAAAATGGTGGAGTTTTGGGTCATATCATAGACGCGAACCACGTTACTGCGCAGGTGCCAAAGCTTCCAAAAAAGCAGAAAACGATCCAACATTTCTAAATTACTATCAAATTGAGGTGAGAGTACTTGTCCCAAAGTTAAACTTTGTTGTAGTTGCTCAAGTACTGTGTTATTGGTGTGTCTATCAATGTCTTTCTGTACCCAACCATCCAGAGTAACTCCCAAGAGATCCGCGATTGTGTCAGGTAAAAGTTGTGGTTTGTGTTCTAAAATCCCTAGTCTCCCCACTGCTTCCAACCGGTACTGCCCGTAGCCGTACGGTACCAAGACGTGTACCGAACCAGGTAAAGTAATTAATAAATCACTATCTGCCTCAATCGAAGCAAAAGAAAGTAATATAATCGGATTATTTTGTATAACAATGTTGGTTCGGCTAGACTTCAAAAAAATTGAGGCGCGCACTTCCTTAATTAAAGCAATTACCAACCATATGCCCAAAACAACGCATATTATTACAATCACGCCTGTAAAGACGCGCTTGGTAATCCTATACCTTGGCAGAGGCAGTTTCGTCCGTCGCATACGATTTATTTAAACTTACTTTTACCCTTAGGTAGTATCTCGACCTGCGGTGGTGAATAAGGGTTTGGATTAGCCGGGACTTTTTCAAATTGCCCCTTTTTAGGTTTTTTCTTTTCGCCTTTATAAAATCCACCAAAAGCCATACACCCCCTCCTTTCCCTTAATT
>OBEQ012795477.1_pt1 | contig 10035 bp, 12 predicted proteins | sample 1670901 | NCBI WGS metagenome assembly OBEQ01 (sample SAMEA104232315, study PRJEB22302) | groundwater metagenome | biome: forest; feature: aquifer; material: groundwater | place: USA | collected 2011-08-07 | depth 5.4 m | reverse complement strand
GTACCTACTTGTCGAGTATTTGCCCAATACCCTGACAAAATCAGTCTTCCTTTTAAAAGGTATCAAATCCAAACAGTCTGGCGAGCAGAGAAACCGCAAAAAGGAAGATACAGGGAATTTCTACAATGTGACGGAGATATCTTTGGTATAGATGACCGCACAGCTGACGCAGAAACAGTAGCGTTATCCATAGATATCTACAAAAATTTAGGGTTTAAGCACCCAATGGCTATCATAAATGACAGAGATTTATATAAAGATATTCCTTATAAAGCTATAGTCGCCATCGATAAACTGGAAAAAATAGGAGATGAGGGTGTAATTGCCGAGCTAATTGGGAAAGGTTATGAAAAAGAAGAAGCGAGAACACTTCTGGAAACTATTAAAAATATTAAACCAAACGATAAACTTAAACAGATTTTCAGTTTTTTGGATAATTACGGCATGAAAAATAATTACAAGTTTAAACCTACAATTGCCAGATCTTTTTCTTATTCAAACGGCACTATTTGGGAAATAATTGATGAAAATTTTACCAGTGGATCTTTATGCGGGTGTGAAAGGTATGACGGACTTGTCTCCAGGTTTTCAAAACGATCCGTACCGGGTGTAGGATTTGCAGTGGGATTTGACAGAACGATTCTGGCTATGGAAGAATTGGGAATCATGCCAGCGATGAAAACGAAAACGAAAATATTAGTAACGATATTTAAAAAGGATTATTTATCCTACTCACAAAAGTTAGCTCAAACACTTCGGGCAAAAAATATAAATGTCGATCTTTACGCTGATCCCAACTCCAAACTGGACAAACAAATAAAGTATGCAGATAAAAAAGGGATTACTTTTATAGCAATCATCGGTCCCCAGGAAGCAAAAAATAATACTGTCACAGTAAAAAATTTGAAAGACCGATCTCAAAAAACTATATCTTACGATGAGCTCACTGCCATTCTCCAACAATCGTCATAAACAGGCTATCTTGGCTCTCATCGTTGCCAATATCATCTGGGGAGCTGGCTCTCCTATCTTTAAATTAGCTCTACAAAATATACCTCCTTTTACTTTGGCATTCATACGTTTCTTTGTGGCAGCCCTTTTCCTATTACCTCTTACTTATAAAAATTTGAAAATCCAAAAAGCCGACTGGCGCAATCTTATTCTCATTTCTATTTTCGGCATTACCATAAACATCACTTTTTTCTTTTGGGGACTTCTGCTTGCTCCATCTATCAACGCTCCCATCATATCCTCTGCTGCCCCTGTATTTATATACCTGTTCTCTATCTTTTTTCTTCATGAGAAAAACCATCCGAAAGTTTTTTTAGGAACTTTGGTAAGTCTCTTGGGAGTTCTGTTAATTGTGATTCAACCAATACTTAGTCATGGCGTAGATACTCAAATCATAGGAAATCTCTTTTTCATCATTGCCACCCTTGGAACAGTACTTCATTCAATCATTGGCAAAAAAGTTTTGGACAAATATAATCCTTTTGCTGTCACCTTCTGGTCATTTTTGATAGGAAGTCTTACCTTTTTTCCATTTTTTGTAAAAGAAATTGTAACCATACATCCTTTCAATGCTATAGATGAAAGGGGTCTTTTGGGTCTTTCATTTGGAATCTTATTTTCTTCACTGGCTGCCTATACTCTCTACCACTGGGGTATGAAACAGATTGAAGCTCAGGAAATTGGTGTATTTTTCTATATAGATCCTATAATCGCCGCCCTGATCGCCATTCCACTACTTGGTGAAAAAATCACGGGCATATTTCTTTTTGGTTCCATATTGGTCTTTGCCGGCATTTTCATCGCCGAAGGCCGCCTCCACTACTATCCTTTTCATAAATTGAGAAGATGATTAAAAGTAATGTAACCTTGACAAATCCTTCTAGTAAGTTTTACAATATAAGTATTACTTAAGTATTAAGTATTACTAATATGCAAGTTATTACTACAGTTACGCAAAAAGGCCAGGTCACTTTGCCAAAACAATTTAGAGATAATATCGGTATCGACAAATACGATAAAGTAATAGTTGAAGCTGGAAAAGATCACATAAAAATTAAACCAACTTTTGATTTGTTAGATATCGCCGGTACCTTCTACCCTCGAAAAAATAAAAAGAAATCGGCACTTGATGCCCGTAAATATATGGAAAAACACTATAAAAGAGTCTAAATGCTATATTTTATTGATACTAATATTTTTCTCCGAGCTCTTCATAAAGAAAACGAAAAATTATTTCGTGAAAGCATTTCACTTCTTACATCCATAAAAGAAAATAAAATTGAAGCCTATACGGCAACAGTAGTGCTTACGGAAGTAGTCTGGACATTGAGTTCATTTTATAAAATTAGCAAAGGAAAAATTATTGAAGGACTAACCGGAATAATAAATCTTAGCGGTTTAAAGATTATGGATCAATATAATCAGTTGCGCGCATTAGAACTTTACGAAAAACATTCCATAAAATATATCGATGCACTGATTGCCTCAAATGAAGATATCTATACCAAGAAGTTGATCGTCGTATCATACGACCGCGATTTCGATAAACTGAAAATAATCAGAAAAGAGCCAGGAGAAATTATAAAATCACTTCGAAACTAATCCGCCTCCACTACCACCCCTGCATAAATTGAGGAGATAATATTGACATAGATATGTTTCTATGTTAATATGTCAAATATATGAGAAACTCTATGCCACAGCATCAAATCAGAACTACGGTTTATCTGGATGAAAACCTGTATCTTGAGGCAAAAAGGAAAGCTTTGGAGGAAAGGACTACTTTGACATCTATTATCCAAAAAGGATTAAAAGATCAAATTATAAAAAAACTCTCTCCCAAAAAAAGAAAAAAGCATTTAATGTTGGGATCTTACAATCTTGGTTTGCGTGGTAGTAAACAAACCTTCCGCAGAGTTGATATTTACGATGATACCCACTTCTGAAAAGTGTCTATTGGATACCAATGTCTTGGTATATGCTATCGATAATAGTAGTGTTTATTATTCCCACTGTCAAAAAATAGTTAAATCAGTGTTTGAAGGATCAGTAAAAGGAGTCGTATCTATACAAAATATCCTGGAATTCTATTCTGTAGTTACCTCACCTAAATCTACTCCGCATCCTATTTCATATCTTACGGCTATAAAAGAAATAAATAAATTAAATCCACCATATTTTGAAATTATCTATCCGCAAAAAGATACATTGGAAATCGTCAAGAGGCTGTTAGTTCAAGCAAAAATCAAGGCAGAGAAAGTTTATGATTTATACCTTGTAGCCACCATGCTATCCAACCATATTTATACCATAATAACCATCAATGAAAAAGATTTTCTCCCTTTCCGTAACCACATAAAAATCATAAATCCAACCTAACATCCAGCCTCAAGGCCCGGCCTTGAAGTAAACAAATAAATTTACTCTATGTGTAAAGCTACATCACCCTTGGGGTGTAAGTATTTATTATGTTTTGGTCCTTGGCCAAGGCCGCCTCCACTATCATCCCCTGCATAATTGAAGAGATAATTATCCAGCTTCCAGGCCCGGCCTTGAGGCGGTCACACAGTGATATATTTATTTATCCTTGTCATCACGTTTTTTTACAGGAGGTGCTGGCCGCAGTGAACGCCAAACCTCCGACGGAATATCTTCACTAGTATCTGCTACTTGATGCTGTCCAATAATCCCGTGTAAAGCACTAACTATAAAGTGTCCAGCTGTTCCTCCTATTCCGGCAAGTAATAAGCGTAATGGTAAAACATCTCTAATATCTACAGTTCTTGCAGAAACCTCATATATAATTTCCGGTCCAGCAACTCCTACTATAGTACCTCCAATTTCACCCGCACGTTGTTCTATATTCATAATTTCTCACCTCCTTTAAAAATAAACTTTATAATCTCAATTGTGATTTTTAATAGTGTTTTTGAATATGCAGAGATCGATCACCGGTGGGGCGCCACTTATGGCAAATAATCTCTGCAAAAGACGAGAAGAAGAGTTGTAAGGGTGCAAACCTTACTTGAAGAAAATTTTGCGAAAAACCTCCAGGAACTTGAGTGGCTTTGCCCAAAATTCCCATTTGTAAAAATCGGTAGCAAACTGATCACCGCCCTCGGCACCGAGGTAACTACCTGGTGATGTAGTAACGAGAAATATTGGACCTGCAAATCCACGCATTCGTAGAAGTGCTGCCAGCGAGCTTCCCGTTGCGTAGCGGTCACCCTTTACTGGGGCATCATTTGGTAATTCCCAGTTTTTGAGTTTTGAGTCAAACCCTGTGAAACCGCCATCGAGAAATTCAGCATTAGCTTGTCCTCCATTGTTACTCGTCATCGTAAGTGTGATCGTATCAACAACGCTGACCGCGGGAAACACCCTTGGCTCAAATCCAAGCGCTGTCAGAATGGTAGTAACTGCCACGATAGTTTTGACTTGCTCTGCAGGATCATCATCTGCCACAACTGCGGTAAAGACTACCTTTGCTCCATTTTGCGCGGAAGTTTGTGCGCTACTGCCACTACCACTATTCAATACCATCATCAAAAGTAATAGCCCCGCCAAACCTGCGATGAAGTACCCATTACCCGCAAGTCGAGGCATAGTTAGTGCTCCCATTCGAATCTCCTTTTCATACGAACGATTTGTAAATCGATGCGCCCATCGCCTCACATTTTCCTACTTTCGATTCTTCTTCTTGTCAAGTTAAAGAGCATTTTCTATTTCCCCCTGATTTCAAATTTCTGAAATCTTCGGCGCAAATGCCGAATTGGGAAAATAGACCGATAGTATATGTTTATCGTATTAGGAGTGCTTGATAGAATATTTATCAAAACCTTCAATAATTGATCATTTTTGACAAAAATGTTGACATTTTATGATTTTTATAGGATAATGTAGAACTTTGTTCAGCCTAATAGATAAAACCTATTAGGTTATTATTTTTATGAATATATATAATCAATTCTATTCTTTTTATAGGCCTTATCTAGAAAAGATATCTCTCACTATCTTAAATGGGAAGATGTCTATCTTTGTGGGAATTAACGGTATGGGGAAAAATCTACTTGTAGAAGAACTAAAATCAAGTAAATTTATAAATGAATATTTAAAAAAGGAAAAAGTTAGACTTGTTTTTTTGGAATTTAAGGATAAATATCCTCCTACATCTGAACAACTCTACAAATATTGGCTGACTCAAACCGCAAAAGAAATAGGATATAAACTCCCTACTGACGAAATTTTTAATGAATTTTCTTTCTACACTTATCTTTCCAATATGTCAAAAAACATCGCACCCCATGAAAAATTAGCCTTTATTATATTAGATGCGCAGCAGCTTCTTGATCAGAATGAAGTATTTTACAGAAGTTTACTATTTCTGCATAAATTTTCATACGGAAAGGTGTCTTTCGTTTTTCTGTCCGAACCGCAAATATTACACAATCCAAATCCATGGCTGCAAAAATTTATCCAGCATTTAACAAATAATAAATTTATTTTCTTACAGCCATTTGATACAAAAACTTCTTTCGCCAACATCAAAAGACAAGAAAAACTATTATCCATAACTTTGGAAAAATACTATTCTTTGATCGTCAAATATTCCCGCGGATTACATGGTGTTATAGATGCATTTTGCTACTTTATAAAAAATAATCCACAAATATCTAACATTCGTAACTTAAAGAAATTAATATATGAGGATAAGATCGTAGAATATTGGGTTAAAGACGTCTTGAACAGTTTACCTATTCAGTCGGTGAAAATTCTTAGGGAGGTGAGTTTGAATAAAACCTTATTCAATAAATATAAAAATAATATTTACGGTATATGGCTAATTGAAATGGGATTTCTGAAAAAAAGCGGAATACTACGATTCCCACTAATGCTTCCGATTTTGAAAAATTATACTGCTTTTGGAAAAAATACTAATCATACACTAAAACTTCATAAGAATAAATTTTCTATAGGCGATGAAAAACTGAAATTATCCAATAAAGAATTTACTGTTCTTGAGATATTAAATAAACACAAGGGCAAATTGGTCACATATGATTCTATCGGAAATGTTTTATGGAAAGGAAACTCTGATGACTTTTCCCTATGGGCAATTTCACAAATTATCAGAAGACTAAGAAAAAGACTAGCTTTTTATTCTATAAATCCTAAAATTATTAGTTCCAAAAGAGGAGAGGGATATATATTAAACTGATATATGATTAATCAACCAATAAGTTATCCGGGAAGTGAAAGAGGTCCGGGAATTATGATTGCTGAAACGGTAGGGAGATCACCAGTTTTAGCACCTGCAACTTTGGATAGGTTAAGAGCTGATCCCCTAAGATCGTGGGGTTATATTTTTGATCATGAAGGTGTAGCAGAGGAAATGCAAAAATTATTCGGCCGGGATGATCAGTTGCTGATAAGACCTGTATACGAAGCTGCAAAAGGCGAAAAAATAAAAAAAATGGCTGATTTCATAATGATTTATGCCCATATTTTGAAAATCGATCCTTCTGTAGCGCGCCGACTTGCAGCCACAGGCCTTTTTGGGTGGGGAGTCATAAAAGCATACGACAATATCCTTGACGGAAGTTTTATAAGAAGCGGTATCCCTACACAATTAGCTCAAGACGGGTTAGCCAAATCACTCCGGTCTTCTGTTTCTGCTCTACTGGCTGTTCAAAAAGAGACAATGAAAGATTCTGGTTTTGCGCTAGATTTCCTGGAAATGGCAGATGAATCTATGGCTGGTGATACTGCTATGAGTGAGTTGAACTGGGAAACTCCTCTTGAAGCGTATTTCCCTATTATGGAACAAATGAATAATGCTTTTTCTTTATTTCCCAAGGTTTTGGGAAAAATTAGCGGCCAGGAAAAAGCAGGTTTAGCCTTTTCAGCTTTCCAGGCTAATTTACTTACTCTAGTCCAGATTAATAATGATATCAAGAATCTGATGCTGCCGCCCGCCGACGATGAACCCGGGATTGATCTTGCTTCAAAAATTCCGACTGTTTTAAATACTCTAAGACGATTTTATACCAGAAGTAAAACTTTTGATTATGAAAGAAAATTCATAGAAAGAGTAGTTGCTAATGAAAGAAGATCTGTATTACTAAATAGAGAAGTTATGAATCGTCAAAGAAAGCAAGATGTCATGGCTGTTCTAAAAATTTGGAATAAATATAGAGAAACAGCTCTTTTGGCACTTTGTCCATATGTAGACAGTATAACTTCTGGTGCAGCAAATTCACTTATGGATGGATTTGCTAATTTAGCATATCCACTTGATCCAATTAATAGATTTGAGAATACAATCTTTCAAAATTTATTCATGGCAAATCTGCTAGCTATAAATGGTCAGTTCTATAGTTTCATGTTTTCAGAAAATTGATGATTATTATATCTTTATTTATCTCAAATATTTATAAGTAGATATGCATATTCCAATTTATATATTAATTTAGTATAATAATGTTCTATGAAAACAGGGATACATCCGAAGTATTTTGATGAAGCGCAGGTGGTGTGTGCTTGTGGGAATACTTTTACAGTTGGATCCACGAGGGAACACATCCGCGTAGAGATCTGCTACAAGTGCCATCCTTTCTATACTGGTGAGATGAAATTCGTGGATACGCTGGGAAGAGTAGAAAAATTTAAGAAAAAACAAAAAACAGCCCAAGCACAAGCTGTCGTTTTAGCAGATAAAAAGAAAAAGAAACAGGCCAGGCAGGAAGAAATCAGACACCCCAAGTCACTTCGAGAAATGCTGATGGGTAATTAGAATAACCCAATAATCCAATAAGCAAATTACCCAATAATTATGAATCAAGATATTGCTATACTAGAAATTCGAGGAGCTACAGGTGGAGATGAAGCCAAGATCTGGGCAAATGATCTAGTACGTATGTACAGCCGGTACGCAATTACCAAGGGGTGGACTGTGCAGTCTCTTGATGATGGGGTAATAAGGATTAAAGGATTAAGCGCTTTTTCCCTGCTCCAATTTGAAGCAGGTGTACACCGGGTACAGCGAATACCAAATACAGAACGATATGGCAGAATTCACACCTCAACTGCAACAGTTGCGGTCTTACCTGAAATTGCCGAAAACCAGATTTATATAAATCCGTCTGATTTGCAATGGGATTTTTACCGAAGCGGAGGTCATGGCGGACAAAATGTAAATAAGGTTTCCACTGCAGTCAGACTCACTCACAAACCCACCGGTACTGTGACTACTGCCTCCCAAGAAAGATTTCAAGAACAAAATAGAAGAATTGCTTTAAACATGCTTCGCTCAAAACTTTGGGAGATAGAGGAAGAAAAACGTCTTTTGGAAATCGGAGGAGCCAGATCGGCAATTGGACGCGGAATGAGGTCGGAAAAGATAAAAACTTATAATTTTGCTCAAAACAGACTTACAGACCACCGCATCAACAAAAGCTGGCATGATTTGGAGAAAATAATAGACGGAAAATTAGATAAGGTGATTACTACTCTTGTCTCTTCTGTGTCTTCTTAATTTTAGCTTCTAATTTTTATCACTCCCCTTTATTCTCACCTATTGTTACATTTACTGTTTTCGTTTGACCATCCCGCCAAATTTCCAGAGAAATATTCTCCCCTACCTTTTTGCCGGAAATTACTTTTGCCAAACCTCCATCTTTATCACTTACCTTCTGCCCGTCTATTTTGGTAATGATATCTTCAGTTTTTATACGAGCTCGATTGGCTGGGGAATCTACCACTACTTCCTGCACATAAGCTCCTTCAGGCACTTCATTGATAAGTGCCAAATCCTTCGTAATCATCTTGTAGCGAACTCCCAAAAAGGGCCTTTCAAACTTACCCCCGCTTTTGTTAAATTGATTTAAAGCATCTTTAACGATATTTATAGGGAGTGCAAAACCGATATTTTGGCCCTCTGACGAGATTGCAGCATTTACACCTATCACTTGACCAGACGAATTCAAAAGAGGACCTCCAGAGTTACCCGGATTTATAGCTGCATCTGTTTGAATCACATTATCTAGCCTCTCGACATAACCCTCAAACGGACTTCCCGCTGTTATTCCGCGTCCCAGTCCAGAAATCACTCCTACCGTGACTGTATTTCGAAATTCTCCAAGGGCAGTACCTATGGCTATTGCCGTTTGTCCTACTTTCAACTTACTTGAATCACCCATCAATACTGGTTTAAGCACTTGCCCCGAGTCGAACGAGGGGTTTATTTTTATAATTGCCAGATCATTGGTAGGATCTCTATATATTTTGACTGTTTCATAAGTTTTATCATCATTAGTCACTACCTTATATTTGCCTTCAGTATCTGCTACTACGTGTTTATTAGTTACGATCAACCCACCCTCTGCTACTATAAAACCACTGCCTATATCCTGTTCTACTTTTTGCGGGCTGCCTCCCTGCCCTTTTCGGAAAACATCAAAAGGATCAAGTGGGTTAATTTCAAAAATTCTACTCAAGGATTTAGTTTTGATGATAGATACAGTCACCACCGATGAAGATACTTTATCCACCACATCTGTAATCACTGACTCTTCATTTACAATTTTCAGCTTATCAGTAGGAACTATCTCTGAAGATGGTTTGGGGGATAGATATTTTTTGAAACTATCTAAATTTAAATTGAATTTACCACCTCTAGATCCTATTGAGAGAAATAAAATAAGAAGTAAGAATAAAATTAATAGTCTCTTCATCATATGGAATTTATTTTACAAGAAATTCTATCGCTTTTTCAAGTTGTAGATCTTCGTCGGGTTTAGTATCATCATATTCCACTTTGATATCGGGATCAACTCCATTTCCATTTATCCATTTGCCTGATGGTAGTAACCATTTGGCAGTAGTAATATGAATTCCTGCACCTTTTGGCAGTTCTTGAGCTTCTTGTATGCTGCCTTTGCCAAAAGTTGTCTCGCCTACTAACTTGCCTCGTCCACGCTCCTGTATGGCTCCAGCTACAATTTCACTGGCAGAAGCAGAACCTTT
>OBEQ011803993.1_pt1 | contig 10035 bp, 14 predicted proteins | sample 1670901 | NCBI WGS metagenome assembly OBEQ01 (sample SAMEA104232315, study PRJEB22302) | groundwater metagenome | biome: forest; feature: aquifer; material: groundwater | place: USA | collected 2011-08-07 | depth 5.4 m | reverse complement strand
GTACGACATTCGAAAAAGGCAAACCCATGGCAACATGGGGGCGCAAAGCTACAGCCCCGTACTTAGCTGTTGAGTGCGGGGGGCTGGGTTGCCGAAGAGGCAGCCTATTTTATTTGGGTTATTAAACAAAAAGATTTAAAATGACTAATATGTTAGTTGGGTTACTTTTCGGCATGCGGCGCGCTGTGCGCACAACGTGGCTGTTGTGGACGAGGAGTCCTCAGTGCTGCAGCATTGCGCGAGGGACACAGGCCATCACGTCAATTGCTCCGATGAGGCGATTTCAACTTTCTCAAGGTTCATGTATGACATGGAGGGGCCTCGTGGTGGATTGGCACAAGACTGGTAACGCCTACGTCGAATACCTTGTGCTCGCATCAATAGTGTTACTGACCACCATCGCGTTTTATCAGGCGAATCTGAAGGATGAGCAGGCCGGAACACGGCAGTCAGTAAAATCAGCGTTCGTGAAAGCGTGTGAGTCGATCTCGGGTGCCTCTTGCGAAGATCCGGTCCAGTCATCTGGTTTTTAGATGCACGGGCAGGGACGAATGATGCCATTGACGATGATAAGGTGCTCAGACTCGAGACGCCGCTCGCGAGCCTTCACAGAGGGCGAACAAGATGGGAACCGAGTGACGTTAAGAGATGGTCTGGTGGGCGGGCAGTCCATGCTGGAGTATGCGGTGCTGATCGCGGCTGTGACTTCGGCACTCGTGATGATGTCAGGGTACGTGTCAAATGCGTTTAGCGCGCATACAAAAGCCATTGAGGTGGAACTCAATGGGGCAACACAGGACAATCAACCTAACTAACCAACGAGGGGGGGTGAGTGATACATGGTGAGGAGATGGCGATTGACGAAGAAAGGGCAGTCTATCCTTGAATATTTGGTGATTGCAACCGTGATTGTTGTTGCCATCATCGCAATTCGTGGAAAAGTCGCAAGCAATATGAATAGCTTGTATCAGGGTGCTGCAGAGAAGACAGCTTTTGCGTCGAACCAAATTTCAGGTCTTGCGTTAGATGGGAATGCAACTTCCACCGGCGGACAGGGTGGTCAAGGCGGACAGGGTGGTCAAGGCTTCTGACAGAAGGGGTCGCATAGTAGGAGGAGAGGATAGGAGTAGAGGAGGTGAAGAAGGATGAAATTCTCACGTTACTTAAAACAAGGGCAGAGTACAGCAGAGTATGCGGTGCTCTTTGCGATTGTCGTCGGCGCCGCGATTGCCATGCAGCAGTACGTCAAGTCGCGTCTGCAAGGGGCGGTGGCGGGCTATGCGGATCAGTACGAAAACGTGGCATCATCGAAAGACATTGACCTTGGCAATGGCCTTAGCATCAAGGCGGTCAACGTGGTGACCTTTGAGGGGGATGCGAACCGAGCTAGTACAAGCAAGTCAAGCGGGGACATGTCACTGAGCAGTTCACGCAATGGAACGATCACGAGCATTAGCGAAAGTGGGAGTCAATCAATCACGAGCAACACCACTGGCGGCGGACAGGGTGGTCAAGGCGGACAGGGTGGTCAAGGCTTCTGACAGAAGGGGTCGCATAGTAGGAGGAGAGGATAGGAGTAGAGGAGGTGAGGTAAGATGCAACGTTACTTTAGCAGATCAAAGGGACAGGTTACCGTTGAGGTTGCTGTCTTATTTGGAGTCGTCGTAGCAGCGTTGGTGGCGATGGCCGCGTATGTCCAGCGCGGTGTGGCTGGTGGGATGCGCTCAAACGCCGACTCGTTTGGAACGCAATACCAGGTCGACAAACCGTTCGAGGTGCACACCCGCTCGACCAACGTGGATGCAGGAGGCTCAACGAAGTCCACGCAGAAGACCGCAGCTTGTCAGGGACTTGGGAGTAACACGATTGCTGACGCTAACGATCCAAACTGTAATGCCACGACAGCGACGTTTTCAAATACCATCAACCCATGCCCGGGCTCACAGACACTCAATATCAAGACCGGAGATTGTAGTTAGCCGATACTGTTTTTTTAACTTCACGGTCGTTGCGAGTCGTCACGGACTGAGGCTCAGGGAGTGTGCCTTCGTCTGAGAGCACGTGCTGTGTTTGTGAGACAGAAGAGAGGGTCCAATGCGTCTGAGGACCAGGAGCGGACAGCATACGGCGGAGTTTGCGATGCTGATCGGTCTGACGGCCTTGGCAGCCGTGGGCATGCAGACGATTGTGCGCAAAGCGCTCAGCCGTGGGGTCCAGACCGCATCAGACGTGGTGCTTGGCGTGATGCCTCACGTGATTACCGCACAGCCTGACGCGATCGATCCTAATACCCTACCAGGTAGCACGACACTTCATTGGTCCATGCCAGGGAGGATTGTGCAAAACTGCTTCGTCTCAGGCGATTGGAAAGCTGGGGATCCAGATCCCACAAAAAACGATCCGAATCCCCCTCGAGGATGGAGCGGACCTGTTGCGGGGAGGGGAAAGACCGTCGTGACCAACATTACGAGGGCGACAACGTTTCGTCTCACCTGTGATGTAACCGGGAACACGCTGAATAGCGGACCTGTCACAGCCAAAACCACCGTCACCATCGGCAGTTTGAATGTCCAGTCAACCCAGAAGATGGATATGCAAGGACAAATGACCACGGGATTTCAGACGACACAGGTCGATGCGATCTCGGGAACGGCAGAGAATCAGGACATTCAAACACGCACGCTTCCGAAACAGTAGCGAACGTATCATGGTCGGTGACAACGACGGATAGGCGAGAACGACACATGCGACGCAAGGCTGTTTTCGGACGCGATGCCGATGAGGAATCAGCGCGTGGCGAGGAGCGGTTCAAGCGATGGCTCAGGGTCGTCCATGGCAGGCAAGACAGAGGCAGCCTTCATCCTTCTTAAGCTCGCGCCGTTCTTCGCGCAGTGAGGTGGGGCAATTTGCTATTGAGACGGTCGTCCTCGTGATGGCGACCGTTCTTGCTTTGGTGGCGATGGCCGTCTACGTTCAACGTGCCTATTCAGGCTACCTGCTGGCCAATGGGCAAATCCACGGCTTACAGTTCGTTCCCCCCGCCAGTGGTCGCACCACCCCTCAGCCCTACACCGAGACACGTACCCTTAAGCTCAGTGAGAATCAAAGCGTAACCGTCAACACGCAAGGGGTTGCGGTCGCCGTCTTAACCAATAGCGCTGATCAGCCGACCCTTCCCCTTGCCGAGGTGCCACTACGTTCGGTGGTCACCGATGTGCGGACAACCAATTGTTGGCGAGTCAACAGTCGCACGGCGTACGGGCAGGGCGCTGCACTGCCAGCACCCGGCGCGGGGGCGTCTCCTTGTCCCTAGGGATTCGCGGTGGAACGTACGGTCTATGTGGATGAGGCTGCTGAATGAACATGAGACGATGCGTGGTCATATTAGGGCGCGGTCAAGGTCAGGCCTTGATTGAGGTAACGCTGTTTGGGTCATTGGCGCTGGTCGCGTTGAGTCTGTTGATCCAGTATGGTCTGCGGATGAACTACCAGCAGGAGCTTGAGCAACAGACCTTTCGTCGGGCCTTGCTGTACGCCAAGTGTGAAGATGAAGACAATCATTTTATGCCGTCGGTCAGGTGTGGGGCATCCACCACGACCGGTCAACCCGAGTCGGCGGCCACCTCGCTCCAGCAGTTTCGCGACCGGCAGATGCCCAGCCCAACGCTTGGATTTGGCATCATGCCACGCGTCACGACGTCGGCCGCCTCGACCGTGACCTGGGGCGAGCGGCTGACGCAGCTTGGAGATGAGCGGAGTAGCCAAGCCCGAATCGTGCTTCAGCTCAACGGCAACGAGGCGCCGCATTACCGTTCGGAAGATATGAAAAAAGTCAGTAAGGCGGATCCCAGCTCGCCGAATCCCAGCGTGCCATGCCAGGATTTCTACGACTGCGTGAAAAACTCAAGCTCGTGCGACCCGGATAGTCCAAAGGACTACAAGAAGTGCCGGGAGGACTGCCGCAAGCTGGAGGAGGATACGTGTCTCTCAGTGCCCATTATCCATACGATCTCCAAGACGTTGCGGACGACGAATGATGCCACCGTCACTCAGACGGAGCAGGGAACACGTTTGGACAGCGAGGTGCAGGAAACCACGACCATGACACTCAACACCAAACAAAACCCCAGCCTCGATGGTCCAACGCTGCAATCAAAGTGCCACTATGAGGGGACAGACTGGCATTGTGGCAACTGACAGCACCAACGGTGATGCGCTACAATGGACGGGTTGACATGATGTTGTTGCGACAAGGGCGTCGGGGCCAGGCAATGTTGGAGTTTGGTGTGGGCATCATCGGAGCCGTCGCGTTCTTCTACGTCTTGCTGAAATGCTGGATGTGGATGAACCAGACGCTCATTGAGCGGCAACAGTCGTTTCAACAAACACGGCTAGCGGCTGGCCAAATCGGCTACGCCGGGATGCCAGTGCCCTACCAGCGCCCCCCACTTTCGTTATTTGGCCCTGGATCAGTGTCCAATCCCCCAGTTCTTCCTGATCCTGAAACTTGGACGCTGCCGGGATCGTGTCAGTCGTCTCCCGCAGCGAAAGCTGCAGCGGCAGCTGCTGCAGCTGCTCAAGCCGAGAAGGTTGTGCTAGACGAGCAAAGTCAATGTTGGGGGGTTATGCATCGGAGGATCCTTGGTCCGCCAGAAGGGGATCCTGGCGGGACTATTGATCAGGCCAAGGCTGGACGTGCGAGCTGCCCGCCAGATAACCTCACCTGCCAGACGTTCTGGGACGAGCTGGGAGATCAGACTCTGCAGTATCGTGAGGCTCTGTCGCCAGGATTCGACGGTGGAGACGGAGACGCGAATCCTAATTGGGCCAACCAATGCAGCGCTTTGCTCGACAAGGATGATAACATCGTGCCCTCCGCTGAGCGCGTATCCTTAAGACAGGCTACTTGGTGCAGCCTCACCTGGGCTGCACGGAAGAGCGACGATCCAAAAGATGAGGACAGGGTACGCTGGGAGACGGCTTGGGGTGGCGTCATAGCCAAACCTATCACGCCGCAGGCGGGTAAGCTCTTGGACAATCAGCTCTGGATGGAGTACCAGTCGTGTCTGAAAAATGACGAGATCATCTCACAGCAGCAGCAGGCGATGGTGGCCTGCGCTGGGCAGGTGCCGCAAGTACTATTTACAGGTCATTGTAAACGACCAGAAGACAAAGATCATGTTCCGTTGAATCTGTCCCCCCCGCACTGCGATCGAGCGAGCGGAGATTCCTGGGACTACTAAGGGCGCAGGTTGTGAGGATGAGACAGCGATTCTGGAGGCGAATGAGGCCAAAACAGCGTCGGGGTCAGATGGCGGTGATCTTCATTGTGCTAATGGCGCTCGGGCTGCTGTTGGTATCGATGATGATGAACCTGGGACAGGTATCGAAAACAAAGACGATGACCGCGAACGCTGCAGATGCGGGAGCACTCGCCGGGGCCTCAATGGTGGCCAGTGGGGAGAATGAAGTCGCCCTCATCTCGCAGGGCATGGCGCTCAATGCCATCATCACGCGATTCATTTTTCTCATTCCCTGGTGCTGGGACATCTGTTACAAAGCGGTTCTCTACTACGCCGCCTTTGTTCTGGCCAACCGCGATCTGGCCGATGCTGCTGATACCGCGATGAAGGGGGCGTGGACGAGCGCCCACGCCAGCGCGCTCTTTACCGCCATCCAAAACTCGGAGATTGATGCGCGTGGAGATGATCTACAGCAGATCCAAAATTATCTGAAAACACTGCAGGAGCAATTTCAGAGTAGCAACACCGTGCCATCACACGTTGAGCTGCCAGAGTGGCACCACACTGGAGCGGATGGGGTGCCACGCAGGCGTCAACTTATTATCGATACTGAGTTCGCCCCCCAACCGACATTCAAAACCGGCGGGTGGGGACCCGATCCGTGGTGTTGGAGCAACTGTTGGGCAGACTGGGGAATTATCAGGATCGACAATACCGGCCAGTGCACGTCGGAGACATCGTGCTGCTTATGTATTTGCCTTCAGCTCACGTGGTTTCGTATCTGTCCTGGTTGTGTTTGGCCGTGTTTCCCTGGATGGGGTTGGGAGAGTAGTGATAGTAAGGATCCAAAGGATAAGGTCGACAACGCAAAGAGCTCACAACCCACGGCCAACGATGGGACCCAACAACCTGCTAGCCAAATCGTGAGCCAAGTCATCAAGACAGCCGGCAAAGCCTGGGGCGCCCTAGCTGGAATCATTGAGCCTCCTGATTTTCCACCGACAGATTGCAAGGACAAGTGGTGCATCCCGATCTATTTGCCGCTGTCTGCGATTGACCTCAGGACGTGCCCAGGCGGTGATATGGACAATGAGCAGGGAGAGGTCAGGGTGCGCGTGACGTTGGAACAAGACCAAGAAGGCAGCCAACTGGGGTTCTGGCGCATGCGCTATCCTGCCAAGACGATCTCAAGTGCGATAGCTGTCTATGGTGGTGTCGGCATACCCGATAGCTGCTTTGGGTGGGCGTCTCCTGATGCATCTGCGCACCTAAAGAGTCCAGAAGAGGGTGGCGTAGTAGATCCATGGAACAATTGATGAATAAGCGTATAGCGTGTAGGGGGCTATGGCTGACGTGGCTGCTGGTGCTTCTTGTAGGAGAGACAGGGGTTGCGGCCGAGCAGATTCCTTTGCCGAGCGATGCGGGTACCCCCGCGCCGCCAATACAGGCGATGATCGGCCGGCAAGCCGTCAGCGTCCAGATGTTCCACAGCCGGCGCTCCATCGAAGAGTTGCGCGCGTTTTACCTCGAGGAGCTGCCGAAGCAGGGTTGGCGTATTGAGGAACTGCCGTGGATGGCCGCGATCGACGGGCGCATCAAGAAGCTCGATGAGATTCGCACACAGCTTGAGACCGTAGAGCGCGAGCATGCATCGGATCAGGCAGCGATTAAGGCGTTGCATGAGAAGCCTGAATTCCAGAAGCTCCAAGCGTTTCTGAACGATGAGAATATCCAGAAGGTGCGCGAGAGGGCCACGCGGATGCTGCATGCGGTCCGCAGACACAAGGGAGAGCCAAGTAAACATGTCCTGTTGTCCATGTCGCCAACGAGTAATGGGACTGGAGTGGACGTGAACCAGTGGAAAGGAGACTGGCCCCCCACGCCGCAGGCTCAGAAGAAGGAGGGTGAGTTGGATCACGCAGAGGCTGAAAAAACCCCTGGCTGGCCCACGACCAACGTCTGTTGTACGGGTGAAGCGGTTCCGTTCTCCGAGCGAAAACTGCCCTTGTCCATCCCTGACTACCCTAACGCCAGGATGGTGACCGCCGGGGCCTCGGTCGTGGGCGGTATGACCTCGGCGATGTACATGAGCCCGGACGTGCTTTCGGATATTGAGAATTTTTACCGCAGCCACATGGCGTATAACGGGTGGGTGGCGAGAAAGGATGATGCGTCACGCTCAAAGCTGCCCGATGCGCTTGCGAAGAACGTTCAGGCGGCACAAATGTCTTTTAAGAAAGGCAGTGAGCACTGTGGGGTCACGCTGACCGCATGGGTGGGGCCGCAGAAGCCAGGGGACAAGAAAGATCAAACGGTCATCGTGGTGACGTATCTTGACGGAGAGCAGTTTCGCAAAGATGCACAGGCCACGCGGCGCAAACGGACACACTAAAACTGATTCCAAAACCCCTATAGCGGGTGACGCCGGAGGGCAGGCCCCTGCCACCGCCCGGTCGGATCGCCAGTGCGCTCCGACACTTCCTCGCCGCCAGCGGCTCGGTCGCAGCGCAGCGAGGACGACGGACGGCGGGGTCCCGCAGGCGGCAGGACCCGCCTCGAGAGGTTCTGGGATAGCTTCTAGTGGCCAGTCCGCCCTTGAGACGGTCTTGCTGCTTCTAGGGATTGTGACGGCCCTCGTCGTCGTCGGAATGTTCGCGAGAAATGCGATCGCGTTTCGGATGAAGAGCGGGGCGGATACCTTTGGGCACGGAATGTTGTATAACCGGAGCTCCCCCTGACCATGGGAGTCGTGTAGATCATGCTACAACTCCTCCTTACGTATATGTTTGGATTCTGCGCGGTGGCGCTGATGGTCATGATTTGTTCTCCTGCGATCATGGCGCGAGTGGAGCAGTATCTTGCCAAACGCTCCAGTGCAGAGCGAGAGCGGTTAGACGAAATGTTTGTCAACGTTTCCCAGCGCAACATGGGAATGACGTATCTGCTCTCACCTATTATCGTCGGCGCGCTGGCGTGGCTGCTCTCCGAGCAGTGGATCGGGGCCGTGGTGGGCGCGATCATTGGGGTGATGCTGCCGCGCATTCTGGTTGCGCAGGCCGATCGGATGCGTCGGAACAAATTCCGGACTCAGTTGGTCGATGGGTTGCTCCTGCTCTCAAGCAGCTTGAAGGCGGGTCTGAGTATGCTGCAGGCGTTTAGCGTCGTCGCCGAAGAAATGCCACCGCCCATTTCGCAAGAGTTTGGGCTGGTGCTCAAAGAAACGAAGATGGGCATTGAAATGGCGGAAGCGATGGGGCATCTCAAAAAGCGGATGCCCTCGGATGACATTAACCTGTTCGTCACCTCCGTGCTTGTCTCTCGTGAGACGGGTGGGGATGTGACGCATATCTTTGGTCGGCTCGTCGAAACCTTGCGAGAACGCAACAAGCTCAAAGAGCGTGTCACAACGCTGACGTTCATGACCCGCATGCAAGGGGTCATTATGGGGATGTTGCCGTTTGCCTTTGGCTATCTCGTCTACCAGATGGACCATAACTACTTTCAGTTTTTTCTCAAGGATCAACTGGGACGGGTGATGTTGGTCGTCATCGTGGTGATGCAGATTATTGGTGGGTTACTGTTTGCGCGGTTCAGTCGATCGCCGCTCTGAAGGTGAATCATGGAATGGATAAGTTTGCTCCTCATGGCTCTTGCGGCCGCCTCCATTGGCTGGATGCTGACGCCGGACCTTTCGAAGCGCCGGATGCGCGAACGGGTGATGTCCGAAGTCGCCCATCGCGATATACGACTGACATTCCTCGGACGAATTGCGGAACTTCTCGCGCCCATCAATCGATATCTTCCGCTGGGGTGGTATAGCATCCACATTTGGAATCGCCTCGATGCGGGCGGGTTGCGGATTCCCGCGATGCACTTTTTTGTGGTTCAGGAGATGGGTGCGGCCACGGGATTGATGATTTATGTGATCTTGTTTGGGAAAGGACACATTAACCTCGGATGGTTTTTTTGCTTTATCGTGATGGGTTTTGTGATCCCGTATGTGTGGTTGAATGCCCGCGTGCAATCTCGTCGACAGAGCATTGCGCGTGATTTGCCAGAGGTGGTGGATCTGCTCAGTCTCTGTGTGGATGCCGGGTTGGATTTCATGGATTCGTTGGGACGAGTCACGCGAGAGTTTCGCCGGTGCCCCACGACAGAAGAATTAGGCCTCATGATCCAAGAGGTGCGGGTGGGCAAACGGCGGCGCGACGCCCTGCGAGCATTTTCCGCTCGCGTCCAGATGCCTGAGGCGAGCTCCTTTTCCCGAACACTTGTTCAAGCTGACCGGATGGGAGTCGGAATTACGGAAGCGCTCCGGGTGCTTTCGGAAGATATGCGCATTCAGCGGTATCACTGGGCTGAACGGTTTGCCCAGCAAGCACCTTTGAAGATGCTGATTCCGCTGTTGTTTAGTCTTGGGACGGCGCTGATTATTGTGGCAGGGCCGATTTTGGCGCAATTCCTTAACGGGGGATTTAGCGCACAGGCTTTTAGTGGGCGGTAGTGCGTTGTGTATCACAGGACCTTGAAATGGGCTATAGATAAATTGAGCTAACTATTTACAGTATGAGAGATTATGCTATACTGTTATCGGTAGGGCTAGTGTAGGAAAGAAACTCAAGAACCTAACCGAAAGGGAGGAATGTTTCTATTTTTCGGTGTTATTTTTTCCTATGAATAGATGTTCTTTTATTAAGTATATTTAAGTTACTTTTCAAGCAGTTCGCATACGGAGGCACATGCGTATTGATCGATGGCTTGAACTGAAGCGAACGAAGGCGTTTTGCATCGG
>OBEQ010848609.1_pt1 | contig 10036 bp, 7 predicted proteins | sample 1670901 | NCBI WGS metagenome assembly OBEQ01 (sample SAMEA104232315, study PRJEB22302) | groundwater metagenome | biome: forest; feature: aquifer; material: groundwater | place: USA | collected 2011-08-07 | depth 5.4 m | reverse complement strand
GAGCTCAAGTCCCACGGCATGCAGGACTGCCTCAAGCTGCTCCACTTCCACCTGGGCAGCCAGATCACCAACATCCGGATCGTCAAGGGCGCGCTGAACGAGGCGGCCCGCTGCTATACCGAGCTGGCGAAGCTTGGCGCGGGCCTTCAGTATCTCGACGTGGGCGGCGGGCTGGGTGTGGACTACGACGGATCGCAGACGAACTTCGAGTCGAGCATGAACTACACGCTCCAGGAGTACGCCAACGACGTCGTGTACCACATTCAGACGGTGTGCGACGAGGCAGGCGTGGCGCATCCGACCATCGTGTCGGAGAGCGGGCGCGCGGTCGTCGCGTATCACAGCGTGCTGGTGTTCAACGTCCTCGGCGTGTCCGGTTTCGGCGACGAAAAGATCCCGGCGGCGGCGAATTCGGACTGGGAGCAGCCGCTTGCCGATCTGATCGAGACGTATAGCAACGTCACCGCCAGGAACGCCCTCGAGGCGTTCCACGACGCGCAGCAGGCGCTCGACATGGCGCTCAGCCTCTTCAACGGCGGCTACCTGCCGCTCGACCAGCGAAGCATGGCGGAGAACCTGTTCTGGGCGATCTGCACCAAGCTCCAGAAGATCGTCCAGACGATGAACGAGGTGCCGGAGGACCTGCAGAACCTCGACGAGCAGCTGTCGGACACCTATTTCTGCAACTTCTCGCTGTTCCAGTCGATTCCCGACAGCTGGGCGATCAAGCAGCTGTTCCCGGTGATGCCGATCCATCGCCTGAATGAGAAGCCTCAGAACCATGCGGTCCTCGGCGACATCACGTGCGATTCCGACGGCAAGCTCGATCGCTTCGTCGATCGCCGCGACGTCAAGAAGACGCTGCCGCTCCACACGCTGAACGCCGACGACTACTACCTTGGCGTGTTCCTCGTTGGCGCGTACCAGGAAATCCTCGGCGACCTGCACAACCTGTTCGGCGATACGCACGCCGTGCACGTCTCGCTCGACGAGAACGGCAACACGCGCCTCGACACGCTCATCAAGGGCGACACCGTCCGCGAGGTGCTCGACTACGTGGAGTTCGATGCGGAGACGCTGCTATCGAAGCTGCGAACCGACGTCGAGACCGCTGTCCGCGCCGGACGGATGGACTATGAGGGTGCGGGGCGCTTGCTGCGCTTCTACGAAGACGGACTGCACGGCTACACCTATCTCGAAGGCTAAATCTTCACGTCGATGATCGATGATTTGCGCATCGATGGGTTCATCGATGAATGGGACACCGTGTCATTGTTTGATCATTGCTCCATTGATTGATTCATAGGGACAGTTGGTAGAACCGGGCCCGAATGGATCGACGACGCAATCAATGATGGGATGAACCGAGAATGACTCGATCCTTCGATGCCGCAATGCTCACATCGATGATCAGCTCAGCGATCATCGATGTCGAGATGCCTCAGTTCCGCGGCGACTTCCAGTTCTGCAGGATGGTGATCGGCGACGCCGTGTCATCCAGGACCGTGTTAATCATGAAACGACCGTCGCGCGCGACGTCATACTGGCCTCTCTGCGCGACGTCCGTACCGCCGCCATAAATGTGTGTGTTAAAGAGCTTCACTGGCATTCTGACTTCAACACCCGAACCGGCAAGAGTGATTGACGCACCTTGATTGCCACGTCGCGTCCAAGCCGGCTATCGCGCGCGCGATACACCTCGCCCATCCCGCCCGCACCAATGGCGGCGACGACTTCATACGGCCCGAGGCGCGTGCCTGAGGTCAGAGCCATCAGCGTGTCGTCGGCACGAGCCGCTTCAGTTCTTCAAACCAGTTCAACACTAAACTGACGCGGTCGAAGGTGTCGCGTGACATCGTAAACGAAGACCGCCACGTTGAAGAACACGTTCTCCGCACCCGACAGCTCTAGCGCGAGGCGCCGACCGTCAGGGGCGAGGCTCATTTTCAGCGAATACGGGCGTGCGCCTTTGGCCATCTGCCGGATCGCTCCATTCCGATCGATCCGAACGAGGTTCCTCTCGAAGTCCGATGTCCCATCGAAATAAACAAGCGTTCCAGTTTGCGAGATGGCGTATTGGGCGTGGTGCTCGAGGCTGGTCACGATGTTGCCCACGACCTTCACCGGACTGCCGACCTTCAGGGTATCGGGATCGAAGCCGGCTGCCAGCAACGAGTGCCCTTGTGCGAAGACGAGATGCCCCGTCGAAACATATCGTGCAAAGAACGCGTTTTCGACAAGGAGCGTTCGCTGCCCAGTAGTCAGATCGAGGGCCATGATGCGAGAGCGGCCGCAGCAGCTCGTGTAGAGGAGCCGGTGACCGCCGGGTAGCACCGAAACAGGCCACCAATGTCCGTTGTCGAAACCGTCCCGGTCCGGTTTCGTGAGCTGCACCGGCTTGCCCCCGCGTGTGGACACTTTCCAGACACCTGTGTCCACAGTCGGCGCGAAGTAAATTGTTTCATCGTCTGTGGCGCGATGCGCCCTGTCGAGCGCGTCAGCGATCTGAATCGCAATCCCAGTGCTTCATCGACGGGCAACCTGCCTTTCGCCAAGCGATCCGCCAGCGTCTCGCCAGCGGTTGGAAGAAATATCAACGTGTGAACTGGCCGCGGTACGCAATCTTCGCGACGTCAGGAACCCGGCGGCGACATTGCGGCGTGATTTCGCTCAGATCGAGTCTTGCAGTTCCGGTTGAGCCATGAGCGAGGAAGACGTCCTCCGCGAGATCCTCACGCTCCTCGAGCGAAGAAAATCGCGCAGCGAGATGATCGGCGAGCTCCTCCGCGAAATCGGCGTACTTCTGGTTGTCTTTGTTCCGCTCGACGGGCTGTTCAATCCCAACATCTTGTCACTGTCAACGATCGCTGCGATTGTCGGCTTCGCGTTCGCAGTAGGATATATAGGAATACGACTCGAGGAGGCACGACGATAATGGACCCGATGATTAGAGCTCTGTTAGTACTGGCCGTCGTCCTCGCGCCCGTCGCCGCGTTGGGCTTCTACTGGGCAAAGCAGGAGCGCGAAGAGTTTCGGGCGAAGTTTCCGATCGCGAGCGGTGCCGCCGCTAGGACGCCTTCCTCCGCGAATCGTAAAACCGCCGGACCGCCCGCTGAAAACGCTCGTTGAGCGGACCGGCGACCTCCGCCGGGATGGGTCCGAGCCGCGTCCACTGCGACTGCGCGCTGCGCACTTCCTGCTCCGCATTGCGCCAGCGGATTTCTTCATGCTCTTCGGCCGCGCGGCTGCCGGCGATCGTGTTCGCCGCGAGGCGTTCGCGCCATTTCTCCGCGAGAAGCTCGGTCGGCGAGAGCTGCCGCTTGTGCACGTGCTCCTGCGCAACGGGCAGCAGATCTTCCACCCTCGCGAGCAGCTTTTCCATCCGTTTCCGCGTCGTCTCGGGATCGAGATCGGTGCCGCCGAACGCCGCCGGCCAAGTGCCAATCAGCCGACCGACCGCCTGGTGATAGCGCGCGGCGAGATCCTGCTGCAGCTGGCGCGGGACTTCCGGCGCCTGCTGCCACTTGGTTCTCGCGTCGAGCACGGTGGCATACAGATTTGCGGGGGCCTCGCCGGCCCCATCGCCATTCCGCGGGAGGAGTGCTTCGAGGTCGCGGATGATCGAATCGCGCGCCGCCGCCTTCTGCTGCAGCTCCACCTGGTCGCGATGCTTGTAGCGATCGAAGAACCGATCGCAGGCGCCGCGGAAGCGCTGCCAGACGGCTTCCGACTTCGATTTCCGGACCGGACCAATCGTCTTCCACTCCGCCTGCAGACGTTTCAGCTGGGATGCGCTGCTGTCCCAGTCGGTTGAATCGGCGAGCGCTTCGGCCTTCTCACAGAGCGCTTCCTTCTTCGCCAGGTTCGATGCCCACTCTTCCTTGCGGTGCCTGAGATCTTCCTGGCGCCGGGTGAAGAAGCGGTCGCACGCGGCGCGGAAGCGCTCCCACACCGCCTTCTCGTGTCCACGGCTGACGGGGCCAATCTTTTTCCATTCGGCCTGCAGCCCCTGAATCTCGGCCGCCGTTTTCACCCAGTCCGTTGAGTCGGCCAGCGCCTCGGCGCGCTCGCAGAGCGCCTGCTTGGCGACCAGGTTCGCGGCACGCTCCTCGTTCTGCGCCACGAGATGAGCGGAGGTGCGCGCGAAGACCTCGTCCTGCGCGGCCTTGAAGCGCCGCCACATCGCTTCGCCCTGCGCCCGTGGCGCGAGCGCGACCTGCTTCCAGCGTCCCTGCAGCTCGCGCATGCGGCGGCTGGCGACGTCGAGGTTCTCTTCGGCCTCGAGCGCCTCCATCGCCTTGCACAGCTCTTCCTGCACCTGGAGATTCGCCCAGCGCTGCCACTCGTCGGCGTCGCGCAGCTCCTGCACGCGGGGCCCGAGCGCGGCGCGCGCCGCGTCGAGACGCGCCTGGATGTCCTGCCGATCCTTTTTCGACGGCAGCGGCGCGCGATCGTCAAAGGCCGCCTTGATGTCGCGCAGCGCGCGATCGCCCGCCTTGAGCGAGATCTGCTCCGCAGCGGCAAGCGTTTCGCCCTGCCGCACGATCTGCTGAAGCCGTTTCAGATTGTCCTGCTCGAGCTTCGTACGCAGCTGCTGATGCTCGTGCTCTTTCTGCTCGAGCGTCGCAATCGACTGCTCCAGCCGCGCGCCGGCGCCGGGATTCGCGGAGGCGTGATCGCGAAGCACGTCCGCATCGCGCCGCAGGCCGCGCCATCGCGCGACGATCTCCTCGAGCGGCTGTGTCGAGGCAATCAGCTGTTCGAGCTCGGTGGCGAGCGTCTCCAGGCGCCCCGCCGCCGCCTGCGCCAGCATCCGCCTGCGCTCGCGATCCTCGAACGCGCGGCAGACGTCCTGGAAGCGCCGCGTCAGCGACGCCGCATACTCGGACGGCATCGGTGGAAGGCCGTCCCACCGCACCTTCAGCTCCGCGATGCGATCGATCGCCTGATCGCCGGAGAGGCCTTCGATTTCCTGGCAGATCGCCACGCGATCCGCCTGCTCGCGCGCCACCGCTTCGGCGCGCTCCTGCTCCGCCGCGCGCTCCTGCTGCCGCTCCGCGATCGCTTCGCGCACGGCATCGGAGGCCGCCTCGAATTGCTGCTCGATCACGGGATCGATGACGACATCCGCCTGGAATTCCGCCCATGCAAGCCGGACCTCGGACAGTTTCGCAGCCGCGTCGTCCGGATCCGCAATCGCGACGAGCGCTTCGGCGCGCTGAAGGAGATCCATCGCGCGCTGCCGGTCGGCGTTGTTCATCGCAACCGATTCGCCGGCAGGCGCCTGCGGCGGCTCCTCGATGGCGCGCAGCTTCGTCCGCGCGCGGCGCGCGGCCACCTTGTTGCGCGCGCGCTGGGAAATGGCCGCGAGCGGCTCCGCGCCGTTGATGCGCTCGAGCGCCGCGACAGCCACGTCGGTATGCTCCGACTTCAGCGCCACGTTCAGCAGCTCGTCTCCATCCATCACACGGGCAAGCGCGCGCAACCGCGTCGAGTTGTCCGCCGCGTGCCGGCTCAGTGAACCGAGCGCCTTCTGATCCTCGAGCAGGTCGACGATGGCGCCCCGAACGGCGGCACTCGTGCTGGCGCGTGCGACGACCACGACTTCCTTCGCGCGGCCGAGCGCGAGCAGATGCCGCACGGCGTCCGTCGCGGCGGACACATCGTCTGCTTCTGCGGCCAGTCCGGCGAGACCACGAATCGCTTCGGTGCGTACCTCCTCGTCCGGGTCGGTGCGCGCGACGTCGGCCAGTACGGCCGCGTCGTCGAGCCGCGTCACCGCCGCGCGCCGCACGCGCGCGTCGGCGTCTTCGCGCGCGAGCGCGCGGAGCACGTCCCCCTCTTCCGGTCCTATTTCGTACACGGCCGCCGCACGCACCGACGGATCCGCGTGTTTCCAGCGCGGAGTTGGACGGAGTTTTTCGAGAATGCTCATGCGCCTTTAACCGTCACGTCATCACGATCCGGTTGTCGCCGGATCGCTTGGTCTAGACGAATTCCATCCGGATCTTTGGATTGGATCCAGAAGCCCGGAGTCGTTGTTTCTTGTATCCGCCGCAAAATTCCGTAACTGCTTACATGCCCCGTCGTACTGGGTTCGCTCACGTTCCGTTACATCCGGGTTGCGCCCGCTGGTACATCCAAGTTGCGCCCGCTGACGTCGGCGCCATCGAACACGAACTCGGCGTTACTCCCAGGGAGATGGGCGATCCATCCGGGCCGCTTTTTTACGAGACCCGCACGGCGGCCAAGGTCTGACAGCGGAGGTGTGCAGGATGGGTACCAGCTTGACTCGACGGAACCGGCGACCTAGCCGAGTTCCCGCCGGTAACGTTCCCAGTGGCTGTGGGCAGTGGCAAGCACGCGTTCGTACGCGGGATTGCCTCTGAGCCCGTCGTAATTTCGATCGCGCGAAAACCACGGGTAGTTGTGGTTCCCGAGATCGACTGCGCGTTGGAACCATGCGAGGGCCTCCTCGTCTTCGTGCAGCAGCGCATGGACGCCACCGATCCAGTAGGCCTGATCGCCGTCCCACACCTGTGCCGGTTCGAGCGCAAGCACCAGGGGATCGATTCGATGTCGCTCGCCTTTCGACGCAAACACATAGGCGGCCAGCACCGGGATGGCCGGCTCCTCTTTCACCGGTTCTGCTTCAATCGCTTGGAGGAATACACGCTCCGCCTCATCGACCTGCCCTGCGTAATAAAGGAATTTGGCGAGATGGGCCAGCCCCTTCGGATGCTTCACGCCGCGCGCCCATTGCATCTCGGCGATCGCCTCGCCGGTTCGCCCGAGATAGAGCAGCATGCGCGCATGCACCCAATGCAACCGGCTGGAGGTCGGATTCAGTGAGCGCGCCTGGCGATAGGCATCCTCGGCCTGGTCGATGAGACCCGCATAGTGATACGCGTAGCCGAGCGCGTCGAGCGCGAGCTCCGCATTCGGCGCGCGATCGAGCGCGCGCCGGAGCGCGCGGATCGCCTCCTCGTTGCGTCCGCCCTGCGCACACGCGCCCCCGAGGGCGATCCATCCGTCCACCAGCGACGGATCGAGCCGCAGCGCCTCCTTGGCGCATTGCTCTGCCCGCTTCAGATTCTCCGATGCACCGTCTGTGAAGTTTGCGCTCTCGAAGACGAGCAACATTCCGAGCAGCGCATGGGCGTGCGCGAACGACGCGTCGAGCCGAATCGCCTGCTCGAGCAGCCGCTGTCCTGAACGCAGACTGTTGCGCAGCGAGTGCACCGAGTATTCCGTCCAGTGAAAGCGTGCGCGCAGGTACAGATCGTACGCATCGGCGTTTCGTGTGATCGGCTCCGAGAGCGACGCCCGCTCGCCCTGCGACACCTGGACCTTCAAGCCGTCGACGACGCACTGCGCGACCTCGTCCTGAAAGCGGAACATGTCGTCGGCCCGCAGGTCGTACCGGCCCGCCCACCGCGTCGCTCGCTGCTGTCCGCCCACGAGCTGCACCGACACGCGAATGACATCGCCGACTTTGTGGAATGTGCCGTCGAGAACCGATTCGACGTCGAGCTCGCGCGCGACGACGCCGGAATCGACATGCGCCTTGGCGTACTTGATCACCGAGCTGGTCGGACGCACCGCCAGATGCTGCAGCGTCGTCAGCCGCCCGATGATCGCGTCCGCCATCCCGATTCCCCAGACTTCGGTGCCCGCTTCCTCGACGAGATTTCTGAATGGCAGTACCGCGACGGTCGTAGGCGCGCGATCGGCCGCCGGCGATTGACCTGACTCGGTGCTCCGTTTGAGGCGTATAAGATCCGCACGAAGGTCGGCCGCGGTCTGGTACCGGAGGACGCGATCCTTTTCGAGCGCTTTCGAGACGATGCGCGCGAGCTCTGGCGGAACGTCCGGGTTGATCCGGTCGGCCGAGGCCGGGGTCTGGCCCAGGATGGACGCAAAAATGAGCGCGGGCGTCTTGCCGGTAAACGCCACCTGCCCCGTGGCCATCTCGTACAGGACCGCGCCGAAATTGAACAGATCGCTTCGCGCGTCGAGCGGCTCCGCCCGCGCCTGTTCAGGTGACATGTACGAGACCGTCCCGACAACGAGGCCGGGAGTCGTGGCGAACGGATCGCGCGTCATCGTCGGCACCGCGGAAAATCCAGCAGGCGGGGACCCTTCTTCGGCGAGCTTGGCGAGACCGAAGTCGAGAATCTTCGCCTGGCCGCGCCGCGTGACGAAGATGTTGGCCGGCTTGATATCGCGATGGACGATGCCGCTTGAATGCGCGGCGTCGAGCGCGTCCGTGATCTGACTGGCGATGTCGAGCAGTTCGGACCGCTTCAACGGATGTCCCGCAATGACCGCCTGCAGGGGCGCGCCGTCGAGGAACTCCATGACGATGAACGGCTGCCCCTCGTGTTCGCCGATGTCGTAAATGGTGCAGATATTGGGATGGTTGAGCGCGGACGCCGCACGCGCTTCGCGACGGAAGCGCTCGAGCGAACCGGCGTCGGCGCGCAGCGACTCAGGCAGAAACTTCAGTGCGACGGGACGCGCCAACCGCACGTCTTCCGCCTTGAAGACAACCCCCATACCGCCGCCACCCAGCCGCGCGACGATTCGGTAATGGGAGACGGTGGAACCAATCATGTTGCAGGGGCGGGCCCGAGGCCCCGCCCCTACATTAACGAATTCGCGCTATTTCACGAACAGCATTTCGCGGTACGTCGGCAGCGGCCAGATCTCGTGCGGCGTGAGCACTTCGATCTCGTCGCCGACCGTCCGCAGCTTCGCCATCGCGGGGACGATCTTGTCCCGCATGTACCTGGCGTGCTTCTCGGCCGACCCGCTGCCAGTATGTTCAAGCGCCGCCGCGAGCGCGTCGGCCTGCGTCTTGAACTGGTCGACGAGCTTGGTGTACTTGCCCAGCAGCTTCTTGCCCTGCGCGCTCGAGCCGCCCGCCTGCTTCACCGCCGTCACGCTCCGACCGATGCGCTTCTGATACTCGAGCGCCGCGGGCAGGATGTACCGGTTCGCCAGCAGCACCATCAGCTGTCCTTCGACGTTGACGGTCTTGTTGTAGTTCTCGAGAAACACCTCGTAGCGCGCGTGAATCTCGCGCTCGTTGAGAATCTTGTATTTCTCGAGCAGCGCGACCGCGTCCTTCGTAATCAGCTGCGGCAGCGCGTCGACCGTGTTCTTCAGGTTGAGCAGCTTGCGCTTCGCCGCGTCCTTTTCCCACTCCGGCGCGTAGTTGTTGCCGTTGAACACGATCCGCTTGTGCGCCTTGATGATCTTCGTCAGGAGCCTGGCGACCGCCTTGTTGAGATCCTCGCCCTTCGCCTTCGCGTGCTCGAGCTCGGTCGCGATGCCGTCGAGCGCGTCGGTCATCGCGGCGTTCAGCATCGTGTTCGGGAACGCGATGTTCTGGCCCGACGACACCGCGCGGAACTCGAACTTGTTGCCGGTGAAGGCGAACGGGCTCGTGCGGTTACGGTCGCCCGCATCGCGCGGCAGCTTCGGCAGGATGGTGACGCCGATGTCGAGCGTGCCACCCTGCTTGGTCGATTTCGCGCTTCCCTTTTCGATCTGCCCGAAGATGTCGGTGAGCTGGTCACCCAGGAACACCGACAGAATCGCCGGCGGTGCCTCGTTCGCGCCAAGACGATGGTCGTTGCCCGCGCTGGCGATCGAGGCGCGCAGGATCCCCTGCCATGTGTCGACGGCCTCGAGGACGGCCGCGCAGAACACCAGGAACTGCATGTTGTCGTGCGGCGTGTCGCCGGGGCCGAGCAGGTTGTTGCCGAACTCGTCGGAGAGCGACCAGTTGACATGCTTCCCGGAGCCGTTGATGCCCGCGAACGGCTTCTCGTGGAGCAGCGCGGCGAGCCCGTATCGCGGTGCAATCCGCTTCAGCGTCTCCATCGTCATCATCTGATGGTCGGCCGCGACGTTGGCGTTCTCGAACACTGGCGCGATCTCGTACTGGCTCGGTGCGACCTCGTTGTGGCGGGTCTTCACCGGGACGCCAATCTTATAGAGCTCCAGCTCGACTTCGGCCATGCACGCG
>OBEQ011502210.1_pt1 | contig 10037 bp, 8 predicted proteins | sample 1670901 | NCBI WGS metagenome assembly OBEQ01 (sample SAMEA104232315, study PRJEB22302) | groundwater metagenome | biome: forest; feature: aquifer; material: groundwater | place: USA | collected 2011-08-07 | depth 5.4 m | reverse complement strand
CCTTGGATCCGGCGGCCTGGCGCTCGCAACGCGGCTCACGCGGGGTTTTGAAACCGGCTCTTATTCCCATGTGTGTCCGGATCTGGTTTCTGGGGCTGATGATTGTCGCCGGAGCTCTCTGGCGATCTCCCAACGTGGCGATGGGAGAACAGACCTCTGCTTCGTCTCCAAGCGATATCCTCGTGGATGACTTTGAAACCGGCGAGACCCAAGGGTTGTTTGCTGAACGGAAAAACCGGTTGGATGCCTTTCAGGGAACTTGGGCCAAAAGGCCTTCCTATACGATCATCACGAAGGTGCCGGATACGCGGCCCGGTAACAAGGGGAAATCGCTTCGGATCGAGTATTCGAAACAGGGCGGCTGGTGCGGCTGGTACACGCTGCTCAACGGCGTTGATGTCTCCAAGCACAATGCGTTGACCTTCTGGGTCAAAGGGGAGCAAGGCGGCGAGCGGTTCGACATCGGCTTTGCCGATGACCGAATGCAGGACCTCCAAATCGACGCGGTCTATGCCGGTCCGATTAGCGCGTTCTTGCCCGATGGAGTGACCACCGAGTGGCAACTGGTCAAGGTGCCGTTGGCCGGACTCCGTTCGGACATCGATGTTAAGCGGATGGGTTCGCTGATTTTCTGGTTCCGGTATGAAGGGAAGGGTGCGATCCAGGTCGACGACGTGAAGTTCGTTTACGACAAAGAGATCGAGAAAATTTTGGAGGCCAATGTCCCGCGCGCCAAGCCGGATCCGCGTGCCCCCCGCGCTTCCTGGGTATGGAAATACGATCCGTTGAACAGTCTCGGAATCCGGAAGGAGTTATTGGAGTTCTGTGAACGGGCGGCCATCAACATGCTGTTCGTTTATCTTGGAGAGGATCCGATTCAGAAGACGCCCGCCGACTATCAGCAGAAGCTGGCTGATTTTCTGCGGGAGGCCCATGCCCGAGGCGTACAGGTGGAGGCGTTGCAGGGCAATCCGCTGTGGGCGTTGAAGCCGAACCACCCTCTGGTTCTCGATTGGGTCGGCGGATACTTGGAATTCAACAAGAAACGGCCTAAGGAAGAGAAGATCGATGGGGTTTCTTTGGACATTGAGCCGTATCTGACCTCCGAATGGGAGAGCGGCGACCGGGATAAACTGAAATCGGAGTTCCTGGAGTTACTCGCACAGTTGAGGAAACTCGTCGATACCCAGCGCGGGGACAGCGAGTTTCATTTTGGCGTGGCGATCCCGGTTTTCTACAACCGGGAACCGGAATTTGAGGAAAATCTGCTGCGCCACGTCGACTACGCGGCGCTGATGGATTATTACGACACGGCCTCAGACATTGTGGACAACGGCCGGTTCCATATCGATCTGGCCGGTAAGGTGGGAACGAAGATCGTAGTCGGCGTCGAGACCCAGGACTTGGTTCAGATGGCGCAGGGGAAGCGGCGCAATACCTTTCATGAAGAAGGTTGGGAAGACATGGAGAATCAACTTGCCAAGGTCGTAGACGCATTTGCTTCGCAGCCGGGCTTCGGCGGTTTGGCGATCCACTGCTACGACAGTTACCGGCTTCTTCAGAGAGGCCGCAACGTTCCTACAAAAGACCGCTCGGGCAAGATCCCCCCACTGGTTGCCACCCGGGTCACCGATCCGGTGACCATCGACGGAGATCTCAAGGAATGGTCGAAAGTGACCTGGGTGAACCTGAACCAGCGTTCCCAGGTGGTGTACGGTCCGGGCGCTTGGGGCGGGGCGCACGACGCTTCGTTCAAGATCGCTTTCCAATGGCAGCCCGATGCGTTGTTGATGGCGCTCGATGTCACCGACGACAAACTGGTGCAGGAGTCCCAAGGCGCGAACATGTGGGAAGGGGACCATGCCGAAGTCTGGATGGATACGGACCTGTTCGGTGATTACAACGAAGCCGTCAACTCCAGCGATGATTTCCAGTTCGGCATCAGCCCGGGCAACTTTAAGAATCTTCCACCCGAGGTCTACGTCTGGACGCCTACCGTCGATCCGAAATCATTGAAACAGATTCAGATCGCTTCGCAGAAGAAGGAGTTCGGGTACACGATTGAAGTCCGTTTCCCGACCAAGTTCCTGTTTCAAACTCTGCAGAAGCGGGTCGGGGTCGAACCGACCGGGCTTCCGGGTAAGATGTCGGGCAAAATCTCGCCCGAAACCGCCGCGCTGCAAAACGGAGTTCTTTCCTCAGGTCAGTTCAAGGCAGGTTTCAAGATGGGCGTTATGGTCGATGGATCGGACACCGATGATCCCCGGCAGCCCCAAAAATGTTTGCTGTCTACCTCGCCCGAACGACAGTGGGGCGATCCCACAACGTTCAACATTATGGAGCTCAAGTAATCGCCATGCGACGAATAAGGAGCATGCGGTTGGCGATGGGCGCGATTGGTTTTGTTGTTACCTTTGGTTACTCTCTCTCACCCTGCCTCACCCCTGGTTTTTCCGAGTCGGCGCCGGTGTCTGCTCCATCTGCTGTGCCCTCGGAATTGGTTCCGGCCATAGTGGCTTCCGGCTCCTCAGCGGATGTGGTCGCGTTGCAGGACGTTCCGCCGTTGCCGGCCGATGCGGTTTTATTCGATGCAGAGGCGAACTTCGCGCAGCGCGGACGGATCGGCGGTTTTGTGATGAAGCCCTCAAAATTCAACGTTTTTCAGGATCGGAAGGTGCATCGTGAAGGGTCGAAGGAATCGGTGCACGTCAGATATCTCAAAGCTCCGGACCCTTCTTTCGTCGGCGTCTACATCATCGTTGTCGGAGACTTGTCCGATTTTGCGACAATGACCTTTTGGATCAAAGGGCAGGAAGGGGGGGAGACGTTCGAGTTGGGTCTAAATGACACGATCTCGAACAAACGCGAAGATGCGGTGATGGCCGGGTCGATCTACCGGTATCTGCCCCAAGGGGTCACCACCGAATGGCAGCAGGTCAAGATTCCGTTGGAGGATTTCTTCGGGGCGAATCTCAATAAGGTGTTCAGTCTCGTTTTTCCGTTCAACGAGAAAGGGACCGGCACATTCTGGGTGGATGGCTTGGAGTTCCACCGTCAGGCGCTGGTCCGGCGAGAAGACGAGATCGTGTTGAAAGGGGAGCTGCTGCTGGATAATTTTGACCACAGTGACCTCAATCTGTTGGGGCGAAAAGCGAATGCTTATAAGCGACTGCCTTCCGTCTGTGCGTTTAGCCGCGTCACCGAACCCCATGTGGGCCCGCACGGTCGGAGCCTTCGGCTCGATTACGACAAACAGACGACCGGCTGGTGCGGGTATTACACGTTGCTGAACCAGATCGACGGCGCTTATTTTGACTTAAGCGCGTTTAAAAGCGTGCAGTTCTGGGTGCGCGGAGCCAAGGGAGGCGAAACTTTTGAGATCGGCATGGCGGACAAGTCCTGGCTGACCATCGGAGACTCGGTGAAGGCCGGCCCGATCGAGAAGTACCTTCCGAAAAGGGTCACCACCAAATGGCAAGAGGTAGTGATTCCTTTGTCGGATTTTGGTAAGCTGGTCTGGTCTGAGATGGGTTCGTTTGTGATTAATTTTCCCACCCCGGGAAAGGGGACCGTTTTTTTGGATGATCTTCGGTTCGTGCGCAAAAGCAAAGAGGATCTACTTAAAGAGTGGGGAGACTAAATCATGATCAGGTTCAAACGGTTTTGGGTTGGGGTGCTAGTTTCTTTCGTTCTGGCGATTCCATTATCGGGTTATGCCGGTTCTTCTCTGTTGGTCGATGATTTCGAAGGCGTCGGAGGAACCACCAACCGATTGGGTGGGCTGGCCAATACCTACGTGATGGATCCCTCGCGTGCATTGGCCGTGCGCAGCGAGCAGGCGCACGATGGCAAGGGGGGGCTGATGATCAAGTACGACAAGAAGCTCAAGGGTGGCCCGTACGATTCCGGGGGATGGTGTGGCTATTATACGTTGCTCAAGACCCATTCCAAGTATTTGGATGCCACATCCTACCAGGCGATCACCTTTTGGGTGAAGGGGGCTACTGGCGAGGAGAATTTCGTGGTCGGTGTTGCGGATCAGCATTGGGATGAGGTGGGCGATTCGGTAAAGTCGGAACCGATCGGTAAGTATTTACCGGCAGGGCGGTTGACCACCAACTGGCAGAAGGCCGTCGTTCCATTGAGCACCTTTATGGTCGACATGACCAAGCTTGCAGCGCTGTCCATTTGTTTTGAGGGTTCGGTCCTGCCTGGAGGCGAGGGCAAAGGAACGATCTTTGTGGATGATATCTTCTTGGAATAGGAGGCCACAAATGAAAAAAATCGGAATGCCGTTCCTGATTGCAGCGGCATTCATGCTGTTTCCGATGACCGCGCTGGCGGTGCTGGTCGATGATTTTGAGGGTGAGGAAGTCAAGAACCGGATGGGAAATCGCACGAACGTTTTCATTAAGGCACCTTCGAAATGCATGGTCAGCAAGCGGGACGACGTTGTCAGCGGACAGAAAACACATGTGCTGATGATCCAATACGAGAAGCACAACACCGGCGGTCCCTTCGACTCGGGCGGTTGGTGCGGCTATTACACGATATTAAAATCGCCGGGGGCACTGGTCGCCCCCACACCGGATAATCCCCATCCGGAACCGATCGAAGAGCAGTACCTGGACGGGAGCCCATTCAAGGCAATCACGTTCTGGGTCCGAGGAAAAAAAGGGGACGAGAATTTCGTCGTCGGCTTGTCCGACCGCCATTGGGACCGAATCGGAGATTCGGTCAAGTCCCAGGAAATCGGTAAATATCTTCCGGCAGGTAAACTCACGACCTCCTGGCAAAAAGCCGTGATTCCGCTCGAAGAGTATTTCATCGATCATTCACAATTGGCCTCCATTGCCATTGTTTTTGAAGGGGACCTGTTTCCGGCCTCAGGACATGCCGGCACCATTTACATTGACAACATCGCCATAGAATAATGGCTTTGCGATCCGCTGGATGTGCTAATCGTCCTCTGCCGGACAGGTATACCGCCGCGTGGGCTTGGCTCATCGGCTGGATCCTTTTTACCGCTTCCGTTTGCCCAGCAACGCAGCAAGAGGAACCCCCTCGGGCGATGTGGGTCTGGGACGCCCGTGTTATCGTCGGTTCTGAAACTTGTAAATCGTTGCTTCAATTCTGCCGTTCCCATCGAATTAACGCGCTGTATCTCTCCGCCTACAACCTCCGTGTTCCGATGGACGCCGTCTACCGGCAGTTCAACCGGGAGGCCCACCGGCAGGGTTTGACGGTTCATGCGCTGGCCGGTGACCCGCGCTGGGGCCAGAGCCGCTATCATGCCGTTTCGCTGGAGTGGCTCTCGGCGGTCCAGCGGTTTAACGCCGGTTCGTCCCCGGACGAGCGTTTTGACGGGATCCACAGCGACGTAGAGGTGTACCTGTTGGCTAAGTCCTGGGCCGAGCGTCCGGCCGAACTACTGGGCGGATATCTGGATTTGAATGCGGAGATGGCCGAGCAGATCCACTCGAGCTCGGAGCCGCTGTTCTTCAGCGTGGACATCCCGTTCTGGTTCGACGACGATACCGCCTACCGGATTCTTTGGCATGGCCAGATCAAACTTCCCTCTTACCATGTGCTGGATACGGTTGACGCGGTCACCGTGATGGCCTACCGGAACTTTGCCGAGGGGCGAGACGGCACGATTGAGCTCGTTTCGCTTGAAATGGAATACGCGGATCCGCTGGGCAAGAAGGTGACGATTGGCCAGGAGACACAGCGGAACTTGTTTCCCCCCTACGTCACGTTCGGCGGAACTTCTTGCTCTACGATGCGTCGTGAGCTGCAGAAGATCCAGAATGTTTTAGGAGCCCGGCCCAGTTTCGGCGGATTCGCTTTTCACCACTACGAAAGTTACCGGGAACTATGCAGCGACTAAGAGCTCGAGTGCTGTGGCTGCCTTTTTGCCTTAGCCTCGCTGTTTCATCGGTCTATGCCGACGTGATTTACATGAAATCCGGCGAGACCGTGAAGGGGCTTGTCGTCGAAGAGCATCACGACCGGATCCTGCTGAGTACCGAGCAGGGGGAGAAACCGATTTTCCGTCGGGACATTGATGAAGTGTTTTATGACGATCCGGAACGGAACTATCTCTACATGGGGAACCAGGCGATCGAAAGCGGGGACTTTGGGCTCGCCGGAGAGTTCTTCCGGAAAGCGACCCAGATCGATCCTCAGTTTTCGGAGGCGGACGAGGCGCTTCATCGATTGAAGGACCTTCAGCAGCAAGGCGCTACCCGTTCGGTGCCGCGCGATTGGATGCCGGCGCTTAGAAAGGGCTGGGGTTTGGAACTAACCGTGGAGGCCGACCGCCCCCGTGTCGGTGAAGTTCAGCCCAAGTCCCTCGGAGCTCGTGCCGGTCTCCAAACGGCGGATCGGTTGATCAGTGCTTGGGGTGCCTCGCTGGCTTTTCTGCCGGCGGAAAAGGTGGCGCAGGCGCTGCTGGGGCCGGCGGGCTCGGAGCTGAAGTTGACGATTCAACGGCAGGTTGTTTTGCCGAAAGCTCAGCGGCGTGGCTTTGAGGGGTGGGGAATGCGGCTGGAAATGGAGCGGCTCGGTTTGGCCGTTCATTCGGTGGCGCTGGCCAGCGTTGCCGCGCAACGGGGCATTCTTGCTCTGGACAGGGTCGTCGCGATCGACGGCCAGCCCACCCGCTATCTTCCGTTGGAGGAGGCGCGCCGCCTGCTCGAGAATGCGGGTGAACGAGGGACCACGTTGGAGATCCAGCGGGATCTGATGATTCGACGGGAATGACGCGAATGATATCCTATACTACGTTTCATTATCAGGAGGGATGAACGGATGGGGGCTAAATTCCGAAGAACACAGTACATGACGGATCTCTCGCTGCAGTTACGGTATATCCTCGTCACCTTTTTGATCCTGGTTGCCTTTTTCGGGGTTTCGGTCTGGGTGATCTACCTGACCGGTTGGTCCCACCTCGTGGAGCGACTGTCGCAGGTTTACCCCCAGGGGCGGCTTTCGGAGATCCTGCGGCTCATTTACCTTCGGCTGGCGCTCGGCTTCCTGTTGTTGCTGCCGCTGGCTTTGCTCATCACGCTGTTTCTCTCCCACACGATCGCGGGTCCGCTGGTGAGGATCAAGCGGTACCTGCGGCTGATGGCTCGGGGTGAGTTTGATCTGGCGCCGCTGGCGCTGCGGCGCTATGACGAGTTGAAAGAGGTGGCCGAGCTGATCAACGACATTACCTCCCGCCAAGGGCCTCGGCTTCAGGAACGTCGGGACCTGATCACCTCGCTGCAGACGACCGTGCAGGCGCTTCGGAACGACCTTCAGCGGCTGCCTTCCGCGGGGCAGGAGGTTCACCGCAAGGTCAACTTCCTCGCCGATTCGCTGCGGGTTCTGGAATGATGATCCGGCGAGCCGCCGCTCTCTTTTTGGGAGCCACATGGATTCTGTGGGGTGTTGCTGGCGCGAGGGCTGCGGAGCCGTCCAAGCTTCGCGTGGAGGAGAAGGACACCAATGGGGACGGTAAGCCGGATGAATGGAGGTATTACGACGGGGACACCCTTGTGAAAGCTGAGAGGGATCTGGATGGGGATGGTAAGAGGGAAGTCCAGATCTTTTTTGAAAAAGGCAAGATCAGCCAATCCCAAGTGGACCGTAACAAGGATGGGAAACCAGATTTCATTCGTTTCTACAATTCGCAGGGAAAGATAGATCGGGAGACCGGTGATCGCAACTTCGACGGAAAGAGGGACATCTGGACTTTTTATAAGGATGGGGTCAAAGATTTGACCATCATGGATAAGAATTTTGACGGTAAGCCGGACGCTTATTTTTACTACAACAAGGAAGGGAAGATTGTGGGTGCAGTCGTCGATGAGAATTTTGACGGTAAGCCGGACAAAACCATGGGGAACGTTCCGGACAAGGAAGACCGGAAGCCCTTCTGATCCGGCGCTTGACGGATTTTCGCTTCTATGATAAAACACTCCCATCCTGTCAGTTCTCCGCATTGGAAGTGGAGAGGACCCCACCTGAGAGAGTCAGCGTCGGTCGTTGGGTACTGATGGGGATTTTTACAATTGGAATTCACCATACCCCCAATATTTAAGGAAGGAGTTGTCTTAGAGCCATGGAAGTCGTTGTGAAGGAATCCTACGAAGAGGTGTCAGCGTTGTCTGCGGAGTTGATCGCCGATGTGATTCGTCGCAAACCGCGCGCCATTTTGGGTCTGGCCACCGGGTCGACCCCGCTGGGCACCTATAAGGAACTGGTTCGGCTGCACAAGGAAGAAGGGTTGGATTTTTCCCGGGTGTCCACCTTCAACCTGGATGAATACGTCGGACTCCTTCACGACCATCCCCAGAGCTACCATTACTTCATGTGGGAAAATCTATTCAAGCACATCAACGTCAATGCGAAGAATGTTCACATTCCCGACGGGACCGCCAAGGACATTCCCGGTTTCTGCCGTTGGTACGAGGAGCAGATTGTGCGGGCCGGCGGCCTTGATCTGCAGCTGTTGGGGATCGGCTCGAATGGCCACATCGCGTTCAATGAGCCCGGTTCTTCGCTGGGCTCCCGGACGCGTGTAAAGACGCTTGACGACAAAACGCGCCAGGACAACGCTCGGTTTTTCAAAACCATGAACGAGGTTCCCAAGTACGCAATCACGATGGGGATCGGAACGATCATGGATGCCCGCCAGCTGATTCTGTTGGCCAACGGAGCCGGGAAGGCGGACGCTATTTCCAGAACTTGTGAAGGTCCGATTACGGCAATGGTGCCGGCGACGATCGTTCAGCTCCATCCAAAGGCGACCATTGTCGTCGATAAGCCGGCTGCGTCCAGGCTGACCCGCGAGTATCCGGCCGAGCCCCGGGTGCTGGTTCTGCAGTAGTCGCAGGCGGACCGCCTCCCGTGAGCATTCCCAAGTTTGACATCCTCAAGGCCGTTCGATCGGCGCGTGAAACTTCCGAAATGGTCAAGGCGATGGCAAAGGCAAAGTCCGCCTTTGCGCTGCTGACCGCTTCTCCGGCTCGGCGCCGCAAGGCCGGCTACAAGCCGTTGACCCCCGCTCAGATCCAGCAGCTTTCGAAACTGGGCAACACCGCTCAGGACTGGAAGCAGGTGTGGGTTGGCGCCGGATTTGACCCGAAACGGGTTTCCCGGTGTCATTTCGCCGGTCCGGCTCTGCTGTCCGCTTTTGCGGGGAACCTGAAAGTCGAAGGGGTTTCGTTTCCGACCGGTTTGTCTCACGCCACAATCGCTGCCTGCGTGATCGGCCGGAATGCGTTTGTCCGCAACGTCCGTCTGCTGAACCAGACCGTTGTCGGAGAAGAGGCCTTGGTTTTTGATGTGGGGGCGCTCACGATCGCCGGCTCCGACAGCTTCGCCAACGGTCTAGAGGTTTTGATTGCGGTCGAGACCGGCGGAAGAGAAACCCGGCTCTTTGCGGATCTGACCGTTGAGGGGGCCTGGGTGATCGGTCGCTCCCGCGCTAACCGGGAGCTGCAGACCTCCTACGGGAAAGAAGTGGACGCCTATGTGAAGGAGGTCACCGCTCCCTGCAATGTGATCGGGCCGTCCGCCCAGATCTTGCACACGCCGAAAGTGTCCGGCGTTTTTCTGGGGGCCGGCGCGGTGATCGACAGCGCGGCTTCGGTCTCCCACGTGACGGTTTTGAGCTCGACCAAGGAATCCTCACACATCTGCGACGGTGCGATCGTCAAGTCCAGCATCCTTCAGTGGGGTTGCGAGGTAACCAGCGAGGCGATCGTCGATTCTTCGTTGCTGACCGAGCATTCCCATGTGGAACGGCACGGGAAGGTCACGCATTCGATTTTGGGCCCGAACACCGGTGTGGCAGAGGGCGAGGTCACCAGCGCGTTGCTGGGGCCGTTTGTCGGGTTCCATCACCAGGCGCTTTTGATCGCAGCACTCTGGCCGGAGGGCAAGGGCAATGTCGGCTACGGGGCTAACATCGGCTCCAATCACACCGCGAAGGCCCCCGATCAGGAGATCTCGTTCCACCCCGCGCGGGTGCTCTTGCAGGACTT
>OBEQ011426698.1_pt1 | contig 10037 bp, 6 predicted proteins | sample 1670901 | NCBI WGS metagenome assembly OBEQ01 (sample SAMEA104232315, study PRJEB22302) | groundwater metagenome | biome: forest; feature: aquifer; material: groundwater | place: USA | collected 2011-08-07 | depth 5.4 m | reverse complement strand
TTGCCCATGCCGAAGTCAATGATGTCCTCTCCGCGCCGACGTGCCTGCAGCTTGAGCGCCTGCACTTCATTGAACACGTAAGGCGGTAACCGATTGATTCTAAAGAAGCTCTCGTCCAATCCTCTCCTCCTCGGAAAGTTTGGATTCTATGTCACATGACCGATTTTGTCAAATAATCTGAAGCGTTCGGCAGGTTGGCCGGAGGCCGGCGAGATGGCGTCGGAGGAAAGTTATCGGCGGCGACGGTCTTCGTCTGCGACCCACAAGAGTTCGTCGGCGGTCGCGGGGGGCTCCTGACTGCCGGCGACGCCGATCGCGCACTGAACCGTCAGCGGGAGACCGCGGCGAGCGGCCAGGTCGGAGAGTTTCTCCTGCACGCGGTTGACGATCACGTCGATATGGGCGGGACCGGCGTCTACCAACAGCGCGGCGAATTCGTCTCCCCCGTAACGGGCCACAAGATCCGTGGTGCGGGTCGCTTCCTTGAGGGCGTCGGCCACGGTCCGCAGCACTTCGTCCCCGACCATGTACCCGAAGCGATCGTTGACCGTCTTCAGATGGGCGATGTCCAGGACCATCAGCACCACGCCGCTGCGGCGGCGCCGGGGCCCGGCCGCCAGACGCTGATAATGGTCATGGAACGCCCGCCTGCCCAGAAGGCCCGTGAGCGGATCCGGCGCGTAGCGCGCGAGCAGGCGGTCCGCGTTGCACAGCCTCCGAGCCAGCAAACGGAGCACGCCGATAGCCATGTCCGGCGTCCGCTGCAGGACCTGCATGAAATCGTCCGGAGAGAGCGCGAGACAGCGCGTATGCTCCACCGCCACGACCGTCGCCGACCGTGGCTGCTCGGTCAGCACCCCCAGCTCGCCGAAAATTTCCCCATAGCCGATCTCCGCGAGAACCTGGCCGGCGAGGGGGCTTTCAAACGTCGACTGAAGGACACGCATCCGTCCTGAAAGCACCACGTAGAGCGAATCGGTCGGCTCGCCCTGGTAGATGACGACGTTGCCCGCCGTGAAGACCTTTTCGGCGGCCCGCGCCACCAGATTCAGGAGTTGCTCCCGGTCGAGCGACCGGAACAGCGGCATCATCGCGAGCGTATCGGCATAGGTTGCGGCGGAGGCTCCCTTGGGACCTCCGACCAACGCGTCGGCTGCGCGCTCGTCGGTCGAACGCCTAGCCATGCCGGAGCTGACCTTGTCGGTGGAACGGGGGCTTTCCGACGCCGTGGCACGGGTCAGCCACGCCAGCACCCGTGTACGGAGCATCGGCGGACTGAAGGGCTTGGCCAGACAGTCGGCGGCCGCCGCCCCGCCGATGCGCTCGTCGTCCACCGCATCCATCCCCTCAGTCAGCAGGATGATCGGCAGATCGGGGCACTTCATCTGCGCGCGCAAGGGCTTGATCAAGTCCGCGCCATCACCGTCGGGAAGGTGTCCGTCGATGATGGCCATGTCCGGGTAGACTTCAGAAGCGCTCGCCAGAGCGGTCCTCATGTCGGACGTGGGCAGCAGGACGAGATTATCCTCGGCCAGCATCTGACCGATGGTCGCGATCTCGGTCTCGCTGGAACTGACCACCAGGACACGTTTGCCGGCAACCGGCGGATGCCGGAGAGCCGACACCGCGGCGACGGGGGTCGAGCGTCCGCTTCCGCGTATGTCCAGTGTAAGCCCTTCCGCGGCCGCAAACACCTCCAGCGATCGACTCACCGCAGCAGCGCGTTCCCGAGCCATCGCTTCCAGGCGCGCCACCGTCGCGTCGTCATGCGCGGGATCGTGATGAAACAGCGCCAGGCGACTGCTCCCCGTGGTCAGCGCGATGTCGGTGGCGTACTCCACGGTACTGTGCCCCCATCCGATCTTGCCGGCGTATTCTTCTTCGCTGTATTGGGCGTCGTGGATGATGAGATCGGCTCCTTCCAGGAAAGACAGATGCCGCTGATCGCCGGGATGGCGAAACGTCCGGCCTTTCGGCTTCCAGAAAGGCTCGTGATCCGTCACATAGGCCACCGTGGCGCCGCCGCTGGAGAGGCGGTAGGCGAGCGTCGGCGCGGTGTGGTTCAGGTATTGCGTCTGGACCAGCACGTCACCGACGCGGAAGAACCCCTCCTCCAATTCGGTGAAGTGGATGCGGCTGCGCAGGTCGCGGAGCGTGACGGGAAAGTAGGAATACTGCATCTGCCCCGCAATGGCGTCCACCACGCGGCGCTGGAAGCCCGCGGTCGCGTAAATGTTCAATTCGGTATCGGGCAGAAAGGCCGGGGCGAAGAACGGGAAGCCTTGAATGTGGTCCCAATGGGTGTGACCGATGAACATGTGGAGCCGCAGGGGCCCGACTGCGGAGCTTAGAAGGTGTTGGCCTAATTCCCGGGCCCCGGTCCCGCAGTCCAGGATAATCACCGTCCCGTCCTCGGCGCGCACCTCCACGCACGAGGTATTCCCTCCGTACTTGGAGGTTTTCTCTCCCGGCGCGGCGATGGACCCGCGCGTTCCCCAGAAGCGTACCTGCATGGCCTTCAGCCCTTTCGAGGCAAAGACTGGAATGGGATCGGATTGCGCAGTTTCGCAATCGTATTGCAAGTCCTAACGGAAAACAACAAGAAAGTCGCCGGAGGCCAATTTGGCAGGAACATTCATCCCCTGTCAGGCGAAAGGCAAAGGGGAAAATGTGCTATCATCGTGAGATTTGGCACTTAGCAGGGAGCGTTCCAGCCCAGACTATGGCATCCCAGGACGAGCTGATCATCACCGGCGCGCGCCAGAACAACCTGAAAAATGTGTCCGTGCGAATTCCGCACGACCAGATAACGGTCATCACCGGTGTGTCCGGCTCCGGCAAATCCTCGCTGGCCTTCGACACGATCTTTGCCGAGGGCCAATGGCGCTACATCGAATCCCTCTCAACCTACGCAAGAATGTTCCTCGAAAAGCTCGACCGCCCCGACGTGGACCGGATCGAGCACATCCGGCCGGCCATCGCCATCGAGCAAAAGAATCCCGTCCGCACCGCGCGCTCCACAGTCGGCACGACGACCGAGATCGCCGACCTCCTCCGGCTCCTGTTCGCGAAAATCGGGCGCCCCGTCTGCCCGGATTGCGGCACCGAAGCCCGTTCCTACCAGCCGGGCGATGTCGCCGAAACGCTCTTGACCGAACACGCCGGAGCGCGGGCCATGATCCTGTTTCCGGTCCAGGTCGGCGCCGACATCGATCCGCTCCCGCTGATTCGGGATCTGATTCGCCGCGGCTACGTGCGTCTCCGCATCGCCGACGACATCGTGGACCTGACACCGGACGCCGTACCGGCGATGGCATCCCAATTGAAAGGCGCCGCTGAAACGGAGGTTGTGCTGGACCGCCTCGTGCTCCGCCCGGACGAGCGCGTGCGCCTCGTGGACACGGTCGAGACGGCGTTCCGTGAAGGCACCGGGCGATGCGCCGTGGAGGTCATCGGCGTGGGCCGGCGCCGGTTTGCCCAGTCCTACGGCTGCCAATCTTGCGGCCGGACCTTCGAGACGCCGAAGCCCGCGCTCTTCTCCTTCAATCACCCGCTCGGAGCCTGCCCGGCCTGCAAGGGCTTCGGCAACATCCTCCGCTACGACGAGGACCTCATCGTCCCCGATCAGACCAAGAGCCTCGCGGGCGGCGCCATCGAGCCCTGGACCAAGCCTTCGGCCGACTGGTGGCAGAAGGAAATGCTGCTGGCTTTCAAGCGGCGCGGGCACGACCTCTCGAAGCCCTATAACAAGCTCACCCAAGCTGAGCGGAAACTTCTCTGGGAAGGAGAGGGCAAGCTTGAGGGCCTCAACTCTTTCTTCGAGTACCTCGAGGGCAAGCGCTACAAGCTGCACGTGCGCGTGCTGTTGAGCCGCTATCGCAGCCCGGTGACCTGCGAAGCCTGCAAGGGAACCCGCCTGCGCCCCGAGGCGCTGGCTGTGCGGGTCGGAAGCCGCACCATCGCCGAAGTCTCGGACATTACCATCGTCGGCGCGGCCGAGTGGGTGAGACTGCTGCCCCTGTCGTCCCTCGAGCAAGAGATCGCCAAAGACATCCTGAGCATGCTAACCGCCAAGCTGGGATTCCTGCTCCGCGTCGGACTCGGCTATCTCACTCTCTCGCGCCAAACCCGGACGCTCTCAGGCGGAGAGGCCCAGCGGATCAGCCTGGCGACCCAACTCGGCGCGCAATTGACGGGCACGCTGTACGTCCTGGACGAGCCGACCATCGGGCTGCACGCGCGCGACACCGCGACCCTCGCCGGCATCCTGGGCGACCTCGCCAAGGCCGGGAACACGGTCCTCATGGTCGAGCATGACCGGACCATGATCGAGGCCGCGCACTTCGTGGTGGAGATGGGCCCGGCCGCCGGCGAGAAAGGCGGCGAAGTGGTGTGCGCCGCGCGGTTCCCCGAGTTCCTGGCCCACCCGACGGCGCTCACCGCCCGTTACCTGACCGGCCAGGAGACGATCCCACTGCCGCGCAAGCGCCGCAAGGGCACGGGGCGCGCGCTCGTGCTGGTCGGCGCCAGCGAACACAACCTCAAGAACATCACTGTGAAGATTCCCCTGGGCACCTTCACCTGCGTGACCGGCGTGTCAGGATCGGGCAAGAGCACTCTGGTTCAGGAGACCATCTATCGGGCCCTCGCCCGCGCATTCCGCGTGGAGACCCTCCCGATGGGCCGGTTCGAAGCGATCGGCGGGGTCGAGCCCCTGCGCGGGGGCCGGCTCATTGACCAGGAACCCATCGGCCGGACGCCGCGGTCCAATCCGGCGACCTACATCAAGGCCTTCGACGACATCCGCCGCTTCTTTTCGGCCCTGCCGGAGGCCCGACGGACTGGCCTGACGGCCGGCGATTTCTCATTCAATACGGTCGGAGGGCGCTGCGAGGCGTGCCAGGGCTCGGGACTGCAGAAGATGGAAATGTATTTCTTCGAAGACATCTATGCAACGTGCGACGTCTGCGAGGGGCGGCGCTTCCAACCGAAAGTCCTGGCGGTGCACCACCGGGGCAAAACCATTCACGACGTGCTCAACATGACCGTCACCGAAGCGCAGGCCTTCTTCTCAGAATCACTCGCTGTCGGCGTCAAGCTGCGCCTACTTGCATCGGTGGGCCTGGGTTATCTCCGCTTGGGACAGCCGGCGACGACGCTGTCGGGGGGCGAGGCCCAGCGGCTCAAGATTGCGGGAGAGCTGGTCGGCGTAGCCCACAGAAACCGATCGGCCCAGGGTCTGCTCTATATCCTGGACGAGCCCACCACCGGCCTGCACATGGACGACATCAAGAAGCTGCTGACCGTCCTGAATCGGCTGGTGGACGCCGGCCACACCGTACTCGTCGTCGAGCACAACCTGGACGTCATCAAGACGGCCGATTGGATCATTGATCTGGGGCCGGAGGGCGGCGACCTAGGCGGCGAGGTGGTGGCGATGGGCCCGCCCGAATCTCTTGTGACGGAACGCGCCTCCCATACGGGCCAAGCGCTGCAGAAGTATCTGTGATTAAGAGAGCGGGTGGCGCCGCATGGGACCCTGGCGGAGCGGAAGATCCTACAGCCGAGTCTGCGGGGCTGCGACGGCGAAAGGATCTGAGCACGTCAGGGTGATGCGGCGACAGGACCCGCGGTTAGGATGAATAGAACTCCGGCCGGCGGCCGTCGAGGAGGTCATTGTAAGAGTTGAGCTTCTTGTCGCGGGCTTCGAGCGGATCGATGTCCACGATCGCGAGCTCTTCCTGGTCGGGCTTTGCGCGCTTGAGGATCTCCCCTTTTGGCGTGACGACTTCGCTGTTCCCGATATAGGTCAGCTTCTTCTTCCCGCCGCGCTCCTCCGAGCCGATCCGGTTGCACGTCACCGCAAAGACGCGGTTCTCCAGACAGCGCGTCACCATCGAGTCGGGACAGTTCGGCAGGACGAGATTCGAGGGATGGGCAATGACGTCCGCTCCCTTCAAGGCCAGCGTGCGCGCGGACTCGGGGTAGTACCAGTCGAAGCAGACCATCAGCCCGACCCGCGCCGAGCCAACGTCGTACACGGGGAAGCCCGTATCGCCCGGTGCGAAGAACAGCGTCTCCTCGAAGAACAGATGCGTCTTGCGATAGACGCCGACCAACCCCTTCGGCCCCACCAGCACGGCCGAGTTGTAGAGCCGATCTCCCGCCAGCTCCGCCAGACCGGCGACGAGATACATCCGCCGGTCGGCGGCAATCTGCATCAACCGTGAGGTCGTGGGCCCGCCTGGAATTTCCTCCGCCAGGGCCTTGGCCTCGTCGGCCGAGACGAACTGGTAGCCGGTATTGAACAACTCCGGTAGGACCAGCAGGTCGCACGCCGCCTTGGACAAGCGCTCACTGACATAGTCCAGGTTGCGCTTGACTTCGCCGAAGACGGGATTGAATTGGAAATATCCGACTTTCATGGTTTCAAAAAAACAACGGGCAGGGAAAGATGCTCCCTGCCCGTCAATTATTGCCTCACGGATGAGAAGCGGGTATCGCTTACTTCACCTCTTTGATGTGCATCAGCGCGCCGGAAGCTTCTTTGGTCGCCACATCGGCGTGCCCCGCCTTGCCATGCTCGATCGCGCTCTTCAGGCCCTTGATCCCCTCTTCCATATGAGGATTGGCCTTTTCCTTCTGGGCCGATTCGGCATGCTTGAGGGCCGTCTCGGCGTGCTTCACCAGGACATCCGCATGTCCCTGCTTGCCGTGCGAGATGGCTTCTTCGGTATGCTCGACCGCCTCGGCCGCATGGGACTTGTCCGCCCAGGAAATTCCACTCACGACGAACGTCAGGGCGCCCAGGATCAGCGCCGCCACTGCAAGTTTACGCATCATGACAGATACCTCCTTGCTTGAACGTTAACAGTCTTCACCACCGACTACCCTTTGCCGTTCCGTCGTTCCAAGTGCTTGTTTTGACAACTAGGCACTCACCCTAGCACGGGGGTTTTTCCGGTGTCAAGAACGCCCGGGAACGGCTCTGAGTTGTATTACGTGACGACCCCGCGGACGGATTCATTCCAGCTTGACCCGCTTCTGTAACTCATACAATTCAATGATGTCGCTAACCGTATTGGCGTCATCGGGACGCTTATCCTCGCGAAGAAAGCCCTGGACGCGCGGGAATCGCAACGCGTAGCCGATGCCCTCAGTGTCGGCCCCGCAGGTGTGCATCGGGCTGCGGGTGATCTCGTCCGCCGCCACGGTGATCACGAAGGTCGGCTGAACCCACACGTCCGGTTCCATCTTGGAGTCCACGCGCGCCGGCCGATGTGCGACCGCGACGCGGTCGAGCCGCTCCCGCAGCTGCACCCATTCCTCGTCGGAGAAGCCCGTCCCGACCTTCGAGACCGTCTTGAAGGTGTCGGTGGCGGGATCATAGACGGCGGCCAGCACGGTGCCGATGCCGAAGCTCGCCCGCTTGCCGCCGCCGCGAAAGTAGCCGACCACGCAGAGGTCCACCGTGTCTGACAGCTCTCCCTTATAATTGCGCTTGAGTTTGATCCAGTCGAAGTTTCTGGCGCCCGCCGTATAGGTGGAATCCAGCCGCTTGGCCACGATGCCCTCAAGTCCGCGCGCGACGGCCGATTCAAAAATCTGGCGCACACGCGCCGGGTCCTGCGTTTCTTCGGCCTCGGCCGGCTCGACAATGCTCCCGGGCGCAATGCGCCTCAGCAGCTCCGCGCGCCGTTCGCTGTACGGCCTCGGCGTGTAATCCTCCCCGTCGACATACAGCAGATCGAACACGTACAGCTTGAGCGGAAACTCTTTGGCATAGTCGGCGACCTCGTGCTTGCGCTTGCGCTGGATGGTGGTCTGAAACGGCAGCAGTTCGCCGGTGCCCTCGTCGAACGCCAGCGCTTCGCCTTCGAAAATAATGTCGCGGGCCCGCACCTGCCGTTTGACCGCCTCGACGATGTCGGGAAACATCGGCGTCGTGCGCTCCAGGTTCCGGGAGAAAATGTCGACCCGCTCGCCGTCCTTGTGAATCTGACATCGAATCCCGTCCAGCTTCGGTTCGATCGCGCAAGGCCTGATCGTCTCTATCTTTTGCTGTTTCGAGCCTTTGGTTTTCACTCTTTCCACCAGCTTCATCTTGTCAACGATCTGCTCGGGTTCCGCGACGCGTTCACACAAGGCCATGCGGATCGGATAGCCGACCTGCACCGCAATCTTTGCGACATCCTCGATCCCGCCCTTGCTCGCGAGCTCACCGATGCGGCCGAGGTCCGAGCAGAGGTTGTACGCGCGCTCGAGCTCGGGCTTGAACTCGCGCCCACCCAGCTTGGCGAGCGCCAGGGCCTCCAGCACCGTCGCGTCTCCAACGCCGAGGCGCAACCGGCCCATCACGAAGCGGGCGATGTACTTGGCCTCGATTGGTGAAGACGCTGACAGCAGGTTAGTCAGGTTGCAGAGCTTTTTCTCAACAGATCCTTCCCCGGCGGTGTTGGCAATGCTATGAAACTCTTTGTAGACCTTCGCTACCGTCAACCCCTCGCCAGTATGGCCCGCCAGGAGCGCCTCGGCCGTCGTGCCCAGATCGCCGCTCTTCTTGAAATGGGCCAGCACCGCTTCCGGCGACTTCCGGGACGCCTCGGCGAGCGCGCGCGTCAGGAGCTTGTCGGACATGCCGATCTCGAGTCCGTGGAACGCCGGCAGAAGCCGGCCCTGACTCATATAGATGATGGGTGCGATGTCGTCGGGAGCGGTCTGCCGAAAGAGGTCGGCCAGGATGTCGAACATCTCCAGCCGCTTGGACGTGGCCTCGAGACGCTCGAAAAAGGTCGCGAGGTCCTGGAACCTCATCGGCGGCGGATGGGCAGGCGCGCTCAATGCGTTGTCGGCGGCTTGTTGGGGGTAATCCGCTGGACCGGCGGACGCGCCTGTTCCTTGAGGTTGATGATCGGCAGGGTGTAGTCGTTCCCCCATTCCCACCAGGAGCCCGGATAGTTCTTCACCGTCTCGTATCCGGCCAGTTTCAGGATGAAGTACAGCCAGGCCGAGCGGACCCCGCCCGTGCAGTAGCAGACGACTTCCTTCCCGGCGCCGATGCCTTCCTTCTCCAACAACGCGCGGATCGCCTCCATAGGCTTGACGGTCCCGTCGGGATTGCAGAACTGATTCCAGGGCACGTTCACGGCGGTGGGGATGTGGCCTCCGCGCGCGATGCCCTGCTGATGGGCTCCTTCGTACTCTTCGGGAGACCTGGCATCCGTGATGACGGTGTCCGGACGCGGCTCCGTCGCAAGCTTTTTCACTTCTGCCTTGGTGGTGATGCGCGAGGCGTCCACCTGGGCCTTGAAGACGGTCGGGCGCGGGCTGGCCGGCCCGCACTCGAAGCGCCGCATCTCCTTCGACCATTTCACCCAACCGCCGTCCAGGAAGCGAACGTTCGGATGGCCCAGGTACTTGAGCATCCAGTACATGCGGCCTTCATCGCCCCAGTTGTCGAAGGGGTTGGAGTAGACCACCACCTGGCGGTCGTTGCCGATGCCCAGCGCGCCCAGTTTTTTCTCCAGGCGGCCGACGTCGGGATCAAGCAGGCCCTTGATCCCCGATTGGGGATCGCTGAATTCGTGCCAGGTCGCCGCCACCGCGCGGGAGATGTGCCCGCTCGCCATGAAGGCCATCTTGGACCGGACATCAACGACGACGACATCGTCCCGATCGAGCATGGCATCGAGTTCTTCCGTCGTCACGAGCATCGGATGCATTACTTAACCTTTCTTCTGACAGCTCGCCCCCTCGTGGGCGGCGCGCATACTTCCCAACGGGATCATCTCAGCCGAGAGCGGTCCATCCAAGGAAACTATACGCTCATAGATCGTAAAGTTGTACGGGTGCTCCCCTTGCATCCCGTACCGGGTCTTCAGGGTCTCGTACGCCTTGTCGGTCAGGATATGATACCGGACCAGCACCTGCAATTTCAGCCCCTGATCTGATTCGGGCGTCCGGTAGCTGAACCGGTAATCCCGGCTGGCCAGCGGGGGCAATCGGTTGTCGTAGAGATCCACGATCACCGGCTGCCA
>OBEQ011025029.1_pt1 | contig 10038 bp, 10 predicted proteins | sample 1670901 | NCBI WGS metagenome assembly OBEQ01 (sample SAMEA104232315, study PRJEB22302) | groundwater metagenome | biome: forest; feature: aquifer; material: groundwater | place: USA | collected 2011-08-07 | depth 5.4 m | reverse complement strand
TTTGTTACGAGTTGTTATATAATTTCTGTTTTTGCAAACAGTACAGATAAGCGCAATTTTAACTCTTTGTTCTCCTTTACTTGCCATAATATTTTCCTCCTTTCACCTATTTTACCAAAAATTACTGGCGTTTGCTACAGGGTGATGACAAAAAAGTCCCTTAAGAGACGGGTGAAAGTTAAAGGGAAAAAGAGAAAAGGAAACCCGCCCAATATTCGAGTTTTCTAGTTTATATCTTCGTGTAGTACACTGACCGCCCTTTACCGTGGGTAAATAAGAGTCCTAACGAGGCAAGCTTTGCTAAATCTCGTGAAGCAGTAATTTGAGAGATCTTAAACAATTTTTGCACTTGGCGATTGGTGATGGATACGTCCGGGTTTTCCAAGAAGGTCAAGATTTCTTTTTGCCTTTCGTTTAGCCTAAACGTTAAAGAGGATATTTCCATTCTGGCCTTGCTTGTAGTGATGTCTTCCAGAACCTTTTCAAGTTGCATTGTTACTCCTTTAGCAAAATACTCAAGCCACAAAGTCAGTGTGTCTTTCTGCGTTGCTTGCTTGAGCGTCTGTTGGTAATCGATAAGGTTTCGTTTAAAATATTCATCCAAAACCAAAAATCCCCGACAATAGAAACCCTCTTTGTAGAGGAATAGATAGGAAAGTAATCGTGACATCTTGTCGTTGTCAGCAGTAAAGGGGGATAAAGAAAGAATTTGAAAATGTATAAGACCTGCCTGAATAACCGGATGTTCACTGCTGTTTTGAAAATACAAAAGACAAGATTTTAAAGACTCTTGGCTGACGCGCAGTCGACCTTCGCAAGCGATCTGATGAAGAAAAAAAACGGTTTTTGAAGAGACTGGCTCTTGCAAACCAAGCCAGTCTTGGGTAATGTAATCAAGTCCCTTTTTGCATGCTAATGCTTCCTGTTGCAAGGAAGTCAGCTGTTTTTTTAGATGTTCTTTTAAGAGTTTTGCTATTTCGTTTTTGCTAAGCGAAGGATTGGAAAAAGAAAGTGACCAAAAGACTCTTTCCACAGTTGCTTGCCAGCGAAAACGCAACTCGTTTCTTGGTGTAAGTACAGTCAAAAGAATATCCCGGCGAAGCGCATCTATTTTTTGCAAAGATTCTCTCAAACGGGACGATGCAGCATATGAAATGTTGTTCATAAAAGAATCTTATCATAATCGTATCATGTTGTCAATAGGGTAAAAATTAAAGCTAAAATAGATAGATTTGATAAGATTACGATAAGATTATTTATACTTAAATTACCCCTTGACAACCTACGGTAATATATGTTCTAATTAAGATTAGATAAATTGAAAGGAGGTGAGTCGTAACATGTTAAATGGTATTGGAACAACAGAAATTGTTGTTGTTGCTTTAGTATTACTGGTGTTATTCGGAGGAAAGAAACTTCCAGAACTTGCAAGAGGAATGGGGGATTCAATAAAAGAGTTCCGAAAAGCAGTCAGTAGTAATGTTTAATTCCTATGAAGAAAGCTGCCCAAATTACAAAGAATGTATTATTGGCAGTGGTTCTTATAACCGTTGCAGCCCTAGCGTTCTCAAAAGATGCTTGGGCTGCTTCGGGAAATACCCAAATTTGCCAACCAAGCACAAACTGCACAGTCGGCGAGTTTGTCTATAATGATTCTTACGTTCCGGTCACTACAGCCACCTGCACAATAACCAGCCGTTACCCCGACGGCAGTTTATTTTTAAATAGTGTCTCTATGCCTGTTTCTGCACAAGGGGATGGATGGTACGCTTACAGTTTTACCGCCCCCTCAACTTTAGGTTTATATAGAACTGAGGTTAAATGTATAGTTGGGGCTGACACAATGGCTCTGGATAAAAGTTTTCAAGTTAAGCAAGATTCTGCTCTCACCAAGACTGATGTCGCGGATTCTGTGTGGAACGCTAATCGTGCTTCTTATACGGCAAACGGCTCATTTGGACAAGCAGTCCAAAATATTATCCCCTCCGCAAGCGACATTGCTGCGGCTACCTGGGGATATTCGACACGGAGTCTGTCCACCTTTGGCAGTTTGATATCTGATATTTGGAATAATGCTACAAGGATTCTAACAGGAACAAATCTTAACAGCGGCTCACTTGCTACCAAGAGTGATGCCCAAAAGACAAATAACCTTTTGGAACAACTGGTTAACAAGCCGGTGATTGAAACGTCTGCCGAAGAAGTACCCAATCTTGGAGCAAAGTTAAATGAAACTGAAGGAGTAGCCACGCAGCTGTTTATAAGCCTCCAGTACGCCAACAGCAAAGCGGGTCTTATAAAACTTAAGTGGGATAGTTTTGAAAATAGCGAAGTGCTTGACAGCGTACAAGAACTGACCCGCAAGCTTGGAGGAGAAAACGACTCTTCCTCTTCTAGCTCGGTCTTTGGATACATAAGCTTTTTAAAGGAGTCTTGGGATTGGAATCTTGTTGAGACAATAAAAAGCCAGGCAAAAGCAGTTAGAGAAGTTTTAGCCTCTATTCGAAGCGAAGTCGAATCTTCCGGCCGATCAAAAGCTACCTATAATAAAGTAACGGCTTTGGTTGATTTACTTTCCCAGCTGGATAGCTCAATCGGGGATATATCCGACAAGTCAAGTCAAAAAACCTTATTCGGAAAACTAAAGGAAACGAGACTGCTTTCCGATTCATTAGATAAAAGAGAGGAAGATACAAAGTCGCTGCTTTCCGCTTGGAATCAATATCGGCTGCTTGACAAACAAAGAAAATTAAGTGAGATCTCAAGAGAAGTTGTCGCTATCAATAGAATTGCTAGTATTAACAAAACGCTGCTTTCTGCCAACTCATCCTTAGAGAAAGATCTCAAGAATAAAAGCTACTTTGTGCTTGGTATAATTTCTGCCAATAAGAAGCTTTTGGCTAGAAAAACCGGCTTGACGCTTACGAGTACTTGGCTTGAGCTGGGAAGTATAGTTTTTAAGACGCTTGTTACCAACCCTTCAACCTTAATTAGTCAAAAGGCAGCTTTGAAGTATTATTTGCCTGCGGAAGTGAAAAAAGAGGATATTATTGAAGCAGATCCTGGATTAACTGTCAAATACGATATAGAGAAGAATCAATATTATGTCAGCGGAGAATTTCTTCTTGCTCCCTCGGAAACACAGACCATTTCCGTCAGGACTCAGGATATTTGGGTAATTAGTAAAGAAGAAATTGATAGCCTTAGGAAGCAAACAGAAGAGCTGTCCCGTCCTCTTGAAAAAACTTCCTACTTTGCCCAAGGAGTAACCATCAAAAGCGACATTGATGTTTCCTTGGATAAGGTCTTAAATCTCATAAAATCCAATGGTACGCCGGAGGCAAAAATTAGAGCCTATCGCGAAGGGGAAATAGAGATTAAAGCAGTTCGGGGGAAAATTGACAAGTTAAAAGAGCTTGTTACCCAAGCAGGCTCGGCAGGCACATTATTTGGATTTGTGGGAGGAACGCAAGCCCTGGCGGTTTGGGGTCTGATTCTTATTTTGGCGGTTGGTTTTATTTTCCTGGCTTTGTATATGAAGGTTTTAGTCAGACAAGAAGAGAAGGGAGTAGCTAAAGAGTTATCTTCTCTCAAAGAAAAACCGACGCTTCATAACGCAGAGACTGCTGTGAGATCAATGCCGAGATTTAGACATGCCTTACGGTTTTCCATAATCTTTCTATTTTTTGGTGTTGGAGCAGGCCTAATATCAGGGGTTATTTTGGGGAGAGCAGGAGTTGGCTCAAGTTCCTCAAAGATAGTCGCCGAAAAAACTCAAGAACCAAAGGTTTTAGGAAGCGCTTCCAACCAAACAGGTGTTAAGGAAGAAGTATGTAAAAGTAAAAATGAAGAAAAAGTCCAACAATCAATTAAAATATTTGTACCCTCAGGAAGCTTGGTAAATGTCCGCAGTGAGCCATCATTAAGTTCGCTTGTCATAACCCGCCTGGCACAAACTTCTCAATTCGTAGAACTTGACAGAAGAGACGGATGGGTTCAAATCGCAATTGAAGTTAAAAAAGCGGGGAAAACATATAGTAAGGGATGGGTGAGCGAAGAATTTACCAAATAAAAATAAGGTTTACAATCGCGAGACGAAAAGGTTAAAGAAATAATGTAGTAACATAGCCGCAACTACTCCAAGCGGAAGAAGCTCTTTTTTCCTCATACCGAAAAATAAAATAAGAAGCGTAGTTACTGTGTGGAGAGGAACCGTAAGCAAAAGCCTCTCAACAAATGTCCAAAGCGTTCCCACGAGCAAAATGTTGGACATATACAGTACGCTTTCTGAAAAAGAAAAAAGAAGACCAGCTAAGATAGCTAATCTTATCCTTGTTGCATTGCTTGAGGACTTAAGAATAAAAAGTACAAGCAAGCCCTTAACCAAATCTTCTATGATATGAGGGTAAGGGAATATTAGCTCAAGTGGCCAAATTAAAAACGGAGCCATCGAAGCAAACAAAGGAATTAACATAGGAGTAACTTAGCTTTTGCTTTTGAAAGATTTTCTGAATTCCTTTATAGCTTCACCAATTCCCCTTGCCAGTTCCGGTAGTTTTTTGCCTCCAAACAGGAGCAATAAAATTACTGCAATTATAATAATTTCTGTAGTGCCGATGCCGTTAAACATTGTATTTATTTCCTCCTTTCTTTACAGGCGATGACTTTTTAAAATTACCTTATTTAATAATAAAGTAAATTCGAATAACAATGCAAGGGGTAAAAACAGCAAAAGCAAAGAGAGAATATCTGTTGGTGGAAGAATAACTGCGAACAATAAGGCTGATATGTGAGCCCAAAGTCTTTGTTTGACAAGATTTTGGTATTTAACTACCTTAAGACGCATTAAAACAGTCAGAACAATCGGAAATTCAAAAGCCAGCCCCATAAGAACAGCGGTAATTAGTATTAAAGAAAAAAGGCGGTTAACGTCCAAAATGTTTCCTATGCCTAGACTAAGAGATTTTTCGTAGAATAAACCTACCATATATTTCATCATAGTTACGCCATAAGAAAACCCGATTATGAAAAGAAAAATACTTACAGGCAATAATAATACAACTGTTCTGTATTCCTTAGAACTAAGAGCCGGTTTTAAGAATGATAGAATTTGAATGATTAACAAAGGTAAAACAGCAATGAAACCTATTAGTAGTCCTGAATTGACAGCTAAACTTACAAATTGAAATGGAGAAGTAAAGACTATGTTAAGCCCTTTTACGCTAAAGAGAGTAAGAATAAGTTTAGTTGTTTTTTCGTAAAAGATAAATCCAAGTATTGTCGCAATTAAGAATACGGCAAGCGTAAAAAAAAGCCTTTTTCGAATCTCGACCAGGAAAGGCAGGTATTTAACCATAGAATTATCAAGTTCTATCGTAGCTGATGTAGGCTTGTGTGAAGTAGCCACTTTAAAAATATTTACTTTTTGTCGTCTTTAACTCCCTTTCGAAATTCTTTTATTGCCTCACCCAGTCCTTTTATGAATTCAGGAATTTTTTTACCCCCAAAGAAGAGTATAATTAAAAAAGCAATAATGGCAATTTCAGCTGCCCCAAAATTACTAAACATTAGTTACACCCCCTTTCTTTTTTTCTACTTTTTTAGTTTCTTGTTTATCTTCGTCCTCTGTTTGGTTAAAAGCATTCGTTATTTCCTTTTTAGCATTTTTTAATTCTTTTCCGGATTCACCAAGTCCTCTTGCCAATTCAGACAGTTTCTTTCCTCCAAACAATACCAAGAGCACTACGCCTATAATTATGAGTTCTGTTGAGCCTATGTTATTTAAAAACGGCATATTGGTTTATTAATCTAATCATAAACTAATAAAAGTTATAAATGCAAGTGGCAAATTTGTTTGACTTAAATCACTCAAAAGGTTTTAGTGGTTTTTATAAGACTTAAAAACAAACGCCAGTTGATATATTATTGTATAAATTGATATATATTACTTTTCTGCCTGAATGATCTTTTTAAATTTAGAAAAATCATAATTTAATGTATAATAGATATTACGTAATCAAAGAGGGGCTGCACGCACTGACATGAGTCTAAAAAACCAGTTAAAAACAATTGGTAGGCACATAAAAACCGAAGTCAAAGTTTATCAAGCAGTTATTAAAGATAAAAGAACTCCTTTACTCGGAAAAATCTTTTTAGGTTTGGCAATAGGGTACTTCTTTTTACCATTTGATTTAATACCTGACTTTATACCTGTTGTTGGACACCTAGACGATATAGTGATTATACCGATATTGGTAATAATAGCGTTAAAATTTATTCCGAAATCTATTGTAGACGAACACAGACAGACTTTTAGCCTTCATAACGCATAGTTTCTGCTATAATTTCTTCATGGATACATTGGCAATTTTTGCAGCAAAATACCTTTTTTCTTAGGGTCTAGATAACTTTAGAGCGGTTTTTCTCTAAAGTTTTTCAGTAACTCTGAATACATATTACCATTGTTTGTTCTGATATTCCAGCGGTATTCGGATTCTTTTAGGTGAAGGAGAAACTTAGTTTTTTGTATACCGTTAAATTTATTCAGTCTTCGTTTGGTATAACTCCAAAAACTCTCAATGCCATTTACATGATTTTTCCCTCTGGCAAATTCATTTTCATGATGATGAATTCTGTAATGCTTGTATCCGTTTAAGACTAACCCATCATAGCTTCTCCATCCATCGGTATAGACAGTTGTATCTGTAAGGATTTTACCTTTAATAATAGGCATAAGTTCACGTCTGGAACAGTTTGGGATGATTTGAGTATATACTCTGCCTTTTCTTTTTAAAAGACCTACTACCGGAGTTTTACCTTTTGCTCCTCTTCCTCGTTTTCCCCTAACGCGTCTAGCTCCAAAATAACTCTCGTCAATTTCCACTTCATTATTAAGAAGATCGTTATTTACCACGGATAATATTCTTTTTCTAAACAAAGCATAAAGCTTATTTATTGTAATTCTTGAAATACCGGTGGAATCACTAACTGCAAATGCTGTATAATCTTTACAGAATAACTTTAAGATTTGTCTGAATTTCCTTTCTGAAATATGGGAACGATTAAAATATTTATTTTTCATTGTCTAGACAAGCTATTCTAACATATATTATTAGCTAAACTTATCTAGACCCTAGATTTATATGTCTGACCATTCTAAGACTATTAATACATATCATCAAAAAGCGGTAGCTCTACTTAGAAAAGGAAAACTTGATAAAGCAGAAAAACTCTACATAGAGCTTTTGATAGAAGAGCCTTCTTTTATTAGTGCTTATAATAACCTCGGAATAATTTCAAGAATGAGGGGTAATCTTGAGAAGGCAATAGAATATTATAGAAAAACCATCAAGCTCAATCCAAAATATTTCCAAGGATATAGCAATCTGGCAAACGTATTTAAAATGCAGGGAAAATTCAAAGAAGCTGAAAAATACTATCGCGAAGCGCTTAAAATAGAACCCCGTTTTGCCGATGCATGCAACAATCTTGGAGCATTGCTCCAAATTTTGGGAAGGCTTGAAGAGGCAGCTAAGAGTTATGAAAAAGCGATAAAGATAGATCCGAAAAGAATAGATGTCTATGGTAATTTAGGAGGGGTTTTAATTACACTCGGAAGATTAAAGGAAGCAGAAATCTGTCTTCGTACGGTGGAAAGCTCAGCCGATTTGCCGGAGCCTCTTTACAACCTTGCCAATCTTTTAAAAGAAAAGGGCGAATTTGATGAGGCTAGTGCCCTTTACAGCAAGGTTATTAATAGCAAAAAAGACTATACGGATGCTTACAACGGTCTTCTAGAGTGTCTTAGGGAACTTTGTCTCTGGAAAGAAGCGGATAAAATTGCCTCCGAGCTTGAAGCTTTGAGCGAAAAAGAACTGCTTTTAGGGGCAAGACCTGGTGAAACCCCATTTACCGCAATTACGATTTCAGATGATCCTGTAAAAAATTTACAAATAGCTGTTTCCTGGAGCAAGCATATAGAAAAGATAGCCTCCCCAAATACTGCCGGCTTCTATTTTGACAGGCTTCGGCAAACCCACCGGAAAATACGCATAGGATATATTTCCAGAGATTTTACCGACCATCCGGTTGGACATATTATAAAAAATATGTTCTCAAAACACGACCGAAGAAAATTTGAAGTCTACTGCTTTTCATTTGGAGGAAAAAGCGAGGATCGTTTTAGAAAAAAAATTGAAAAAAGCGTCAAGCACTTTGTAGACATCTCATCCATGAGTTATCTTAATGCCGCGCAAAGAATACATGCTGAAGAAATTGATATTCTGGTTGATTTGATGGGTCATACATCAGGGAATAGGCTTGAGATTATGGCTTTTCGCCCCGCACCCATACAGATAAATTATCTTGGCTTTCCGGGAAGTATAGGCGCCGATTTTATTGACTACCAGATAGTCGATAGAGTATTGGTACCAGAAGGGATGGAGAAGCATTATATGGAACAGCTGATTTTCATGCCCGACTGTTACCAGATAAATGATTCCGAACAGAAAATCTCCGGAAAAAATTTTAAGCGCTCCGATTTTTCTCTTCCTCAAAACGCTTTTGTATTATGCAGTTTTAACAGATTATTTAAAATCACACCCAAGGTTTTTAACACTTGGGCACGAATATTAAATTCTGTGCCAAAATCAGTTTTGTGGCTTCAGTCAGGCAATCCCATTGCAGAAGAAAACTTGAAAAAGGAGGCGGAAAAAAGAGGTATTGATTTAAAAAGATTGATATTTTCCTCCATGATTCCTCTGGAAGATCACCTGAAAAGACTGGAATTAGCTGATTTGATGCTGGATACCTATCCGTATTCCGGGGGCGCGACAACAAGCCATGCATTGAGAAGGGTTATTCCCACTATTACATTTGCCGGCAAAACCTACCTTTCGCGCATGAGCGCATCTTTGTTAAAGTCGGTTGGACTGGAAAAATTGGCTGTTGGTTCCCTATTCGATTATGAAAAAATTGCAATTGATATTGCGAAAAAACCTCAAAGACTAAAGAAATTAAAAAAACAACTTAAAAAAAACCTATTAAAATCCAAAATTTTTGATACAAAAGAATTTGTTAAAAATTTGGAATTTGCTTATCAGATTGCCTGGAAATTATACAAGACTGGACAAAAACATCGCTCGATAGAATTCAGGAGAATTACTTCAGAGAAGCCAGAGTAGCTCGGGTTTTGGCGTCGCGCAAAGTCTTACCGGTTGTACCCGAGGTAGTATGACTTGAGATAACCTCGTCCCAAACTGCAACAGCAACCTGGCTAGCTGTGGCTCCGCCTGCTACGCTCTCTATAAAGGTATTGGTGCCCAGGTTTTGGGTATCTCCGGCGGTGTTTTTGTTAAAGGTGTTGCCTCCGCGGATATGGGTTCGCAAGACTCCAGAGCCTACTGTAGCACCATACCCGGTGTGGTTATATATGATGTTATTATCAATGATGTTTTCGGCAAGCCCGGTTCCTGCAAGGGAAATTCCGTTGACATTATCAAAGATTATGCAACGGGAAATGACTGTTTCTGTTACAGAGTTTCCTAGATTAATGCCATCGCCTGTGGCACTAAGACCGCAGTGTTCGATGGCACAGCCGGTTACTTTATTGGACGCGGAGGTAGTCAGTTGAATGCCGTTTCCCCGGACATTAACAATCCAGCTGTCCCGAATAGAGTTATTGTTACCGGTAATAGTCATGGCATTTTTTGTTCCGGTAGCGGCAGTTGAGATATAAAGGCCGGCAATCTCTACGCTGTTGGTATTGATAACCACTGTATCTGCTGTAGTTGCTGTTGGTTTAAGCTGAAACGTGTACCCTGGACCTCTTACTTTAAGGGTTTTTTTGGTAATGTTAAGCGTTTCGGTAACTGTTGTTATACCTGATGCGTCACTTGACAGGCAATAGATAATGTCGTAGTTTCCGTCAAGCGTCAAAGAATGAGCCTGCGCAAAGGTCTTTACTGCTTTTGTTGGCTGTTTGCCATCGTTGCCATCGCTGCCAGACACTGGATCCCAATAATAAATAGTGCCTGTACC
>OBEQ010608318.1_pt1 | contig 10038 bp, 2 predicted proteins | sample 1670901 | NCBI WGS metagenome assembly OBEQ01 (sample SAMEA104232315, study PRJEB22302) | groundwater metagenome | biome: forest; feature: aquifer; material: groundwater | place: USA | collected 2011-08-07 | depth 5.4 m | reverse complement strand
CTTGACCATAAAGCCGAGGCGCCAGCTGCGCACGACGTCGAGGCGATCGTCGAGCTCGAAATTGACGGAGTAGGTGTCGTTCGGGCCCCAGGCAATGCGGGGCAGGGAGACTTGACCGTCGGCCTTCTCGTGGGTGTAGCTGATCGTCTGACCGCCGACGTCGACGATGGAGTCGGCCATCCAGTTGGCCGTGCCCAGCGGGCCACTCTGGCGCGACGCCGCCTTGGTACCCAGCGAGTAGACAGTACCGTCCGGTCCGTAGACCTCGTAGCCACCGGTCTTCTCGATGACCTTGACCTGGTTGCCCTGGCCCTCGATGCGCCACTCACCCGGTGCGGTGGGGGCGCTGATGCGGACGAGCCGGCCGCCACCGTTCACGCCGGCCAGCTCGAGCGTGTCACTGGCGTCGTAGTGCGGCACGCCTTCGATGGTCGAGCGCCGCATGAACGCGACGCCCACCTGCCAGCCGATGCCGAGCGGACCGTTGCCGAGCTCGCCGTGGTAGTCGAGCGATATCTGCGGCGCGAAGCCGCGCGAGGTTTGCGGAAGCTTGAGCGGCACGCGGTAGCTCGCCTGGCCGGTGAACTCGCTCACCGACGGATCGTCAGCGAGGCCGCGAATTGAACCCGGTCCGGATGGCAGCTTCAGCGTCTGCGCCGTCGGGGCGCCTTCCGCTGGCGCGTTGGCCGCGTCGGCGTGGGAGAGCATGCCGAGCAGCGCAGCCGCTCCCATGGCCGCGGGCAATAGTCGTCCTCTCGTAGCGTTCATCGCTCCGTCCTTGCTTCGTCGCTGGGCGACGTCTTCTGACGGGGCTAGGTCCGCCCCGTGCGTTGTCGCGGCCGTGGACTACGGGCCGGGTGCCGTACCGTTCCGGCCGGCGGTGTACTGGATCCTGAACAAGATGTCGGTGACGTCCGCGAGCTTCTCGGGTGTGAGCACGCCCTCGCGGATGAACAAGATGTATTCGCCGTAGAGGCCGCGTCCCATGAGGTCGGAGGCGCTGACGAGCGGGTTCGACAGTTGCGCGAAGCTCTGGTTGGCGTTGTTGGTGACCTTCACGCCGGTGCGTGTGACTTGCTCGAACAGCACGTCGCTCTCGTCGTGGAACAAGTTGTGCGCGGGGTGGTGGCTCGAGGTCACCAGCGAGGCCCTGCTCTGGCCGGGCAGCAGGCCGCACTTCTGGCTGGCAAAGGTGTTGCTCTGCCACAGCTCGAAGGCGACCAGATCCGTGGTCCCGCCCTTCAACTGCACCGAGCCGGTGAGCTCGGTGATGTGCTCGCCGCAGTCGGTCGGCGCATCGATGCCAGCGAGCAGCGGGCTGTCGGGGTAGAGCTGGAAACGGTAGCCGCGCCCGAGCAGCGTGCCGTCTTCGTCATAGATGTACGAAGCGGGCGAGCTGAGGAAGCTGCCCACCGTATTGTCGTCGGTTGGCATGACGCCCATGACCTTCTTGAGGCTGAGCGGCGCGACCCGGCCGTTGGGCGGAACCGACGAGGAGCCAATCTTTCCGTCGGTCATGTAGTTGTTGGTGATCTGGTTGAACAGGGCCGTAAGCTGCGGGATGTCGCGCGCGTCGAGGATCGCGCCGCGTAGCCCGAACGACATCTGCTTGTCGTATTCGGCGGCGCGCATGTAAAGGTAGACCGCGCGCTTGGCCCAGGTGAACGCAACCTGGTAGGTCTGGACGTCCTGATCGAGCCAGTAGTGGTGGTAGGGCAGCGACACCGTGCGCTCGCTCTCTCGCTCGAGCTCGGCGTTGCCCTCGGCGGCCAGTTGCTCGATGCGCACCCGCCGGTTGGCGAAGTTCATCGCCGCACTCTCGAACTCGGTGATCTGCGTCTGGATGGCGATCGCGGCCAGGCCGATCTCGTCGTGCAGCCGGTCGGCGGCCGCGAAGCAGGTCATGATCTTGAGGTCGGTATCGCGCAGCGCCAGCTCGTTCTGGAACTTGGTCTGCTCGTCGGCGATCTCGGCACCCACGGTGAGCTGCCCGATGAGGCTGGTCGCGCCGCTCGCGATGCTGAGGAACTGCCCGGCCGGCGACGCCGCGTCCATCCACGTGTAGTCACCGACCTGCCTGCCGTTGGCGTCGTACCTGTGCCAGCCGACCATACCGAGCATGTTGTCGGCAACGTTGAGCGAGATCGCGCCAGTGGTCAGGCTGGAGGCCAGCGAAACGAAGCCCGCGACCTTGTCGAAGACGGCCTTCTTGGCGCGCAGCGCATTCATGACATCGATGTGCGACTGGATGATCAACTCGGTGTTCTGCAGCTCGGCGCACTGCTTGTGCTGGTTCTCGAACATGTCCTGCTTGGATTGCCAGTTGAGCCGCGCGCCCTCGATGGCCTGGGCCGCGCCCTTCATGGCCAGGACGGCCTGGCCAACCGAACCGCGGTAGCAGCCGGCGATGGCCTCGGTGACCGGACGGTCCATGTTCGCCCGGCAGTTTGGCGCGGGCGGGCCGCCGACGACCGGCGGTTTCACGAAGCAGGTGGCGGGATCGAGGTCGCCAGCTCTGATCTTCGCCAGCAAGCCGCCGTCCGCGGCGTCGCTGGTACCGCAGAGCTCCTCGAGCTGGTCGCTATAGCGAGCCGCGATCGCGTCGAGGCGGGTCTGGTTGTTCGTCCCCTCTGTCAATCGTTGGAAGGTCTGGTTCTGCAGCTCGCTCCAGTCGCTGTGGACACCATCGTAAGCGTGCTTGGCGTCATCGACTGCCTTCTGGGCGACCCTGTTGAGGAACAGCGAGGCGGCGAAGTAGAGCGAAGCAAACGGCGCGTTCGAGCTGGTGAACGGCTCGAAGTAGAGCGGCAGATCCGATTCCTCGATACCGAGTGGGTTCTTGCACGTGCCCATGCGTGCGGCGCGTACGGCGGTGGCCTGCATGGCCGCGTCGAGGTTCATGAGCGCGCTCCGCCAGCGTCTCTCGACAGCCAGCTCGGCGTCGCCAACCGGCACCCGCACGATGGGCGCCCCTGCGTTATAGCAGACCTGATCCAGCGCATCGGGCGGCGCGGCGGTCTCGCTCACCAGCACCAGCTCACGCAGCACCGTCCCGTCGTCGCGCACGCCGATCGTGACGTTGTGGGTGCCGGCGCTGAGCACACGAAGCTCGCCCGGGGCCCGGCTCCACATCCACTCGTAGCCGGTGCCGATACTCATCTCCCACGCCTCCCAGGTGCCGCCGTCGATGCGCAGCCACAGGCTGTGCGCGTCGGTCTGTGCGGTGACCCGACCCCACAGGCGGTAGGTGCCAGTGACCGGCACATTGATGGCGATCTGCGCGGTACCCACCGTGCCGGGCGAGCCGCTGCCATTGCCGCCCAGGCCGCCGTTGGCGCTCGGATCGCCGGCGCGCGGCACGCAGATGCCCTGCTCTGCCGGCTGACCGTCACCGGTCCAGGTGCCGGTGCAGATGCGCATCTTGCCGCTGCGCGGCGAGGTGGTCACGTCGCGCACGATGCGCCGGCCGGGACCACAAGTCGCCGTCGGCGACACCACCGCGCAGGCCGCGTCGGTGTCGCACTCGATCTGACGCGCCCGGTCGTGCAGACGCGTGGAAAGCTGCTCGACCCACATGGCGCTGCGCAACGACTTGCCGATGCGCTGCTGGACCGGCTCGCGCACCGTGAACGATGTGCCCTTGAGGCACTCCGCGTAGTAGGCGCCTTGAGCGGTCTCCAGGTACGAGCTCAGGAGACGCAGCTGCGGCACCACCGCCTCGACCAGCGTGGTCGCCAGCTCGGTGCCCTGAGTGTGGTTCTGCTGCGTCTCCGGCATGACCGGCTTGGGCCGCGTCACGTACGCCGCACCGTTGGAGGTGGTGGAGGCGCGCAACACGATGGCGTTCGCCTCGATGCCGTCGATGGCGGTATCGAAGACGGCGACCTGACGCTGGAAACGGTTGTCGAACCACAGCGGTGCGGGAATGCCCCGACGGGGCATCTGGCCGACGAGCGGGGAGGTCTCGATCGCCTCTTGCAGTTCTCCGTCGGCCCACAGGCGGTAGCCGCCGGCATCGGCCGAGCGGCTCACTACCAGCCGGCGCACCGCGGGCATCGCGCCGCGGTTGACCCTGAACGTCGTGCTCGCGAGCTCGTTGGTCCCGGTTAGATGCGAGACGGTCACGCGCGTGAACGGCGCACGCCCCGAGGCCGCGACAGGCAGGTTGATCTGCCCGTTGGGCCAGATCTCATCGGGACCTTCGGGCCCCTTCATGAGCTCGCAGTACGGAGCGACCGGCGGGGTCTGCGCCGGCCAGGAGCCCAGCCGGAAGGAGAAGAACTCACAGGTCGTGTCGGCCAGGCACTTGTCGAGGCAGTCCTGCGCCGTGGCGACGTCACGTAACGTCTTCTTGTTGGTAGGGATCAGGGTCGTCTTGATGACGTTGTCGCGGAAGGTGTCGTGGCCGCCGGGGCCCACCTCATACGGGGTGATCATGCCGGACAACCAGCCGGCGGCGTAGACCTCGACACCCGGATCCTGAAAACCCGAGCTGGCCCTGTAGCACTTCCTATTCACCGGGTCGTAGCTCCACCATTGCCTCCCGAGCACCGCCTGGCTTCGGGCGTAACGCCGGCACTCGACCCAGTCGTTGCGCGTCCCCGTCTCGGGCACGGCGCCCGTCCAGCGCACGTCCTTGTCGCGGATGCCGTTCACCGTCTCCGCGCTGACCCTGATCCACGGGCTGGTTACGAGCTGGCGCACCTCGTTCCAGCCGAGCACATGGATCATCTCGGTCGCCACGCTGAGGTCACGGCTGAGATCGACGCTGGCAGGATCGACGGTCGTCGCCACCATGTTGCACTTCCCTTGGACGGCGCAGTCGGCCGGCACGCTCAGCACGCGTGCGCCCTCGCGGTCAGGTGCGCCTAGGTCCGACCAGTACATGCGCGGGCGATTGGTGCCGCGGTAGTCGGGCGACGCGAGAAGGTGCGGCGGCAGAGTCTCTAGCGCGTTGACCAGGGTGCCGTCCATGACCAGCGCCCACACGGCATCGAAAGCGTCGAGCAGCGCCGGACCGTTGACGTTGGGGACAAGCGGGTCGGCGTTGCTGAGCGTGACCGACTCGACCAGCTGCTGGGCCGAGAACGCGGCCACGGTCACCCAGCCACGCACGAGGTGCTGCAGCAGCGCCGACACCCGGCGGTCCGGCCCGTGCTCGAGCGCGAGGCCCATCGCGGGCAGCACACGGGCAAGGCTGATGCAGGTGTCGTTGCTGAAGGTGGCCGAAGGCGCTTTGACCAGCTCGGTCATGCAGGCCGCGAGCAAGGTGCTGACGCTCTCGCCGACCGGATTGCCCCTGCGCGCATCGATCTTGTTGAGGAGCGGCAGGCCGCGCGGGAACACGAAGCCGTCGCCGGCGCACTTCTGGTCGCCGGTCGTCGCCATCACCTGGGCGCCCAGGACCTCCTTGCGCGCGTCCCAGTTGGTCGTCTCGGCCGGCGTGCGGTAGCACTGCAGACGCTCCATCGCGTCGCCACCGAGCGGATCTCCCGTCGCCACGAGGCCGAGGGGGAGCAGCTGAGGCTTCACCGCCGCTACCCAGAGGTCGAGCGCCGGGAATGACAGGCTGTTGGACGGTTCGACCGTGGTGGTGGTGAACGCCGGACCCGGCGTGCATAGCCCGAGCGCTGCGTCGCAGCTGTAGGCCGAAGGGCACGCGTTGCCGGTACCGCACAGGGGCGCATCGACGGAACCCAGCCGGTCGAGGTCGAGAGCGCCATCCAGCGCCACGGAATCGTCACCGTCGTGGACCGGCAACGCGATCGAGAAGCGCGCGCGAACGTGGCCCGTGCCAGCGTCGTGATCGCGCGTACCAGCGAAGACCCTGCCCACTACCGCGCCGTTAGCATCGGAGAGCCACATCAGGTTGGCGGTCGTGCCGGGCAGGCCCAGGCGCAGCTTTCCCGAAGGTGTGAGCACACGCGCCGGATCGACGACCAGGATCTGATCGTTGCGGACGAACGCGGTCACCGGGATCGCCATGTCGGCGGGCGCCGCCTCACCGTTCGTCACGCCGGCGTCGACTCTGGTCTCGGGATCGGTGATGATGACGGGCGCACCACGGCGGCTCACCACCAGGCGGCCGCTGTAGCGGCCCTCGAGGGGCCTGGCCCCGGAGCGGCGCTGGAGCGACACCCGCTGGTCGGCGACCACGTCGCCTTCGCCACGCAGGCGGAGCTCCCAGACGGAGGTCGTGGCTCCCCGCCGGGGACGCACCCGCACCTCGCGCACCGCGTGCTTGTTTCCTTCCGCGTGGGCCGGATCGACCGGCGTGAAGATCCAGCTGTCCAGGTCGCAGCGGTCGGAATAGTCGTCGCCCGGATGGCACTTGACTTCGAGCTCGACCACCTGCTCCTCATGCGGATTCACGCAATTGGGCGCGCCGGGCGGGCACGTTGCCTTGAGCGTGGGTGCGCCGGCCACGTGAATGACCACCGGGGCCGTGGGCGGCGTCGCGTCGGCGCTGAGCGTGACGCGCACGATGGCCTCGCCGAAGTCGGTACCGGTAGGCGGCGACACCACGTCGACGAAGGCAGGCGAGGCGGAGAGCGAGAAGACCTCGTTAGCCGGCGGCGCTGCGGGCGCGGTGCACTTGCCGGAGTTGTCGCAGACGTCGCCTGCGATGCTGCATCCGTACTCGTCGTCAGTGGCGGTGACGCAGTCAGCGCTGCAGAACCCGACGTAGCAGAACGAGCCGCACGGGCATGTGAAATCGACGACGCAGTTGAAGTCCTCGCTGTCGAGCGGCGTGCGCGCGATGACGCGACGGACCTGATCGAGATCCTTCGCGCCAGGACACACTCGGGTGTCGATCGCCTGCATTCGCACGCCCATCGAGGGTGGGTCGTCGACGGTGCAGCTCGCGAGCAGGAGCAGGAGCCAGGCACTCGCCAGCAGCATCGGGTACACGTGGATGGATTTCTCGAGTCGCACGGGCGCTGGCCAGAGCAAGGCGTATGCCGAAGTCGGGCACGCCCGGCATGCCAGGAAGCTTCCGTCGACGTGCGCTCGCACGTGAGGCATCCGACAAAGGCGTGTCCCTAGGCTGGCTTGGCCGAAAAATGAGATCGAGCTTGGTGCGGACCCAGGCCCTGCGGGCGCTGCTTCTACGTGCCCGAGACCCGCATCGAGCGCGCGCGGCGCACGTGTGCTCGCGTGTCTTCAAACGAGTGACGAATGAGTGCACCCGATGACACGATGCCGCCGGCGCCGGCTCATGAGCCTCGAGACGCATGCGGAAGGCGCGCGGCGATGCACTGACGGACCAGAGCGGCGCGCGTGCATCCGTCGGGACGAGAGGGTCGGCAGGACCAGGACGAGGAGCGGCGTCGAGACGGGGGCGCGACCGCACGTGCCGCGCAGCACTCGGTCGCGTGCGTGGGGTCAGCGAGGCGGAACAGGAGCAGGCGCAGGACGACGAGGCGAGTAGGTAGAGGCGTCAGGACGCGTGCGTCAGTGCGCGCACTTGTCGGGCTCGGTCGGGTCGGGGATGCACTGCTCGACGAACAGGCTGGTGTCGCGCAGGTCGAAGACCGCCGCGGCGACGAGGGGCGGAGGGAGACGCGCGTATACCTGGACACGCACGTCGCTGTGCACAGGAACGAACGTGCTCGACTCGAGCGCGGTCAAATCGGCCGTAATGGGGAACTCGTCGGTCTTGACGGCGGTCCAGGACGGCATGCCGCCCGGTCCGGCTTGCAGGACCTGGATGACGACCATGAAGTTCCCGTTCAGAGTCGCGGTGTTCATCCGCGCCTTGGTGGTGGCACGGACCAGCGCCGGCCGGACGTGGTCGACGTAGCCACCGTAGACTTCGGCAAGCTTGATCCACCTGTTGCTGGCCCAGGGTGCAGGCGCCAGGCCGGCATCCACGCCGCGCAAGCTGGTGGCGCCCGGGATGTCGACCGCCGGGATGCTGGCGGTATCGTATCCGCACGATACCTTCTCTACGCCGTACATCGAGGTCTCGCCGCCGTCCCACGTCATGTCGAGCTTGCCGCCCGCCGCGGGCACCAGGTACGTGGCGATGCTGAGCGGCCGCTGCGCCGCTCCCACCACGCACCGCGTCCACGCCGATGAGCCAGGAGGCCCTACGGTGGCCTTGGCGAAGCAGTTCCATGCCGAGCCGGGCCCGTAGAAGAAATCCAGCCACGAGCGGTTCGGGTCCGAATAGTCGCACAGCGGTGGATGGTTCTCCTGCCCGTAGGCCATCGATAGGTGGGCGTCGAAGATGTAGAGATCCGCCGTGGTCCCCGGAGGCGTCCGCACCTGGAAACGAACGTCGGTACCTGCCTTCACGTTGATCGACAGTGTCGCGGGTGTTTCGAACCCTACCTCCCAGGATTTCATGGTTCGGCTGGTGGCGTCGACCCACGGGTTATTGGCGATTCGCGTCTGCATCACCAAGGTGACGAGGGGGGGGGGGAGACGGGGGGGATGTAGTCTCCCATCGCGCGCACCGAGGCGGTCACCGTGGCCGGCTCGGCTATCATCCCACCGTCGAGTTGCAAGAACACTCGGCCTCCGTTGAAGGCCTCACCGTGCAAGCTCACCCGGTCGAACTGGTCGTCGCATGGCAACTCCTGCACCCGCTTGCAGCTCAGTGACTTCATGCCGAACACCTTGCTCCCGTCGCTGAAGGCGACGGAGGACCCAGGGCCGAAGTGCGGGGTCCCGATCCAGTACTGACCCTCCAGGGTATCGGGCGGAATGATCGGGCGGACCGAATTCTCGTCCTGGATGCCTGGGCAAGCATGCGCAAGGTCAGGTCCCTGGAACTCGTTAATGAAGATTCCGAATGCGACGCCAGGCTCGGTGTACAGGTGCGCGGTGGAATCGATGTCGGTGTCGTACTTGCAAAGCGGCAGCGTCACCTCGCGACGGCGCGGCGGCGTGAGCGGCTGCCAGAAGAAGCCGTTGTCGAACATGCCGATCACATCGAGCTTGCCGTTGCCGTCGATGTCGGCCACGAAGCGCGGATGCTTCTCGGTGCGCCAGCCACGCGCGTACGTGAAGTCCGAGCTCACCGGCTGGAGCGTCCCGAACGAGAATCCGGTGCCGAGCGCGACGCGCACGTGAAACTCGTCCACGATGACGAAGTCGGCGAACCCGTCGCCATTCACATCGGCGACGAAGCGCGGGTGGCGGTCGGGTGACCAGGAGCCATATTCAGCACTCACATAGGGCAACCAGCTCTCGGCCGGCTGGAACCCGTCTGGCCCGCCCAGCGCGACCACCACAGTATGCTCGTTGACGCCAACGATGTCGGCGTAAGTGTCGCCGTTGACGTCGGTGACCGTGCTCGTAATCTTGGCCCCATTCCTCCAGCCGGTGTCCGCGCCGAACATCCTCGACACGCGCGTCATCGGCGCGAAGCCGTGGCCGAGCGAGAGCGCGGTGTACACGCCGTCGGGGCCGAAGCCGATCAGGTCGGCACGCCCGTCGCCGTTCACGTCGACCAGCCGGCGATCGTGCGTGGCGAAATCCCATCCCTGCGCCGCGCTGAAGCCGTTCGACCACAGGGTCTTGGGCTCGAAACGGTCGCCGAGCGAACGCGCCACGTAGACTCCGTCGGCGCCGAAGGCCACGATGTCACCCTTGCCATCGCCGTCGACGTCGCCGATGAGCCGCGTCGACGTGGTGTTGTTCCAGCCGGCGCTCGAGCCGAGGTCGGGCAGCCAGCTCTGCGGTGCGCCGAAGCCACTGGCGGTCTTGCGCGCCACGTACACCGCCGAGGAGCCGAAGCCGACGATGTCGGGAAAGCCGTCGCCGTCGACGTCGGCGAGGGGACGCACGTTGGGGAGGGTCAAGCCGATGCTGTTGTTGAATGCCTCCAGCACGCGCGTGGGGTAGAGCGGCACCTTCTCGCCCCGGCTCAGGTACACACCATCGTTGAAGAAGCCGATCAGGTCCGCGCGGCCATCCTTGTCCACGTCGGTCACGAAGCGTGGGTGCGTGCCCACACGCCAGCCGGCGCCGTACGTGAAGAAAGACGGCGGACCGCCGCCTGGACCGGCTTGCTGCAGCTCGCGCTCG
>OBEQ012460077.1_pt1 | contig 10040 bp, 12 predicted proteins | sample 1670901 | NCBI WGS metagenome assembly OBEQ01 (sample SAMEA104232315, study PRJEB22302) | groundwater metagenome | biome: forest; feature: aquifer; material: groundwater | place: USA | collected 2011-08-07 | depth 5.4 m | reverse complement strand
AAATCCTGGCCCGCATCCGTTCGGCGGAATGACCTCCTCCAAGTCCCTGATCGCCACGTTCTATCGCGACTCCGCCCATCTGCAAGAAGGCCGCGTTGCGGGAACGGACTCTCCGCAGGAAGAAGAAGGCAAATTCGTCGTCCTCACCAAGGGTAGAGGCGTGCATCTCATTTTATCCCCGGTTTCGCTTACACCGTACCATGCGAATATCGTCTATCAATATCTCCAAGTGGAAGGCCGCGGCGAAGTGGAGGCGGTGAGCAGCAGCGGATGCCGGATCATCACCAAGGGATGGACCGTGCACGGCGGCGGTTATTACACCGTACAGCATTGGCTGCACAATTTGATCCTGCACGGGAAGTCGACCGCTTTCGGCAAGTACGATCAGAGGCTTTTGGGAGCGATGGCCGATGGGATTCCGGAAAAGCTGGGCCTGGGCGCGTTCACGGTGGAGTTCAAATAAATCGCAGGATGAACGAAGATCGGATGGAAGCCCGCAGGAGCAATACGGCCAGACCGTTGAACCGTACTATCGTGGGATCGCTATTGTTCCTCGCGACGATTTTGCATCCGGCGGCAGCCTGCGCGGCTGATCAACGGTTCGATGAGAGCCTGCTGAAAAACGGAGACATCATCTTCCAGACCTCCCGCTCCGCCCAAAGCCAGGCGATCCAGGTGGCCACCCGATCCCGCTACAGCCATTGCGGACTGATCTTCATCCAATCGGGAAAGCCCTTCGTGTTCGAAGCGAGCGCCCGGATCAGGCAAACCCCATTCGAAAGATTCGTCGCCAAAGGGGACGGAAAAAAATTCGTGATCAAGCGCCTGAAGAACGCGGACAGCGTCTTGACCACGGGTAGTCAGAAGAAGCTGGAAGCGGAAGGGAAGAAATTCGCGGGACTGCCTTACGACGCGTTTTTCGGCTGGGGCGATGATCGCATCTATTGCTCCGAGCTGGTCTACAAAATCTACCGCAATGCCTTGGGAATCGAAATCGGAAAACCGGCGCGGCTGCGCGAGTTCGACCTCTCCAATCCCAAGGTGCGGGCCAAACTGAACCAGCGGTATCATGGCCGAATCCCTCTGGATGAAACCGTGATTTCCCCCGCCGCCCAGTTCGAGGATCCGAAGCTGATCGAGATCTTCAACAACTACGGATCCTAGCGGACTCCGTTCCGCCCGCGGCTACAGGACCATGATGTAAGACGCCGATACGCCGAAGACGTTGGCATCCTTGTTAAAGGTGAATTCCGGTCCGATCACGATCTTGCCTTTTTCTCCCACGCTGAAAATGCCCTCCAGCACGATCGGATAGCTGTTGGAGTTGTCCGTGCTCTTGGTGCCGCCCATGTCGATCGATGCATGGGTGAACGCATACCCGGCCCCGGCCAGAACCGACATTTTATCCCCAATGGGCGTAGTACGATGCAGAATGCCACCCGCTCCGAAAGCGTTGGCCGAGCCTTTGATATTGAGCTTGTCCAAATCGCCTCCGCCGTAGGTTGAGTGCAGATACGCTCCGTTCACGGCCAGGCCCACGGGCATGGATTCCGATTGCTTGAGCGGGTGGACGGTCAATTGCCCGATATAATTGTTGCCGCTGAATTCGATGGACGGGGTATCCTTGGTCTTTACACTGATGTGGGCGTATCCGGCCGACACATCCACGTAACCCTGATAGGAAAAGGCGGGGCCGCCGCCGAAAGTGGTTTCTTCCTTGGCGAAATCCATGGAGGCGGTGAGCCCCACTCCGCTTTCGCCGGCCTTGAGGTATTGGCCCTGGGAAAAAGCGGTGGTGGATAAGGCGGCGATGCAGAGAATGGCAACGGAAAGCAATCGGTTCATGGAATTCCCTTTCGGAAGGATGTGGTGGGTCGAAGGTAAACGGGAAGGGCGGCAGGAAATCTAACTTCGGGAACTAATCCGGAAAACACCATCTTCCATGGTGATGTCCGCCCAATACCGCAGCCGAGACCCGCCGCGGATATTGACGCATGGGCAATAAAAAACCGCTCCCCTTGCGGAAAACGGTTTCATTTGAATTGAAGAAGAAAGGCTATTTGCCTATACAGAACCCCGAAAAGATCTTTCCCAAAATCTCATCCGTGGAAATCTCGCCCAGAAGCTCCTGCAAATGCCCCGCAGCCTCGCGCATCTCGAAGGCCAGGATCTCGATCGCCGGTTTCCCCCGCATGCCCTGCAACGCCGCGGCTACCCGTTCCCGGGCCGCCTCCACCGCGCGGAACTGCCGCTCCGTGGTCAGCACGATGTCCTCTCCCACGCCTCGATCCCGGAACGCCAACGCATCCAACCTGGCGCGGAACTCTTCCAGTCCCGCCCGGGTCCGATTCGAAACCGAGACGAATCCCTCCCGGGATCGGAACCCCGGCAAATCCGATTTGGTCAGGAGCCGCAAGGCAAAACCCCCTTGCGACACGGAGTCTGCGGGTACCGCACTCGCGGACGCGATAGCCGCCGCCTCCAGCCCCCCATCGACCCCATCCTGCACCCAGACCCTTAAGTCCGCCTGCTCGCCTTGTCGGCGGGTCCGTTCCATCGCCATCTCATCCAGCCCATCCACGGGACGGCCCAGGCCGGCCGTATCCACCAGTTGCACCAGGCCGCTAGGTAACCTTAATGTTACCTCCACGTAGTCCCTGGTCGTTCCCGGGATATCCGAGACCAGCAGGCGATCCTCCTCCAACAGGGCGTTGATGAGGCTGGACTTGCCCGCGTTGGGCGCACCCAGAATCACCACGCGGGGAGCGCGCGCCAAGCTGCGGCCCTTATCGAAACCGGCGGAAAGCCTGGCCAGGGCGGCCAACACGCTTTCCAGGCGCGGGGTCCAGGAGGCATAATCCGGATCCGCCTCCTCTTCCGAAAAGTCCACATCCAGTTCCAGGCGTACGGACAGGTCGACCAAGGCGTCGCGCAAGGCCTTGAGCGGCGCGCTCAAATCCCCGGCCACGATACGTTGCGCGTTGCGCAGGGCTTCCAGGGTCTGGGCATGGATCAGCTGGCCCACGGCTTCAGCCTGGAGCAGATCGATCTTGCCGTTTTCGAAACTGCGGCGGGTGAACTCCCCTGGTCCGGCCAGGCGCACGCCGCGATGGTCGAGCAAGGCCTTGAGGACGCGGTCCGCGATCAGCATATTGCCGTGCAGGGTGAGTTCCAGGACGTCCTCGCCGGTGGAGCTGGCGGGACCCGGGAAGAAGACGTAGTTCAGGCGATCGAGGATCTCGCCCGCCGGCGCGCGGAAAGCGCCGTAGTAGACATGTCGGGGCTCCGGATCCTTACGACCCAGATGGGCCTCGGCCACGGAGCGGCAGGCCGGGCCGGAAAGGCGGAGCACCGCCAAGCCCGAGGTGCCCAGCGGGGTCGAAAGCGCGACGATGGTGTCTACGCTCGTCGCGGTCATATTCTGCTAAGTCTTCGCCGACTTCCCGCGGGGCGGGATCTGCTTGCCGGAATTCCCGGAAGCGGCCGGGGCGGCGACTTTGGCCTTCAGGCGGTTGGTGTAGAAATAGGTCTGGCCGATGGTGAACAGGTTGGACACGGTCCAGTACAGCACCAGTCCCGAGGGGAAGGAGCAGGAGAAGACGTACATCATGGCGGGCATCATCCAGACCATGAACTTCTGGTTCGGATCCTTGATGGTCGCCTTCATCTGGAAGAACATGGTGGCGGCCATGAAGAACGGCATGATGGTCACGCCCAGGGGCAGCACGTAAGGGAGCTTGAGGCCTTCGTAAACCACGTCCGGCCGGGCCAGATCATGGACCCATCCGAAGAACGGCGCGCCCTTGAGTTCCACCGAGCGGCCGAGCACGTTGAACAGGGAGATGAAGATCGGCATCTGCAGGACCACGGGAAAGCATCCCATCACCCCGGACAAGGGGTTCACCCCTTCCTTCTTGTAGTACTCCATGATCTCCAGTTGCGCCTTCTGGGTCTGGCCTTTGTGCTTTTCCTTGATCTTGGCGATGGCGGGCATGTGCTGCTGCATCTTGATGCCCTGCTTGGTCTGGGCGATGGTCAGGGGGAAGGTGATGGTCCGGACCAGCAAGGTGAGCAGGATGATGGCGATGCCGTAATTGTGGACGAAGCCGTAGAAGAACTTCAGGAGGTGGAGCACGATGCCGCACAGGCCCACGTACCAGATGTCCGCGCGGAACAGGGACTCCCAGCCAGAGAAAATGATCTTCTCGTAGTTCGCCTTGTAAGTGACCAGGTTGTCGTAGGAAAGCGGGAGGACCAGGAAATCGAAGTCCAGGGTCTTCTCCTCGACGTTGCTGCCGATGACGCGCACCTGGTACTCTTTGGGATAGTCCTTCTTCTCCCCTTCCGGGATGCGGCCTTCGGCCACCACCTTGTTGGTGGTCTCGCGGTTGAAGTTCACCAGCACGGCCAGGTATTTCCGGCGCAGGCCGACCCACTTGAGGACGCCGCTTTCGGCGTTGAAGGTCTTGGATCCAACGAAGACCTGGCGCTCCACGTTCACGCCGTCGTCGAACACGAGTTCGCTGAAGTAGCTGCTCATGAGGCCTACGCCTTCGCCTTTATAGATATGCTCGCTCTCGGACAGGCCCGATGCCCAGCCCAAAGTGTAGGAGGCGAGAGGGGCGGAGGATTCCAGATGCTGGGCGATTTTATTGCTGTCGGCCTGGAACGTGTACGACCGGACCAGGGACTTCTTGCCGTCCGGGGTGGTCAGCTTGAAGGAGACGGTGACCGGCGCGCCGGTGACCTTGATGTCCGTGGACGGCGCGTCCACCTGCCAGAGCAGCTTGGACAGATCCTGGTTGTCCACGATCAGGTTGAGGGCTCCGCCCTCCTTGGGGATGATGTCCGGGTTGTACGGCTTGTGGCCGAACAGATCCTTGAGGGAGACGGACTGGATGCCCGCGCCTTGGTTGTCGAGGGTGACGATCAAGGATTTGGTCTCCACCGTGATCAGGGAATGCACGAGGGCGGGAACCGAGTCTCCCTTGGCGGATCCTGCCGGGGCGCCGGTCGCGGCGTCACCGAGTTTGGCGCCATGGGCCGAGGCGGCCAGGGCAGCGGAGTCCGCAGCGGTGGGGGCGGCCACCGGATGCTTGGCCAGGTAGGCGAGCGAATCGGCGGCTTGCTGCTCGGTCTTCTTCTTCAGGTCGGCGGTGACCTGCTTTTTCTTGTAGCCGCTCCATACGAACATAAGCCCCAACAAAAGGACCCATGCCATCAGGCTGTTCTTATTCAAGTGATTCTCCTAGAGGTGAGTGCGAAGCAAGGCGGATCCGGATCCGGCCCGTGGGGCCGAAGCGAAACCCGGGCGCCGATGCGGCCGGACGGGACGGGACCGGATCCCATCCTCCCTTGCAAAATGGCTGACAGCGCGCGATGCGCCAAGCGGAAAGCAGAATGCCCATGCCCAGACCGCGCGTCTCGATGGCTTCCGCCGCGTAGTGGGAGCAGGACGGTTCGAAGCGGCAGCATCCCAAATAGAAAGACCCATGCAGGGCCTGGTACATGCGGATGAGCAGCAGGGCCGAACGTTTAGGAAGGGACAGCAGGAAGCGAGAAATCATGATCGCGGATCCGGAGAGCCGACCGTGAGCAGAAGCTTGTCGGCATGGATCTTCAAATCCCCGCGGCTGCCTTGCGAAGCCTTGTCGGACACGTCGAAAATGATCCACGTGCCTTCCTGGATGGAAGGCAGCGCCTGCACGAAGCATTGGCGCAGGGTGCGGCGGATGGAGTTTCGCATGCATGCGTTGCCGACTTTTTTCCGGATGATGAAACCGAGGCGGGAACATTCCTGGTCCGCGTGGAAGAAGCGGACTGTGAGAGGAGCGCTTCGCAGAACCCTCCCGCCCTCAAAGACCTTTTTATACATATACGGCTTGTTGAGCCGGCGTCTGCTGAGTGGGAAGGGCGGGATCTTCATCGGCCGGTCTTGCTCCGGCCGAGGGGATGAGCTTGCATTCAAGGCGAACTCCCCCGATCAGAAGCGCAGAAGCGAAATGGGAAGAGTTAGATGTCCTTGTAGGTCATCGTGTCGCTGACGGTCAGCTTATGGCGGCCCTTGGCGCGACGGCGGGCCAACACATTGCGGCCATCCTTGGTTGCCATGCGGGAGCGGAAGCCGTGCTTGTTGACGCGTTTCCGGTTGCGGGGCTGAAAGGTTCTTTTCATGTTCAGGAATCCATTTTGGAGTTGAGGGGATCAATTTAGTTTTCATCCCCTTGAAATTTCAAGGGTTAGGGGTCTTCAGCTGCGGTTTTTCCTTGCTCTTTACCTCAACAGCACAATAAAGCCAAAATTATAGTGTTAAGACAATACCTATATAAACTATATCTTCTAACCCTGTCCTTCCCCCTGGTTGGGGCCCTTATTATAATAGGCTGGAAAAAGAACACCCTCCGCACCAATGCTCGGATCTGCGGCCTTGCTTACTCCCTGGGTTTCCGGATCCGGTTCTACCATACCGCCGTCCTGGATTTTCTCCGCTTCCTCCATGGCCGCTATGGCCGGCCTATCATTCTCCGCCCCCAGGATGTGGCCAAGTTCGATCGTCTCCGCTCCGGGTCCTCCCTGTTCCTCACCGCCCACTTCCACCACTGGGAACATATGGGCGCCTGGATGACTCGCGAAGGCATCCCCCTGGTGAGCGCAGCCAAACCCATGGTCAACCCACGAAGCCAAGGCCTGCTCATCCGTCTCCGGGATCGCTTGGAAATGAAAGTCATCTTCGGTGACATCCCCCGGCGCGCCCTTCGCCACCTCGACACTGGTGGTTGTTTTGCCCTTCTCTGGGATCAGCGGGTAGCCCGTTCGGATCACTCCGCCCCCCTTTTCGGCCTTACCTTGGCCTTAGACCCCTTGCCCCATTTCCTGACGCGGCATGCCGGGCTCCCGGTCTTTTTCGGAGCACTGCTTCCCGGTGGACGCTTCCGTCTTTTCCAGATCGCCGGACCCAGACCGGGCACCCCGGAGACTGAGCCCCCCCCTGCCCTCTCTGGAAGCACTACTGCCGCATCCAAGGACACTTCGCTTTTCGGCCCCGCTTCCGGTCGCTCCAATTCAAGCCGCTCCGTTTCGGGTGACTCGGTTTCCGGGCGGCAAAATACCAACCCACATCTCGAGGCTTCCGAACCCACCACCGCCCCCCGGTTCTCCCCCAATTCTCCTGAGCAAGCCTCACCCGTTTCTTCCTCCCAGCATTTCCTGGGTTCCCCCGTTCCGAAGCTGGATTCAATTGCCCCTTCGCCACTACCAACTTTTAGTCCGGACTCCTCGATTTTCCAAACGGCTATGCCCATTCAGGCCGAAGCAGCTCCCAAGGTGTCCCCCCCATTCTCCTCAGACCCCTATCGGAAACTGGGCCGCCGCTACCACCGCATACTCGAATGTTTGGTCCGGGCATATCCAACCTCCTGGTATGGTCTGGCCCATGGGCGATTCCAAGGCGCGGAGATCAACCAGAGCGGGCCGCAACCTGATAAGGTGCTTCATGTTTCACGTGAAACATCGGCGCCATCAGGAGTTATGGTTTCACGTGAAACAAAACTCTCGCCTTGAGCCTCCGAAGATAGCCCGAACTAGGAGATAGTCGACTGAGGTTGACTTCCCAGGAAAAGTCCAAGCGGCGATAGTCATTGAAATCCAAAACTTTTATGATACATTTACTGACCCTATGGAAAACCTTTTACAGGATCCGTCGAAATTCGACGACAAAACCCTCCAAAAACTTAGGGAGGTCGAGCACTTCCTTCGAAAATGGAATAAAAACATCAACCTGGTCAGCGAGGCGGACGAGCCCACCGTATGGGAACGCCACATCGTGGATTCGGTCCAGCTGATGCCTTTTTTCAAAGAAGTGAACAAGTTGGCGGATATGGGAAGCGGCGTCGGTTTGCCTGCGGTTCCACTCGCCATCGCCTGCCCGGATATCGATGTCTTTGCCATCGAGCCGAAGCAGAAGCAGTCCGCCTTGATGGCGGAACTCATCCGTGAGATCCGCATTCCCAACCTGCATGTGCTGACCGAGCGAGTAGAAAAGGTTTTTCTATCTCACATGGATGTAGTCTGCTGCCGCGCTTTCGGCGAGTTCACCCGCGATGCGCGCTTGGCCTACAAGATGCTCAAACCGGGCGGACTGTTCATGACCTTCAAGGCCGCGGAAGAAAACGCCATCCCGCAGGGTTACGACAAGGTCGAGAACTACGCGTACCATCTTCCCGGCAATCCCCGGAAGTACTACGTGGTCATCGCCTATAAAACAGGAGAGATGTGAGCCGCATCATCGCTGCCTGCAACCAAAAGGGTGGGGTAGGCAAAACCACGACATGCGTGAACACCTCCGCGGCCATCGCCGCGATGGAGAAGAAGGTATTGCTGGTGGATATGGATCCCCAGGCCAACGCCACGCAGGGACTGGGCTTCGATCCAAAAGAGTTCGAAGAAGACATCTGCGACATCCTGACGCAAGCGGAAAGCGATGTCACCCGGGATCAGGTCCGTCATTATATTCGTCCGACCAGCATGCCGTATCTGGAAGTGCTCCCGTGCTCGCATGCGCTCGCCGGCCTGGAAGTGGGACTCATCACCCAGCCGCATCGCGAACGGCGGTTGAGCCGGGTGCTGCAGCAGGTTCGCGACGACTACGATTTCATCTTCATCGACTCGCCCCCGTCCCTCAGCATGCTCACCCTGAACGTGCTCACCGCCGCCGACACGGTGATGATCCCTATCCAGTGCGAGTACTACGCACTGCAAGGTCTGGCCGAACTGTTGAACACGATCCGCCTGGTTCAGGCCAACCTGAATCCAAAATTGTCCATCGAGGGCGCGTTGCTGACCATGTACGACAGCCGGTTGAACCTGTCCAAGCAGGTGGCCGAAGATGTGCAGAGCACTTTTTCCGAGAAGGTGTTCAAGACCATCATCCCGCGCAGCGTGAAACTGAGCGAGGCCCCGTCCTTCGGCCAGCCGATCATACTGTATGATGTGCTGAGCCTGGGCGCGACCCGGTATATGGAACTGGCGAAGGAGATTCTCCAGAATGACTAGAAAAGCGCTGGGCAAAGGCCTCGAAGCGATTTTCGGAAATCTGGGCCAAGAGGTGGTTCATCCCAAGACGGGAGCGAACACCCTAGAAATTGAAATTTCCAAAATATCCCCAAATCCTTTCCAACCGCGCACCGACTTCGGTCCGGAGGAAATCCAGGAGCTGGCGGACTCGATCCGGGAAAAGGGGCTGCTGCAACCCATCCTCCTGCGCAAGCACAAGGATGGCTACCAGATCGTCGCGGGCGAGCGCCGCTTCCGCGCCACCCAACTTTTAGGCCGCACCTCCATCCCCGCTTTGGTCCGCGACCAACTGTCCGACCGGGACATGATGGAGATGGCGCTGATCGAGAACATCCAGCGCGTGCAGCTGAATGCCATCGAAGAAGCCATGGCCTTCGAACAGCTGATCAACAATTGCGGCATCACCCACGACGAGCTCGCGCAGAAGCTGGGCAAGAGCCGCTCGGCGATCACCAACACCTTGCGCCTGCTGAAACTGGATGAGCCGCTCAAGGCTATGATCAAGGAAGGCAAGCTCACCGCCGGCCACGGCCGCGCCCTGCTGCAAACCGATCCGAAGAAGCGCCTGAAGCTGGCCGAGAAGATCGTGGAGGATCATCTCAACGTGCGCCGGGCGGAAAAGTCCGGCGGACGCAAAGGCGACAGCCCCAAGCCTCTCAATCCCAATACCCAGGCCTTCCTGGAAAAGCTCCGCTTTTTGGTGGGCACAAAGGTGACCTTGAAGGGAACCGAGAACAAGGGCGTGTTGGAGATCCACTATCTGCATCGCCAGGACCTCGAAGCGCTCGCGGAGACGCTTGAGCGGGGGCAGCTCGTCAAATGAGCCGCCTGGTTAGAAGTCAAAAGTCAAAATGCAAAAATTAAAAGTCAAAATTTAGGACAAGGTCAGGATGGGCCCGTTCATGCGCCCCCAGCTGGGAGAAGGCTCCTCTTCCCCTCTTCACTTTTGCATTTTGCATTTTGACTTT
>OBEQ012437088.1_pt1 | contig 10040 bp, 11 predicted proteins | sample 1670901 | NCBI WGS metagenome assembly OBEQ01 (sample SAMEA104232315, study PRJEB22302) | groundwater metagenome | biome: forest; feature: aquifer; material: groundwater | place: USA | collected 2011-08-07 | depth 5.4 m | reverse complement strand
TCTTGTCTCCATCTCCAGACTTTCGAGCCGTCAACGCGTTGTCCTGTTTTTTTGTCAACCCAACCCGCGCCGAGGGGCAAGTCGGGGACCCAGATCAAGTCGCTTTGCTGCAGGTCTACCACGAATAAGAGATCTTTAAGGAGCGACGGCTTCCAGCACTGTATCGGCGCCGTCGGCGTAGGACCAACATACTGTTTCACCCAAACACGGGCGAAACCGAAACCGCCTGAGTCGCTGTTCTGCGACCATGTGGCAGGATCGGAATCAATGACCGTATAGGTTCCGTTAATGACTACCTGCTCACCGGCAGGCACGGCTGCAATCCAGTTTGCGTCGGGCACATTGGCCTGACCGGTGGTGCCGACAGCCTGCCACGGGCCGGGAGCGACGTTAATACCTGTGCTGTCGTTAAGTCCGATCGTGCCGGGGAGCGCTCCGTGGAAATTATTGTAGTGATAGTCCTCGATGCGGACAAGACAGTAGCTTTTCCCTCCGGTATTGAAAGTAGGAGGCGTTCCGTTGTTTGCTATACCTTTTTTGTTCCAGGTGTCAAAGAGGTCTATCTCGGGGCCTATACACCCTGATTGAGTTGTAGACTGAAGCAGCAAGGCATTACTACCGTTCCATTTTAATCCTGCCAAATAAGTCGTTCCTTTCAGATTGGCACTACCAAGACTGAGCTGTGATGTCCGAAGATCTAAACTATTTCCTGTATTGATGCAATAGCCCGTTCCTATGGTTGCCACTGTCAGGCTGATTGAGCCATCAGGGTGGGTAACAACCGGCAGGAAGCCATTATACACGCTGCCGCCAACGGCGACGTTTGTGGCGAGGACAAAGGGATTATAGCCGGGTGTGATCGAAACGAATGATTGGCCGCAGCCGGGATTCCCAGACGCTACAACAGCCAGCGGTACAGTAAGATTCACGTTGGGCAATTGTGGAGATGATACAGTTGCCAATATGGCTTGGTTTGCGCGAGTCTGACTGAACAGCGGATTGGGGTCTGCATGAATGTTTGTAATACTGAAGAGTCTATTCCCTGTCTGGGCCGGTTGAATGATAGGAACGCCATGCCAGGTTATTTGGTTAGGTGTCGTCTGCAGGCCTGACATGGGGAATGGATTTGGGATTATGCTGGTAGGGGGCACTGAGATGGTGGATCCATTTAGTCCGGGAAAAAGAATGGTCCCGTCAGGATTGAATTGTTTGCTGTTGCTCCCAGGAGGAACACCCAGCGGACAGAGGATCGAATTAACAAGGTGCAAGCACAATGGATCATCAACGAGAAGAAGCGCATCGGGGGCGACACCGGTATTTAGAGTCATTGTAAAATCAGCCGAAGTAATGGAGCCGGGGTTACCGCCCGTGCAATTGAAATTGACCCTCAAATCATGGAGGAATTGTGAGTCCGCTTCCACAATAACCGCCGGAATTATTACTTGAGGTGTGCACCTGTCCAGGGCGTGCACGATAGCTTCGGAGCCAAATAGAACTGTTAATATAAGAGCTACGAAGAGTGTCACTCGACGCTGAGTCTTCATTGTATCTTCCTCCTCAAAAAGTTCATTAGAGTATATATGTCAACTTTACCATTCATGTCAAAAAAGTCAAGGCAACAGCTGGGGCGTCATCGTAGCGATAATTTCAGGACGCAAGTCAGGTTTCGCGCCCCCATTTGAGTGTCAATAGCCGGAAATGGGTCCACTCACCGGCGGTAGGTGGGTCCCTGTGTCGGCGATCTCGACAACTTTCCGGCTCACCTGTTTTTCTTCACTTTGCGCATGCTCTCCTTGAGCGCTGCAACCAGATCTGCCGGACCTTCTCCCTCTTCTTGCTCTATTTCAGGGGCCTCGACAAGGGCTATTTCTTTCGCCTTCTTCTTCAGGAGGTCCATGATCTTTTTCCTGCGTTCATCCGCATATTTTTCCGGGTCGAAGTCCGCCATCATTTTCTTGATGCTTTTTTTTATGCGGCTCTCCTCTTCGGCTTCGATCTTTCCTTCCTTCGGCGAGATGTCTTCATCGGGAAGTACTTCTTCGCTGTAATGAAGTGTGATCAAAGTCAGCGCGCCCTCCGTGCTTTTGACCGCTACGAGATACTCGCGTTCACCAAGCACGAATTTCGCAAGCCCTGCCTTGTTCGTCCGGCGCATCACTTCGACCAGCAGCCGATAAGCCTTTTCGCCGCCTTTCGAAGGAACGAGATAATAAGGGTGATCATAATAGATCGGGTCCACTTCCTTTATATCGATGAAATCGACGATCTCGATAGTGCGACTCCGCTCGGGCGACACTGATTCCAATTCCTCGTCCGTTATCAGTATGTATTTGCCGGGTACGATTTCGTATCCCCTGATAATCTCATCCGGGGGGACCATCTTTTCTTCCTCCGGGCAGAACATCCTTCTTTGGAGGGGAGAGTAATCCTTGCTGTGGAGCATGCGAAAAGAGACACGGCCGGGCTCTACGGCCTTGACCAACTGCACCGGGATTGCCACCAGGCTGAAACTGATCGTCCCGCTCCATATTCCCTGCATGGCCGCTTCACTCTTCTTGCTTGAAGACAGTTTTGAAGAAACCTGGATAGGACCGCGGGTTTTCAATTTAGGCGACTTTCTTCAGACTCGCTTCAAGGGCCTGAAGCAGCTTATCCGGCGGCGTGGGTTTCAGGCGCCTGGGACGCAGGACCGCAATCTTTTCTCCACGGGCTTTTTTCTCGATCAAATTTTTCAGCTTTTTCTGGTGCTCGTTTTCGAATTTCTGCGGTTGAAAATGCCCGGTCAACTGATTGATTAAATCGCTCCCGATTTTCAGTTCCTTTTCAGACAGAGGAATGTTCTCCAATTCAAGAGATTTTACCGAAATCACTTCGTCGGCATACCGCAGGGCAGTCAGGCGAAGGATCTCCCCGCTTGTCTGCAAGGCCCCGAGATAGTACCTCTTCCTCATGGCCCAGGTGCAGATACCTGCCACATCCATTTCCTTCAAGGCCCCGGCAAGCGCGTTATATCCTTTCACGTGCATATCCGGCTCCAGATAATAGACGCGCTCAAGGAAAACGGGATCGATCTGTTCGGTCTTGACGAATTCGTGGACTTCGACCAACCGGCTGCTCTCAGGTGCCGTCTGTTCGAGTTCCGCCGGATCGACAATGATATATTTCCCATCCTCCACTTCAAACCCTTTGACCTGTGCTTCTGCAGGCACCGGTTCCTTTTCATAGGCACAGACCATTTGTTGGCGCAATTTCACGCGATCGGGCCTGTGAAGGAGGTGAAACTGTATCCGCTCTTCCCTGATTGCGGTATGCAGCTTCACGGGTAGATTTACATTCCCGAAATTGATATATCCTTTCCAGATCGCTTTTCCCGACATTGAAATCCTCGACAGTCCTTTGTAGACCTAGGTCATTTATTTCGCTTTTTTATCCGTTGCCTATAAAGAAGTATCGCATAAAATGTCTCGCTGTCAAGCTTGACTGCGGGCATCGCGTTGACAAATATGAGAACTCATCCGAAAATTAGAATATGAAAATCTATGTCGGAACAAGCGGATATGGATACAAAGAATGGAAAGGAATATTCTATCCCGAAAAGATCTCGCCCAAGGAGATGCTTCGCTTCTATTCGGAACGCCTTGGTACTGTAGAGATCAATAATACCTTCTATCACATGCCCACAGAGGGCGTCCTTACGTCCTGGGCGGAACAGGTCCCCGATGATTTTATCTTTGCTCTGAAAGCGCCTCAGATCATAACTCATCTGAAGCGGTTGAGAAATGTGGACTCGGAGACAGAGTACCTCTTCAGAACGCTCTCAGTTCTGGAGAAGAAGCTGGGGCCTGTCCTTTTTCAGTTTCCGAAGAGTTTTCATGCAGACCGCCTTGCGCTGGAGGATTTTCTCAATCTAATTCCCGGCGCCACGTCCTGCGCGTTCGAGTTCCGCAGCCCGTCCTGGCTCGAGGTTGAAATTCTGGACATCCTTCATAAAAGGGGACACTGCCTGTGCATCGCGGATACCGATGAGAATCCGGCAGATGAGGTCATCAGTACGGCGTCATGGGGGTATCTGCGCCTGCGCCGCTCCGATTATACGGATGCCGATCTGTCGGAATGGATGGGAAGACTACTTTCGCAAAAATGGGAGAGGGCCTTCGTTTTCTTTAAACACGAGGAAGAGGCCAAGGGAGCCGAAATGGCGATGCGTTTTCGTGCGCTTACCGAATGAAGAACCCTGCGGCAAGACAGCAGGGTATCTTAACGCAAGGAATTATCTTTATTATATTCGCTCGCTAACCCCGCAGCAAGCTACGGGGAATGCGCTCGCTGTCCGTTTCAAGGTAAAGAAAATTCAGATTTTTCTGGCCTCAAAAATCGTTGCGATGCCGAAGGTCATCGAATGGACATTCGCATCAACAAACCCGCAGGTCCCCAAAATACGTGCGAATTCTTCTGTTGAAGGAAATGCCTTAATTGATCTGGGCAGATAATTATAGGGCACTTCTGTCTTGAGTACCTTCATCGCAACAAAAGGCATAATCCTGAAGCAATATACCCTATAAAGGGGTTTAACCCAGCGGCTTTTGGGAGGAGTGAGCTCTAGACAGCAGAACCTTCCCCCGGGCTTAAGGACCCTGAAAGCTTCCTGCAATGCAGCCGCCGTATCGGGGATATTTCTCATGCCGAAGGAAACTGTCACCGCATCGAAGGAATTATCAGGAAAATTAAGGTCCTTTGTATCCGAAAGTCCAAAAATGATATTGGACGACCGATAATTGAGCTTCTTTTCCGCTTCGCCGAGCATTTCTTTACTGAAATCTACGCCAAATACCGATCCCTTTTCCCCTACTTTTCTTGAAAGCAGGAACGCTAATTTCCCGGTACCTGTACATACATCCAGGACCTTCTCTCCTCCCCTTAGCTCCAGAAGGGAAATGAGCCTCCTTCGCCATCCCTGATCAAGACCGAAGCTGAAAAATGAGCTCAGAAAATCAATATCCGATGCGATAGCTGCAAATATCGCTTTTATGAAAGTGTCCCTGTCACGCTGAGTCGTATTATTCGTCAGTCTCTTTTCATCAGCTTCTTCAATATCTCCGAGGGCATAAAGATTGCAATGTCCGTCCGCATTTCGTTGGCCAGTAGGGTTCTCATTTGCCGCCATTGCAGCACCTCATCCTTTAGCTGAATTTATAAATCCATTAGTATTCCTAATAACATTGTCTCACGAAATGCAGATTATTTCATCATATTTTTTACATCCGATCAGGCGGAGGGTCTGTCCGAAAAGGAGTCTTACGTCATCGAGGGTCGCCGGCTCATTGAAGATGAAAGGATTGTGATCGGGGTTAAAAAGGTCGTGGCTCCGCTTGAACATTGCAATGAGTATGACCTTCAAAAAAGGGGTATACTGGATAATAATTACCATGTTTGTTAATAGACTCTTCGGAAAGCACTCACCGAAACTTGGCGGGCTCGATATCCTCAAATTCATCGGTCCCGGATTTCTGGTGACCGTGGGGTTCATCGACCCCGGGAACTGGGCCACGAACGTCGCCGCCGGTTCCATTTACGGCTATGATCTTTTACGGGTCATCACTCTCTCCACTCTTATGCTGATCGTGCTCCAGCACAATGCGGCGCATCTGGGGATAGTAACGGACTTTGTCTCGCCGAATCCTCTGCGAAGTTCTTCGGGAGAAAGACAAGCGGGATCTTTCTTTCAAGCGCTCTGGTCGCAACTGTTTCGACCGGCCTGGCCGAGGTCCTTGGCGCGGCGATAGGCCTCAACATGCTCTTTCACATCCCCATCAGGACCGGCGCCCTCATCACCGCCGTGGCCGCCGGATATCTTCTCTTTTCGAACGGTTATAGAAAACTCGAAAGATGGATCATAACCTTCGTGTCGATAATAGGGTTCTCCTTTCTCTTAGAGCTGAGTTTAGTGCATATCGGCTGGTCTGAGGCCGCAAAAGGCTGGGCAATACCCGTGGTCCCTTCCCACTCGCTTCCAATCGTCATGAGTCTGCTTGGGGCTGTGGTCATGCCGCATAATCTCTTCCTTCATTCCGAGATAATTCAGAGCAGGCAGTTGAACATCAAAGGTGAGGAGGCAATTACCAGGCAACTGAAATACGAATTCACCGATACGCTCTTTGCGATGCTGATAGGATGGGCTATAAACAGCGCGATTATTATCATGGCCGCTTCCGTCTTCTATTCCCGCGGGACGGTCGTTACAGATCTGGCGCAGGCGGATGCGACGCTGAAGCCCCTTCTCGGAAATGCAGCGGGAATCATCTTTGGCACGGCACTTCTTCTGGCAGGCTTTTCCTCTTCAATAACCGCTGCCATGGCCGGCGGAAGCATCTTCGCTGGGATGTTCGGCGAGCCCTTCGATATCGCCGACAGCCATTCGCAGACAGGAGCCGTCATAACACTCACAGGGGCAGTAGCGGCCATTTTCCTTCTCAAAGACGTCTTCCAGGGACTCATCTGGAGTCAGATCATATTGAGCATTCAACTGCCGTGGTCTATCTTTTCCCTTATCAGTCTCACCTCCTCTTCAAAGGTGATGGGAAAATTCTCGAATTCCTTCCGGGACAATGTCCTTTTGTGGTCGACCGCAATCGTTGTCTCGGGTTTGAACATCATGCTCTTCGTGAGTATGCTTCGATAAGGTCTTTCTTTGTCCTGCAAGACCTCTCAGCAGCGACGAACGACGGCGACTTGCAGATTCTTCAGGTACCCCGCCGGTCAGGGGGGTATTATGCCACATGACCTCAATCTTATCCTGATTTTTCCCTGCCTTCGTCGGTAAAAAAGTGCATAAGAAACTCCCCGTCCTTCGGGGGCAGGTCGAATTTCAGACAGGCCTTTTCGATCAACGTAAACAGGGCTGCTCCCGGATTGTCCTGACGCTCATCAGATATCCATTTGATCGCCTTTCTCAACTGTTCACCCTCAGGGATAATACTCATAACACTTTCCTCCGGTAATTAAATCGTTTAACTACTTTTTCCTCATGCGAGGGAAATATCTGGGCACGCTCTCTATATATTTAGCATATTCTTCACCGAAGCGGCCGAGAAGTTCCTTTTCTTCAAGAGGGATAATAACTGCGTTGACAATGATGAGGTCGAGCAACGTTACGACCCCGACGGCTTTAACACCCGAAAGCAAAAAAACCCCGCCGAACATAAGAGTATGGGCAAGATAGGTCGGGTGTCTCACAAAAGAAAAGGCGCCTTCGGTCACGAGCCTGCCCTCGGCCTTCCGGGACACCTCCGGCAGTCCCATAAGTCCCAAAAGAGTGAGCAGTCTTCCGGTCCAAATCTGAAGCATCGTGCCTCCCGTCAGGATGACAAGTCCCGCGATGCGGACCAACAGACCCGGATCGATCCTGTAATTAAGAAAAAAGGCCCGGTTGAGGTAAATTAAATATGCAAGAGGCGGCCACAGGAGGGCGGGCATGATATAGGTAAACCCACCGATCCTTTTAAAAAACCTCGCAAGGCCATGGACGGGAATCCAAAAAAGCGGTATGATCGGCCAGATAATAATGGTGAGCAAGGCGATCAGGTCGGTCAAGTCTCTTCACCGATAAAACATTGCGGGTCTTCGACGAGGAAGTCATCCCCCCCATTCGCGACCGAATAGGCATATGCGATCGCCCTGCATCCCCTGCATCCCGCCCATCTCTTGCATCGGCTGCACTTCCCTTTATATCTTCCCTTGTCCCTGAGCGCCTCAAGCACAGGAGACGTTGCCCAGATTTCCCGGATCCTTTCTTCCCTTATATTCCCTATCGGGACAAACAACCTCCTGCATGGCACTATGGTTCCGTCCGGAAGAAAGGTCAGACCTGAAACACCTGCGGCGCATCCCGCTGTGGGCACTGAACTATCTGCGGAGAGGCAATTCATCTGGGATGCGACCGGGTCACCGGTGACGATCTCGAGACCCTGCGGTCTGAGCGAAAGAATCTTTTTGTATATCTCCCTTAGCTTTTCACTGCCTATCATCTTATCAAGGAGCTCCAAACCCCGCCCGGACGGTACAAGTCTCGAAAAACCGAGCCTCTGAACGCCTAGAAAAATAGAGAGTTCTACCAATCTCATGAAGTCCCCGACATTAATTTCAGACAGCGTTGCGTTTATCGTAACGTTTAGACCTGCGTCCAGAAGGTTCCGGATGCCTTTCACCGACGATGCAAAACTGCCCTTCCCTCTTATCGAATCGTGGATCTCTTCAGTCCCTTCCATACTGACCTGGACCCCTTTCACACTGAGACCGGCAAGCGTCATCGCCCTTTCCCTGGTCATCAGTGTGCCGTTCGAAAGGAGATATATGTCAAATCCGAGGTTGCCGATCGTATCGATAATCTCGAATATGTCGGGCCTCAGAAGAGGTTCCCCTCCGGTTATATTGAAGCTGGGGGAGAACGAAATATCATAAGCCTCGGACCAGGCCTTCAGAGTCTCGTCGATCTCGTTTGCTACGGACGTTATCTCCTTAAGACTTAGCTCATCGGTCCTGCCGCCTGACTGGTAACAATGTGTACACCTCAGATTGCACCTTTCCGTCAGGTGCCACTGGATAAAAAATTCATGCGAGTTGGCCACAGACATAAATTATAAAGCTCCTCAGCTATAGTATGTTACTTTTCATATTTTTCTCGCCAACGGAAAAAATAAAAAAGCGGATATGGTACACTTTCCCATATCCGCTATCGACATTTCGTTGCCGACCGGCAACTTCAGCTCTTTCAGCCCTTTCATTTGTGACATATCTTGCCAGGATTTTCCCGGGCTGCTTTCTTTAATGCCGTCCAGAAAGCGGCCTCCTTGACAAGAGCCTCTCTGCTCACTGTCTTCTTCACCTGCATCACCTCCTCCTCTACGCAAGCGGATATGCGCTGACGCGCAAAGAGCGCCCCTTTTTGTCTATAGAATATCTCACCCATAAATAAAAGCAAGAAGAATATTACTAAGGCTGACAGATGAATTTTCTCAGGGCCTCTTCGTTGCATATGGGTTCGAGACATACTCCCGAGGCAAGGCACGGGGTAACACAGCCGTCTTCGCCATTGTGCACCACTGTTTTGTACGGTCTGAACAGATTTACAGCTGCCGCCGCCAGTTCACTTTCGGCCGCCCTCCCCACAGTCAGTTTTGTCAAATTGAAATAAGCGTCCATCGCGCAGAAATAATACCCTGCATGGATGCCCAGGTCGGAGGCGCTGCCGGAAAAGGTCTTCAGTCCCTCTTCGGCGCGCCGGTAATATTCCTCTTTCCCGGTTATCAAATGGAGTCTGAGCAACTGCATGATTCCGACCGAATTCGCTGACGGATGTGGAATGTCCTCAACCGCCTTGAGCCTCAGCCCCAGGACTTCTTCGTCCGTATCTAAAAAGCCGCCCAATACTTCATCCCAGAATTTTTTTATGCAAAACCCTGCAATCTTTTCCGCACGCTCCAGATAAACGGGTTCTGCCTCGACTTCGTACGCATCGATCATGGCCGCCATGATATATACGTAATCATCGAGAAGACCCTTCACCCCTTCGGAATGAAGAAGTTCGTCTTCTCTGATACGGTCATTCCATATCCTCTCCAGACTCTTCAGCGCGAAGTCTTTTACATCGGCGTCACCCAAAATCCGGTATGCCGTCAAATAGGCGGCAATAAACATGCCGTTGATTCCGGTATAGAGCGTTTTATCGATAAACGGCGCCGTTCTCGCCTTTCTCCCCCCAAGTAATTTTTTCCTGCCTGAGTTGATTATTTCCAGGACCTTTTCGAGTCCATAGCCGGTTGCCGCGGCAATATCCTCCGGTGTCATCGCAACGAAGAGGACCCTCTTTGATTCATCGTGGTGCATCGTCCCCTTTTCATGAAAGAGATGCATCTCCAACACCCTGCATTCCTCTTCGCTGAGAAGACCCTTGAAGTCTCCCTCAGTCCATGTGAAATACCCTCCTTCGTCGTCGGGTGTAACATCGGCGTCCTGGCTTGCGTAAAAGCCTCCTTCAGGATCTG
>OBEQ011048215.1_pt1 | contig 10040 bp, 8 predicted proteins | sample 1670901 | NCBI WGS metagenome assembly OBEQ01 (sample SAMEA104232315, study PRJEB22302) | groundwater metagenome | biome: forest; feature: aquifer; material: groundwater | place: USA | collected 2011-08-07 | depth 5.4 m | reverse complement strand
TGTCTTTTCCAAAAAAAGTTGCTAATGCTTTTTTTTCCGAGCTTAAAAGCTGTTCCATGGTTGGTAAAGTAACTGTTTCTGTCAAGCTTTGTCCATTTAATCCATCCATTACTGGAATAAAACTATTTATACCCAACTCCCTTACAATATTGGCTTTATCAAGAAAGCTTTGTGCATCAGTGTCAAGCCCCTCAGCCATTCCACTAAATCCATTTTGTCTGAATTGTTGGGCTAATCGTATTGTTTGTGTTCGTAGTTTATCTAACTCTGCTGACATGCTGTTTTTATATCATATAAGGAAGTTAATTTCAAATTTTTGATCTTTAGGTAACATAAATTATTCAATACCTAGAAAATCAAATTATATCTTATAGTTTGACATTTATTTAAATTCATGCTATTTTCACTTTTATAATGTCATTTATTTCGGAATTATCACCGCAATTTCATTTACAAGGAGAAGGACAAAATTTGACTGATTCCCAAAGAAGGGGACGTCAGATTATTGAGAGCACTTTAGGTGTAATAAAAGATATTGAGATTGCTAAAGGAAGTTTGGTTCATCATGTCTACAGAGTTCGAGGAGAAAAACAGTCTGGAATTATCAAATTAAGAGGGACAAGTTTCTCAGCGCTACCCGAGTTTCCAACAGATCCAAATAATATTAAATACGAATATAGAGCATTACAGTTTCTTGCAGGAATTGAACCCACAGTATTTCCGCACGTACTAGGATATTCGGAGGAGGAGCATTTTATTTTAATGACAGATGTAATGCCATCTCGAAGAACTCTTGAAACTGATTTAGAAGAAAAAGTAGTCGATCCTGCGTTTGTTATTGATTTGAGTAAAACGGTAGCGAGAGTTCACAGAAAACTTAAACCGTTTCAAAAAAAATGGCGTGACCAAGATGAAGACAGCACTTCTAAACAAGAGATGTATTATAGATTGGGTTATCATAATAACCCAATTCTAAATGCAACAATTAGTCAAGTTGTTGATTTACCACACCAACTGGTGCTAGCAGATTTATCTCCAAAGAATATTGGAAAAAATGCAGATGGTAGAGTTTCGATATGTGATTTAGATTCATTCTGTAGGGGAAATGTTGAATATGCTTTATCTTTTTTACCTGGGCATTTACTTATTCATAATTTAACAGACTTTGAAACGGCACGTGTCTTAGTTACAAGCGCTATTGAAGGGTTTAAAAGTGAATTACCAAATATTGACTATGACAGTATATTCTTTAAAAGATTAGTATTAGGAGCCATCTTGTATAGAATTCGTAACAAAGTTATTCCTTATAATATTTCTTATTCAGATGATATAAAAGCAACTAAATCTCAAAGGGCATTTGAACTTCTTGATGAAAAAGTACTATCTTGGACAACTCTTATCTCCGGAATGACTTCTTTATAACTCATTCCGTAAATAAATGGTATTATTGTGATGATGAATATTAAAAAAATAATCGGACGTCAGAATGCGAAAAAAGCAACAGGTTATGTAGTTGTAATTGATATTCTTCGTGCAGCTACAGTTGAAGCTTATGCATTATCAAAAGGAACAAAATATATAATTCCTGTATCTAGTACTAAAGAAGCTTTTGATCTCAAAAAAAGAAATCCATCGTATATCTTAGTTGGTGAAAAAGACGGGTATAAAATAAAAGGTTTTGATTATGGAAATTCCCCTTCTGAAATAATAGAAGCAAATTTAGAAAATAAGATATTAATACATAGGTCATCATCAGGGACAAAGGGATTATTTAATGCAGTTAATGCTAAAAAACTCATCTTCGGAAGCTTTGTTACCGCGTCTGCAATAGTGAAATATTTACAGTTAAAAAATCCCGATAGCGTTTCTCTTCTTGCTCTTGGTAAGGATGATATAATATGTGCCAATTATTTAGAACTATTATTAGAAGGGAATAATCCTGATGTTGGTATGCTTAGAAAAGCAGTTTATGAAGAACCTTCTGCGTCATGTTTTTTAGACGAAACTAAACCAGAATTTCCGATCATGGATCTTGAGTTAGCGTTGGATTTTAACAGATTCGATTTTATTTGTTTTGCCGAAAGAGTAAGCGATGGCTTAAGAACAATTAGGCAGGATATCTAATCACTTGGCTTTGGGAACGATAATGTGGACAGATTTTAAATCACCTTCTCTTTCTGGTCTTTTTAATATTGATATCATTGATGCTATGTCGTTGGGATTTTCACCAACGAAACCACTAACTCTTAATTCAGTAGACTCGGATGGGTTTATTTTTTCTTGTAGAACAAATGGCAATAGCATGAAAGTTGAGATATAACTTAATATTTTATCAGTTAGCTTGTTAGTATCACCATTTATATTTAAAGTCATCGCTAATTCTCTAAAAAATGTTCCTGCATTTTCTGTGTTTGCAAATTTTGGCTGATGTAAAAATTTAACAACTTTCCTAAATGATTCAATGTTGATTTCTGGAATTACATTTTTTAAGCTTTCTATTTCTGGATCTGATCCATTTTTCAATATATGTAAAATTTGTCGAAATTGTGTTGGGTTGTCAATACTTCCGTTTTCTATCATTGATGTTACAAAGTCATCCCAAAGAAAAAATGAAAAATAATTTCCGATTCCTTCTCGGACAAGTCGTTTATAAACTTCCTCTTTTAAGCTTTGGAAAAAATCGTCATACCCCATCCTTCCTTCTTTATTATCAGAACCAAAAACTCCCATTCCGGCAAATAGATTAGTTCTTGCACTTTTCAAGATAAGATTTTTGCTTTTAAGATAATCAAGCAAATCAGTTCTTGAAAAACCGTCTTCCTCCATTTGTTTAAAAAAGCTACGACGCCAATGATAAGTTTTAGGGAACATATCCCTAACAGCCTCTAAATCCTCTCGGTTTATTACAAGTCTTTGCGCTAACATACCGTCAGAGTCATTGGCCATTTGACTAATTAAACCAGCTATTGACTTTGAAGCAAGAACAATTAATGGAAAAGGACTTGATTCTACGATTGTTCCATTATTTATCAGAGAGATGACTATATCTCCAGGTTCTTCTTCAGAGTTATTTTTTATATCATCTTGAAGATGAAAATATAAAATGACTTGGTCAACACTTTTTTTATCGGATCCTGTTTCCAAATTAAGTTTATTAGTTTTCTCATCGTAAACCAATGCTTCTCGTGGCGCGATTTCAACATTTACACCTTTTTCTCTCAATAAATCAAGCCAAATAAAATTTCCAGGAGTCCACTCATCATTTTCTACTATTACTAGCTGTCTTTCCTTTAATGGTTTGGGATCAACTGTCATAGCATCACATGCTTTTTTGTAAAAAGAATCAAGGGAATGAATAAAATGAGTTACGTAATCACTTGAAGAAACTGGAAATGATTCACTATTAAAAAATGTTTGAGCCTTTATAGCTTCGGGTGGACCTCCAACCGGACCTAAATTAACTTCTACTGTTTTGAAATCTCCATTTTGATCTATCATGGTATCTGTTCCGAATCTTATACCACTTAATGTTGCTAGGGGATAATTTTCTACAAGATGTTGTATTGCTTTACTTTCATACCTTAGAACCAAGGCTTTCGCAAGTCTAGTAAAGTCTCCACTTTTTGCATAAGCGCCACAAAGAGTTTCGCAGATTCTAATATATGCCCTTGTTTGATTATCAAGGTCGGAATATCTTTCTGAATCCATGCCTATCAAATCTCCAACAGCATAGCTTAAATAATCAGGTCCTTTTCTTTCAATTTTTAATTCAGTTTGGAGCGTTGTTCTAGTATAAGGATATAATTTAGTATGTAGTCTAATTCTTTCCTTTTCTTCAATCATAGTAGATGAATTAATACAGGTCGAGCTATATTCTAGCATTCTGCTATGATACAGTCAATTTTTAATAAAAATGCCTATGGGCTTGAAATGTACAGTTTTATTTGATATATTGTGAGGTACATAAAACTATGGGTCGAAAAAAAGTCGAACTTGCTATTTCCGGAGCAAAAAAGATTGTTACAATAAAACATCCACACTTTGTTTGGCCGCCTAAATCTGATAAAAAAGAAAAGTTAGCATTAGGAATACAAAGAGACAAGGACATATCCATAAAAGGAAGATCCGGCCCAATTAAAGAACTAGAGGATAAATTTTTAAAATACTTAGACAATAAAAGAAAATACGCTATTACATACAATTCTGGTACGTCTGCATTACTTGCTGCTTATTTTGCTCTAGGAATCGATGAGGGAGATGAGGTAATTGTTCCTGCATTGACCTTTCATGCAGCAGTAAGTCCAATTTATTTCTTGAAGGCAAATCCTGTTTTAGTAGACATTGATCCAAAGACTTATTGCATTGATCCGAATAAAATTGAACAAGCAATTACAAAAAAAACAAAAGCAATTACAATTGTACATCAATGGGGTCATCCTGCAGATATGGATCGCACAATGGCTATCGCTAAAAAACATAATTTAAAAGTTCTTGAAGATTGTTCCCATGCTCATGGAAGTAAATATAAAAAAAGAATGGTTGGAACATTTGGAGATATTGCGATATTTTCCCTACAAGCAAATAAGATTTTGTTTGCAGGAGAAGGAGGAATCCTTGTTACTGATTCTAATAAATTACATGATAGAGCTACTCTTCTTGGGCACTATAGAGATAGAGCAAGAGATGAGATAAAGGATAAATCGCTACAACAATTTTGGGTTACTGGATATGGATTAAAATTAAGAATGTCTCCGTATAGCGCTATCACTGCCTTGCATGCGTTAAAAAAATTAGATCAGCGGATAAAACAAAGGGGGAAATGCTTAACGTATCTAACTAAAAAATTGTTTATATTTCCAGAATTAATTCTTCCGTATGTTTCTCCTAATGTTGAGATGGGTGGTTGGTATGGTTATAAAGTGATTTATGATGCAAGTAAATTCTATGATATTCCTATTAACAAATATGTCTCAGCCCTTGCTGCGGAGGGAGTGGAAGTAAAACTTACTGATACTCCATCTTTTTCTGATCTTCCGTTATTTACTATTAGAGAGGACAAGATGTATAAAGATAGGTATTATAAGAGAATTTACCATAGAGGTCAGTTTCCCGTTGCTGAAAATTTAGGTTCAAATGCATTTAAATTTCCTACTTTTACAGACTGGCCTAAATCAAAAAAAATTATCGATCAATATTTTAAAGCATTTAAAAAAATCCACACTAACTATCGCGAACTTCTGACTAGCTAAATTGATAAATTATCTAGTGAATAATGAAAAATGATTCTGAAGAATTAAAAGAAATAATCGAAAGGAAGCTTAGCACATCTGTATATAATATAGAGCCAGTAACGGGAGGATTAGTGCATTTTGTTTATAAGATTACTACTGGAAAGGGTATATGTTTTGCTAAAATAAGAAAATCTTATTTTTCAGCTTTGCCTAATATACCTACTAAACCTGAGTTTATTCGGTATGAGAAAGAAGCAATTGACATTTTGTCAAAAATTGAACCGTCACTTTTTCCAAAACTCTTAGCATACATTCCAAATAAGCATTTATTGATTCTTTCAGATATTATGCCTGAAAGAACAACGCTAGAAATGAAGCTTAATGCCAGAACCATAAAAAAAGCTGACGCCTATAATTTAGGCAAAATTCTTGCTTCGGTTCACAAAAAGCTTTCTTATGTTAAGAAAAAAATTAGAGAAAATGAGGATGAAGAATTCTATAATCAGTTGCTTTTTTATAGATTCGGATACCACGAACATCTAATACTGAATGAATTAATTACTAATTTAAAAAAACTTCCAAGACAACCTATTTTGGGAGATTTGTCTCCTAAAAACATAGGAGTCTCATATAAAGGCAAGTTTACGTTCTGTGATTTTGAAAACTTTCATAACGGAAATACTATCTCTGATGTAGGATTTTTAGGAGGAAGCATTATAATTCATAGCATTGACAATTATCCATCGGCCAAAAATCTCTTGCAGTCTTTTTTTGACGGATATTCATCGGTGATCAAACTAGAAATAGAAGATCAGAAGCTAAAAAAAACTGTTCTTGGAATATGCCTATATAGATTAGAAAACTTAGTTATTCCTTATGATATATCTATTAGTCAAAAAAGGAAAAAAGATAAGGCAAGCTCAATAAAGAAAATATTATATAAAAATAAAATTTCATGGAATGAATTAGTAAAATTGGTTACATATTATAATTAATATATGGAAGTAGACATATTTGTTTTAAAATCTCTGCTTATAAAAATACTAAAGAGAAAAGGTCTCAATCAAAGTGAAGCAACTATTATTGCGGATGAATATTGGGAGGCTGAAATTAGTGGTAAGAAGACTCATGGAATAGCAAAGTTTTTGAAAGAACTTCGATATGTTGCTGATAGAAAGGGTTCTCCCTCGATTATTATTGATAATAAAGCTGTTGTACTAGTTGATGCAAATAAAGAAATTGGGCAATTAGGAGCTAAATTTTGCATAGATATTCTTATTAATAGGACTAAGCGTTATGGCATAGGTCTAATAGGAATGAAGAATTCTCAACGGTATGGATCGTTAAGCTTTTGGGCAAATAGAATAGCGCAGGCCAATCTAGTAGGTATTATTACGAATTCCTGCGAGCCTGCAACAGCGGTTTTTGGTGGAATAACCCCAATCCTTGGAACAAATCCTATAGCTATTGGTATTCCCACATTTAAAGAACCAATAGTTTTAGATATGGCAACATCAAAAGTGTCAATGAGTACGTTGCTGTATTCTGCTATCTATAATAAGTTTCTTCCTAAAGAAACATTCCTTGATAACAAAGGAAACTATACAACTGATCCGACTAAAGTAGTTGCGGTAGAACATTTTGGTGGATATAAAGGGTTCGGGTTATCATTTATGCTTCAGATTCTTTCTGGTGCGTTAATATCTGCAAACATGGGAAAGGATATCCACTCTCCGTATGATGCTGGGTATTATTTTCAAGCAATCGATCCATCTATTTTCCAAGACATAAAGCTATTTAAAAAACATATTAATCAATTTGTCTTTGAGGTGAAGGCTAGTAAGTTAAAGAAAGGATTTAGTAAAATTATTATTCCTGGGGAAAGAAGCAAAAATCTAAAACAGCAAAATATAAAAAAAGGAACAATAGAGATATCATTAAAACTATTTAAGAACTTAAATAGAGAAGCAAATTAGTTAAAATGTTATGAAGCAAATTAATATTTTTATCGTAGGAGGATGCGGATTTTGGTCGGAACAAAACCATTATTCTGCCATCCTTCAATTAAAAAAAGAAGGCGTAAGCGTAAAAGTAGTTGCGATATGCGACACCAGAAATCCATATAAGGAAAACAAGTCGAACTTAAAAGAAATATTAGACATCGATAAGCCAATGTGGATTTTACCCAGCGGCACTACTTTTGCTGAGATAGAAAGAGAATTGAGCTCACTTATTGCAACCACAAAAATTGATGCTGTTATTGTTTCAACTAACCCGATTTATCACTATGTATACAGTAAATGGGCTATTAGCCACGACATAAATGTTTTATGTGATAAGCCATTAGTGGTTAATAAAAATGCATCATTTAATTTAAAAAATGCAAGAGAAATGCAGAAAAATTTTGAGGAAATAGAAAAAATGTATGCTCAGGCAAAAAGGAAGAGAAAAAACTACATGTTTTGTACCCCCTTAAGAAGAAGAGCTCTTACGCCTTTTGTTAAGATCGCTCAAGAAATTGAAAAAATTTACAATAAAACTGGAGAAGGCATAAGATACGTGAATTTAATAACAAATGGAGGATTGCACCGATATCCAAGTGAGTTTCTAAAAGGAGGAGCCCATGGATATTTAGATGGCGTTGGTTCGTTGGCACATTCTAGTTATCATTATATTGACATTATTTGTTGGTATCTTCAATTAGCAAAAGGAGATGTATCGCGGATTAGAATTGAATTGCCCTACATTTTTAGAGTTCGAGATTATATTAACACAAAAGGATATCGGAATATTCAAAAAATAATTGAAGAGAAAAACATGGAACCTCAGAATCATATTTCACTACCTCAAAACATATTAAACTGTGAGCTAGATTTTGATTTCAGTCTCCATTTATTAAATAGAGATAACGATCCAATTGGATTGATCTCATACGTATCTCATCATACTTCCTACAGTCCTCGGTCAGTGAAATATGATCCAAAAACCATAGATCCTACTCATGATAAAAACGGCGGAAGAATGTCGCAACTATATATGGAAATTCATCAAGGCGCTATGCAAACCTGGCAACTCACTAAAAATGACGTTGTTTTTTATGGTAACAACATCGATATTATTGGAAGACAGCATCCAAAAATAGGAACACCGTACACAAAGGAAACATTTAATGAAGCATATGATACTAGTACTATTAGTCCTAAAGATTTACTCAAATTTTTCATTAAATATTCTGTTGGAATGTCTGTTCAAAAAAAATATTTAGATTTTTTATCAACAATAGATAATCAAAAATTAACAAATAGAGTGTTTACTAAATTTTACGAAATAATTGCTGAAGAGTATGAAAAAAAGAATGGATCTAATAGGAATAACAAGGTAAGCAAAATTATAGAATTGTCTGACTATGTATAAAACAATAAAAGAACTTTTTTAGAGATTGTATTTGAAAGCTAAACTTTTCTAAATTCAACCGCGAACACACGTGATTCTTCTGCCTTTGCAGAATCTCCAAGACTTAAATATTCTTCTCTTTCTCTCAATCTTCTTTCGGTCCACCAAGATCTTGTTCTATCAGTTATTTCAGCTATTCCTACAAATTCCAAATTGCAAACGTCTATTAAAAAATCTGCATCAAGCTTTAAACTAAAATCTTTACTGAGCAATCGTAGTATTCTGTCCATTCTTTGTTTTTTTTCACATAAAATAAGTCTTCCGTTCTCTTTTAATACCCTAGAAGATTCCTGAATAGCTTTTGCGTACAGAGGAACATCACCTGGAGATTGTAGCTCTTTCTCTTTCCATTGCTGAAATTTTTCTGGGTCTATTGGCTGGTCAACACGAGAAGTAGATAAAGGTATAAAAACAAAATTCATTTCTACTACATTAAAAGCCTCATTCATGAACGGAATTGAAAACCTTCTTCTTACCTCTCCTCTTGCAATATGCAGGTTTGGAATAAATTTATTATAGGCACTAATTAAAGGATCTAAAATAAAATAATTTCCATTTGGATCTGATAATGCTAATCTAGCAGTTCTTAGTGTCGTTATGCCTGCTTCCCCTGAGATATCTGGACCACCACCCAAATCCAAAAAGCGATATTTTTGTTCTATGTTCATATTCTATAATGCATCTTATTAAAACAAACCAAATATGTCAATTCAGATGTAAAAATACGTGAAAAGAATGCTTTACTTTTCTAAAATTTATCTCCATAATAAGTTTATGGCGCAAAAGCTTCATTTTGTTGTCGGTTTTAACGAGGTTGATAAAGACGATGTAGGATTAGTTGGAGGAAAAGGAGCGAATTTAGGCGAGATGACGCGCGCTGGCTTTCCGGTGCCAAACGGGTTTATTGTAACTTCCAAAGCCTACTACCAGTTTCTCAAAAAAAATAAATTGGAAACAAAAATTAAACATCTCCTTTCATCTCTCAATTATAATAGTCAAGACTCGCTTAATAACGCATCCCGTTTGGTAAAAAAAGAGATAATCAACGCTTCTGTATCAGATGAGCTTGCCCGGGAAATTATTTTTTCCTACAAAAAACTGGGAGGGGTATTTAAGGATGCTTTAGTTGCGGTGCGCTCATCAGCAACTGCAGAGGACTTACCCACAGCCTCTTTTGCCGGACAGCAGGAAACATTTCTTAATATACAAGGCGAATCAAATGTTGTTTTGAAGATAAAAGAAGCCTGGGCATCGCTTTTTGAAGCAAGAGCGATTTTTTACAGGCATGAGCAAAAGTTTGACCACTTTAGAATCGGAATTGCCATTCCTATTCAAAAAATGGTTGAGTCGGAAAAG
>OBEQ010930476.1_pt1 | contig 10040 bp, 4 predicted proteins | sample 1670901 | NCBI WGS metagenome assembly OBEQ01 (sample SAMEA104232315, study PRJEB22302) | groundwater metagenome | biome: forest; feature: aquifer; material: groundwater | place: USA | collected 2011-08-07 | depth 5.4 m | reverse complement strand
GAAAACGCCGCTTTTGTATGTTTCTTTATCGTCATAACCCTGGCTTTGGCAAAACCACTCAAACTGGGCGCAGTTGGGCGCCCCGCGCTTTATGCCGCGTTTTTTGGGGCTTTGATCGGAGGCGGACTTCTTGTGATGCTAGCCGGCGGTTTCGAAAAGTTATTCCAGGTTTATTCCATCATGTTGGAAGGAGTAAAAAAAACGCCTTTCGTGCAATATACCAATGATGGGCCCTGGTATCGTTACCTGATCGATTATCTGGCGGTCAGCCCTCTTATTCTGCTTCTTGCTGTCGGTTTTATTTTCAGCGGGATGATGAATTGCAAAAAGCGCCAGTTCCTGTTTCTTTTTGTGGCAAGCACCTACCTGATCATGGGCAACACCTTTAAAGACTTGCGTTACACCATCATGTGGGACTTTCCCATTCGTTGTCTGGCATTGGGACAAATCAACCTGATTGCCGGACGCTTTGGCTCGCGATCCGTTTTGGCATCCATCGTGCTCATTTTTGCCTTGATTTGTTTCGATTTAAATCAGTTTCGAATCTTCTTTCTCGACAATCAGATCTATGAACCGGTGTCGATCAACCTTTTTCGCGCTCTTCACATGATCAAGTTTAAGTGAAAATTAAACCACCACCGCCTTTGGCGGTGGTGGTTTAATACGATTTTTTATCCTTGTTGTAAACCGTTACGCGTTCGATATCTGCGTCAAAGAGATCTGCGCCGCTGGAACGGCGGGTCATGGGACCCGGCATCTTGTCAATCTGGATGATATAGGAACGGGATTTTCCATCCGGCCATACGGGAATGGAAAAGGAAGAGTTGCGTCCCGCCGAAGAAACGAAAAGGGTGAAGTCATTTCCACTTCGCACTTTCATCTGAATCACAATGAAAGCGGGCTTCTGATCCAAATAGGATTGATCCAGTTTGCATTTCATGAATGTTCCCCGCAACCGCTTGCTCACCCGGCTATTGAGAAGAATGAGGCGTGTTTGCTGAATATTGGTTAAATCATCTGACAGAAACCGATAATTCGGAAGATAAATGACTTCAAAGGGAGTAGTTCTCTGAGAAACCTGGATCCACGAATCATTTCCAAAAAGGTTTCCGGAGGGGTTTGCGTTGGTATGGAGCGAGAGATGTGAAACAACTGGCGAGGCGCTCGTATCCGGAAAGGACGCTCCCTCAAAATGGATGGCCACGTAAACAACATCGTCCGCATGATGGGGTTTGGGGTTCCGGCTTTGAAAGCGACGCCATTCTTTCGAAAGATGCAATACCCAATGTTTCCCATTCAGAGCATCCCTTCCTGTGTTATTTTGAACCATAGGATTGGAAAATTTGAGGCGCCCTTTGGAAGTTTTCATGAAGTATTCGAGTTGTCCAAGATGTCTTCCCGATGAACTCAAGAATTGCATCGTCATCCTTCCCATGTCTCGATCCCGCCCGTTTTTCTGGAAGGTTACATCACATTCAAAAATCAGGTCTTCCTGATAGGGGATCAATTTTGGAAACATGACCTTGAAATCCGGCTGAAGGCGGCTCAGATTAAGAAAAGATGCCGGCGAATCGTTCGCGACTCGTTGGACGACGTTCCGAGACATAAAAGAGAGATCAAAAAAATATCCACACAACGCCTCCCCTCTGCCATCCGGATAGTTCAGAACAAACTGCGGACTCATGCTGCGCCTCAGGGGATCCTCTGGATCAAAGGGTTGCCGGTGAGAAGATTGGGCGTAGGAGAGTCTTTGCTGAGGCCGATTGATGACAGGTTCCAAAAAATGGTAAAAAAGCGCAAGAGCCTGTTGCGATTTGCGCCCATGATCGAGACAGAACTGAGAAAAGCTCAGCCGTGATCCGAACACACCATCCGCATCCTCAAAATCATCCAATTTCCGCAGCCCTAAACAATGGGAAATCAATGGCGGGTAAACCAATTCGTTGCATACAATGGGAAGGGATTCGAGGCGGTCTGATCCAACCATTTGAAGCACGCCATCTGTAGCCAGGGCGTTGCCCGACCAAGTGACGACGGTTTTGGAAAGAATATTTCCGCCCGTGACGGCATAATCACCGGTATAAATCATCAGGAAACTGCTTCTCAGATGGAGTAGAATGATCAAGAGGAGGCATGAGAAGCGAACACGCCTGCCCCAATGAAATGAGCGCATCCCGATTTCGACCGCTCTCAATCCACCACTCGCAATCAGCACATATCCCAGCAGAGTACTGAGCATGTAGCGAGGTGGAATGGGCGAGTAATAGGCAAGCACGGAAAGGAGATGAATAATCACCATGCTCAAGGCCGGCGCGTAGAGAGTGAGGGATTTTAATCGTCGCCACCCCAAAAACAGACACCATCCAAGGCCCGCCAGAAAGAGAATGGAAAAGACGGGAGTGAAAAGAGGGTAATCGAAATTAAATTCTTCGACATGATTGGCCATATGATAATAATAATGGCCATGGAAGAAACTGCGAAGATACCATTCGAGCTGATATTTGAACTGATCAAGCAGGATGGTCCAGTCGTGTCGTTGAAAGAGGATGCGTCCCTCAACAAAGTTGAAGGAGTAGGACCCAATCAATAGAAACTCGGACCAATGCGTGGTCCTATCGAGATCGAGCGCATAAAAGGTGATCAGGGCGGGAATCAAGTTTGCGATCAGCGCGGTTAAAGTGAATCGGGCGGCGCTGAGGGGGAAAGTTTCCACGCGTCTTGGAAAACTTTTTTCGATATGAGAAGCGTCTTTCGCCTGCAAACGCCGACTGAAAAGCCAATGGACGAGAAGGGTCAGGGCGCAACATGGCAGGATGAAAATGTTTGAATGAAGCTGGTTGAAAAACGAGAGGCCGGTAAAAACTCCGGCAAGGTATAGGTCTTTCGTTTTTTGCCGGCGCAAAAAGAGATGCATATGGAGCAGGGTCATTCCAACCAGGAATGCGCTAAGGAAACAGCCAAGGCGCCCTGCCATTCTCCCCACGGACACCAGGGGAAAAGAAGAAAGCAGAAAAATCATGCAAATCGTTCTGGAGCGGCGGTTCATTACACGACCCAACACCCGGTAGAGGTACGCTGCCGCGATCATAAGACAAAAGAGAGTGGTTAACTTGAATTGCCACAAAAGCTGTTCGACACCAAAGAACCGTTTGCTTAAGGTGCGAACCAACATTTCCAAAGGCAACTGACAAATCTCCATCTCAAATGCCACACGAGGCGGAGAATGAAACGACCTTTGATAAACTTCGTTGTAGAGCGCTGAAGCGCTGCGCTTTTGCTCCTTTGCCTTGTGAATGCAGAGAGACGCCAAATCAACTTCTCCATACTCGGTGTAGTCGGCTGGAAGTTTATCCAGTCGGTAAACCCAAAAAAGCATGATGATGGCCAGAACGATCAGAATGGAAGCCAACCGATTGGTCAAAAAAGTGATCAAGGCGTTGCTTTTTCGTAAAGCCACAGGTGCGTCATGAAATGAGTGCCTGAAGGAAGGACGTGTTCACCGATCCGTCGAAATCCCGCCTCCTCCAATCGCGCGCCGTAAGCATCCGCGATTCCACCCGTTTTGACCAGCCAGACTCGTTTGGCGTTTTGCAAGGCTGACGGAAGAAGATCTTTCAGTTCGGGTGGCTTCCAGACGACGTCCTTCGCGGCGCAGCCCATCCCCCCGCCATAATATTCGGAGGCGAAGGCGCGCCATGCCCCTTGATGCAACCAAATATCACCCGCGCGGGCATGTTGACGGATCATCTGGCCGGCCAATCGCCAGTTTTGTTTTTGTGGTTCAGTGAAATATTTCCAGTCCGTTATGATGGAGTTAAGCGTCATGACGCCAAGAAACAACACGGGAAGGAGGCGCGGCAAAGAGGGCCTCGTCAAAGCGCTTCCCAAACACACGCAAAACGGCGCAAAAAAAACCATCACATATTTTTTGCCCTCGACCATGATGGGCCGATACATGGACACCATGATCATCAGGGCGCACGCCCCGAATGAAGCGGCGATCCATAACATCTCGTCGCCCTTTTTTTCCGGGCAAGTGAAGGTGTTTTTTTGTTCGTGGTTGTTCTGGCAAAGGAATTTTCCTGTTTCACGGATATGCAGAACCAAAACCACCGTGGCAGTTACGACAAGCAACAACGCGAGAAACGCATGGGGATGCTCATAGACTCCACAAAGAAAATTTGAGAGCGCCTTCCATGGCATGAGTTCGTCGGTGACTTTGCTGTATGGCTCGTTGGCGGCGACCCTTTGATGCGATATCATGAGCGGTTTGAGCATGATGAGAAAACCTGCCGCGACAATTCCATGACAGGTCGCAACACACGGACCGTGACGAAAATGGTCTTTCCGCCAAAGCCAAAGGCCGTAACACGACTGGGCAACGATCACAAAGATCATGAAGGGATGCGACATGATGGAAAGGATGGCGCTCGCGCACCACCCGGCCAGCCATCCGCTTCGTCCGCTCCGCCAGAACTCCAGATAGAACCAGCAGGACAGCAGAGCAAGCGGCTGGAGAAATGCGTAATAACGCGCCTCCTGCGCATACCACAACATCATGGGGGAAAGCGCAAACAAGGCGCCCGCAACAAGGGATGCGCGATGACCGAGCCCCCAAAAAGACGGCCCCATGGCCAGGATCATCGCCAGAGCCAGAATGGAAGCGGCCGCGGAAAGCGAACGCAGACCGGCTTCAGATGATCCGAAAGCCGAACACCAAATTTTTGCCGCTGCATAGTAGGGCGCCAGGAATCCATGTTCGGAGCATTGTTCCGTCCTGTTCGAGTTCGACGGATTCCAGATTTCAGCCTGAGTGAGGTGGACCACCATTTCGGCAGTTTGTAACTCATCCCCCCAGAGCGAATGGCGTCCAATCCTGAAAAGGAACAGACAGGATGCGCCCACCAGCAATACAAGCGCAATCCTGCTGTACGCGGAAGGTTCCAACTTGTCTTGAATCACATGCATTTGTCACACATATTGACTGCCCTCACGGCAGTTAAACAACATGCAGCCCCCGACGACAACAGGAAAACACCCGGTCATAAAGGCTCCGCTGACATGGGACAACCTTCTGTTCATGCTGGTGCTGTTGATCGAACTGTCCCTCATCACCTTTCTCATCGTGGACCATCGCATGCCGCGAGGCCACGATGGCTTTCAGTACTATTCGCTTCAATATTATTTCCTGAACAACGCGGCAACCGCCGGTGAAATACCGCAGTGGATGCCGTTCATGACCCAGGGAACGGTCAGCAACTGGTGGTATGCGATTCAGGCAAATCTGACCCAAAACTTTCTGCTGTTGATTGGAACGGTTTTCAAGGGAATCAACTTCCTGCCAATTTTTTATCTTGGGATTTTTTTTGACGAACTGTTGCTTCTGGTCGGAACATGGCTGCTGACAAAAAGATATTTTAAATCCGCTTTTACGCGATGTTTTACAGCGACGACCGTCCTGGGCTCATGCGTCTGGATGGACCAACCCTGGATGAATTTTCACTTTTATTACGCCATTCCACTCATTCTGCACTTCCTCCACGTTTTTCTGGACACCGGCCGATGGAGACATTGTTTCCTTGCTGGAAATCTTCTCGCCCTTCAGACACTGGGAAACATGCCCTATTATATACCGGTCACATCCATGGTCCTGTTTGCCTATTTTGCCGCTTACCTGATTTTCGGCGGAATCAAAAACTGGAGGGACCATCCAGCGCTCAAACGGCCGCTAACGGGACTTGCCTGCATGGCGTTGATTCTCATTTCATTCATTTCGGTCTATTCGATTCTTAAGATCGGAACCGACCAGATTGCCAGTTACAACCTGGGGCGAAATCCGGATGGCACAGTCCCTCTGGTCAATTTCCTGACTTATGCAAATAACATGAATCCTCGGATGTGGATGGAAATATTTCTTGGAGTGTCTCCCGCCATAGATTACACACTGTACTTTGGATTATTTTCCCTGCCCATGATGGTTCTGGGCCTGGCATACAATCGCAACAAACATAGCATCGCCATCTGGCTTGTGGCTATCTTGCTCATATTCCTGAGTCTTGGCGGCCTTGTATCTTTCTTTTGTTACAGCTATTGGCCCATGATGAAGTATTATCGCCATCTTTCCCTGGTCAGCCCGGTTGCAAAACTCTTTTTATGTTTTGCCGCGGGTTTTGGATTTGAGGCTTTCGTCTTCAGTGACGCAGGAAGAAAGCGACTATTCATTGCTCTGTCCGCAGGATTGTGCGGACTGTCACTGGGGCTTTTTCTAATTTCCAACGACTACGCATATACCGCCAAACTAATACGCAGCATGGTATGGCCTGAGTTGATCAGCGTCCGTGGGCAATATGATCGGTTAAGCATGTCCATGAGCTTGAAGATTTCCGCCGTGTGGGCATTGCTGGCCGCTCTCGCGCTGATGGTGACAGCGCTCAGCGGGAAAAAAAGGTCGTATCTCATTTATTTTATTCTGGGGATTCAGACGTTCGACCTGTTTGGATACAAATACTATCTCACGCTGCTAAAAACATTCCACGTCAATGAGAGTCAATATCGCGTGAATGTCTTACAGCCAATGCCCTATGCGGAAAGACGAAAACCGGATTACAGGAGCAGCCTGCGAGCGCTTCCGTTCAGACTCGATATTCTCGCCGACGAGTTTAATGCAACGAATTGGCGATACGGTGTTGTTAATTGGACCATTAACTCTTATCTCTTTCATGACGAGCTTGGGAATTCATCAAGAGTAGATCACTGGCTTTTTCCGTTGGACGATTTTATGAGAGCCTATTGGAAACAACCCATCCGAGACGCAAAAATTCATCCACGTGGACTTTATCCCGCAAAAAAACTCGATTTCCCGACCAATCATGTTGCCTGCCTCAAATTTTCCGGCTTTAGTGAAGACAAGATTCAGGTGTTTTCAGACGCCCTCCCGCTGAATTCCGATGCCTGGATCGCTTCTCAAATAACCTCTCCTGATTACAAGGGAGATGTTCTTATTATCTCTGGATCCGAAAACAGTCAGGATCTTCGCTCTTCCATATCGAACCCCACGGATCAAGCATCTCTTTCTTTAAACAGACGGTTGCCCGCGAAATATGAAGCGCTTCAGTTCGATGCAAATAATCTGGTTGTTTCCGTCGAAATGGCTGGAATGCAATCCAATCGTCCCGCGTGGCTTTTTTATAGCGACGTATGGCATCCTTTCTGGAAGGTCACAGTCAACGGAGAACAGAAAAAGTTATTCAAAGCAAATCTGGCATATAAGAGCGTTCAAATTAATCCTGGAAAAAATATTGTGCGCTTTTCATTTGGCTCGAAGACCATGACATTTTTATTTTTGGTTATTGGCCTTAATTCCCTGCTTTGGATTGTAATCGTCTTATGGCTTATTGGCTTGAGCACAGGCCTTTTTAACCGGTTGATTCTGCTTGCGAGGTCTGACTTGTTACAACAAGGAGCGGGTTCATCCTGACAAGGCATGATGTCATGAAGCGAAAATGGATCGTTGCCGTGTCTCTTTTCGTTCTGATTGCGGTCGTGTCCTGCATAAGAATGAAAAATGACTGCTTAATCGTTGCCGCAGGAAACGGCTATACGACCCTTGTGCAAATTTTGCTGGCCCTGGGCGCTGATCCGAGGGCAGAAGATACGGTGGGCACAACAGCCCTCATGTTTGCGGCCCAACAGGGGCAGATCCATGCCGCGCAGGCCCTGGTCCAGCGGGGTGCGAGCGTAAACGCAAAAGCCGGAAGCGGCCAGACTGCCTTGTTCCTGGCTGCGGTTCGTGGGCACGCTGCGATTGTGAAAAACCTGCTGGACCATGGCGCGGATGTGAATGCAAAAACCATCAACAACTCAACGGCTTTAATGGGTGCGGCATGGGAGGGTCATATTGCAACGGTAAGAATGCTGTTGGCTCATGACGTGGATGTGAATGCCCAAGACAGGAATGGAAGTACAGCTTTGAACATTGCGGCACGGGCCGGCTGCCAGGAGGTCTTGATGGCATTGTTGGCTGGGGGCGCAGATGTAACCCTGAAAGATCGTAATGGTTGGACCGCTGCGGCGAACGCGGAAAAAAACGGCTGGTTGGCCGCCGCGGAAATGCTCAGGAAAGCCGAGGCCGAGCACGAGCGGTCTTCAAATGTGAACACCAGATAAAATGAATCAGGCAATTTTCCTCGTATTTGTGATCTCGATGGCCGGCATTTGCGCCGAACTTCTCTTTGCTCTCGTTCTAGGTTTGAAGTCTTGGAGTCACATGGTTTACATCGCAATAACCTTTGTGCTTCTGGGATATGGGATTGGAACCAATCTTTTTTTAGTCCTGAGAAATCGTTTCAAGGAGGAGGAACCTTCTCTGGTGCTCGCCTTTTCTTGTGCATTTCTCTCTCTTGCCATGATTGTTAGCTCCCAATGGCTTCCTCGTATGAAATTGGAACTGACCATGATTACCACAGGTCAAGGAATCCTGGAGTTGGCGCTTGTCTGTGGAGTGGTTGCGCTTCCATTTGCGGCAATGGGCTTCATCATTACTTTCCTTTTCACACTCCATGCCAAGCGCAGCGGATGGTTATACTTCTGGGATCTCCTTGGCGCGGGAAGTGGCGCCTGCCTTTTTTATTTCCTTGTGCAATGGATGGGGCCGCTTCCCGCGTTCGCCCTTTTCTCAATTGTCTTGATGGCCATCGCCGCCTGCCTTGTGGGCTTCAAAAATCCAAAGAGGAAAAAAATTTGCGCCTTGCTGAGTGTAACAGCCGTTTTTTCCTTTAACTGGTTTTTCTTGCAGGAACCGGATTATGTTGTAGACCGGGCAATTAACTGGGAATGGGTTCCCGGTTTCTTCGGAAAGAATCAATGCGAGACCTTGATGAAAAAATGGCATCCGCTCGGGCGAACGGATCTCTATCGAATTGAAAGATCAGAAAGACTCAAAAAAGTCATTGAGGTTAACGATGGGACATTCCAAATCAACGTGTCTCCCTCCCCGGAGTTCTGCTATTTTGTCAACAGTTTCCGAGCTGGCACTCCCGTCTTCAATCTCTCCGAGGCAGGCTTCAAGAAACATTCCTGTGAAATTAAACCTTTCAGCCGGTCGATGGAATTTCCATACGCGCTCCTACAAAATCCGCGTGTGTTCGTCATTGGAACTGGCGGGGGGCGCGATGTTTTCATGGCAAAAACCCACGGAGCCCTTGAAGTTGTTGGAGCGGAAATCAACCCTGCCACCTACGCCGCGATGTCGCATGGAGGCGTGGCCCACGACTATTCAGGCCGCATCTATGAAATGCCCGGCGTCAAGATACAAAATATCGATGGACGGCATCTGATTCGAATCCAGCCTTCGCAAAAATTCGATCTTATCATCCTTAACGGCGTTGACACTTTTGCCGCTCTTTCCACCGGTGCCTATGCGTATGCTGAAAATTACCTATACACCAAAGAGGCCATTCTCGATTACCTTCGGATCATCAAGCCCAATGGATTAATCAATTTCAATCGCTGGTTTGAATCCGATCACCCCCGGGAAACGCTGCGGTTGTTTGTCATGATCTTCGATGCGCTTGACACCATGGGCATGAAAAAACCATGGCAGCATGTGATTGTTGGCAGCCACGAGGGTTGGGGGATGATTCTGGTCAAGAAAACCCCGTTTACCCACATGGAAGAGGCCGCAGTGCTGAAATACTTTTCGGACCACGACACGACAACCATCTTTGCGCCGTTCGAAAGAAATCATGGGAAGTCCTCCAATCAGTTCAAAAACTTCGCACAGGCTTGCCGCAGAGGTGAAGAGCGGGAGTTTATCAAGAATTACCCGGCGGATATCTCCGTGGTGAACGATGACAGCCCATTTTTCTACAAATACTATAAGCTCACGCTCGGGCTTTCTCCGCTTGTCGGAACTCACGCCAGGCAAACAACGGCGTTTTTTGTCCAATTCATCATCATGGGCATTACAACGCTATTCATTATAGTATTCATTTTTTTCCCTCTCTGCCTTTTTAAAAAAGAAGGAATTAACATTTGGCCTG
>OBEQ010146566.1_pt1 | contig 10040 bp, 13 predicted proteins | sample 1670901 | NCBI WGS metagenome assembly OBEQ01 (sample SAMEA104232315, study PRJEB22302) | groundwater metagenome | biome: forest; feature: aquifer; material: groundwater | place: USA | collected 2011-08-07 | depth 5.4 m | reverse complement strand
TCCTTGGCCAGCCGATATTGCGTGATGCCCATGGGCTTCAGGAATTCTTCAAACGGGATCTCACCGGGGTGCGGGTAGGGAACTTTGCGCATGAGGTCCTCTCTTTCAGTGGTAGTCCACGATCTCAACGTCCTCCGGACCTTCCGCCACCCACACGAAGCACACGCGGAACTGGTCGTTGACGCGAATGCTGTGTTGACCGGCGCGGTCGCCCTTCAACGCTTCCAGCCGATTGCCCGGCGGCACGCGCAGGTCCTCAAGTGTCCCGGCCCGGTTCAGCATCGCCAGCTTGCGAATGGCCACGGACTCGATGTTCACAAATCGCTTGACTCGATCGCCGCCAAACAGTGCTTGCGTATCGGCGCACTTGAACGACCGGATGGGCACAGGCAAATAATAATGCCATGCGTTAGTATTGTCAAGGGTCAGTACCGCGAGTTGACCTTGCCATGAGGCCGAGGAAACGCCACTACGTGAGGCCTAACGTCACCGGCATCAGCCGCAGCGGTTCATTGTGGAGCCGGCCGCCGACGGCTGCAAGCCGTTGTTAGGCGACGGTCTCATCAGATCACCGATGCCGGCTTGTCCGCTGAAGCGTCCGGCGTCTCGCCGCCTCTCTGTCGAATGCGATCGCTTCTCTCACCCTGCCATCCCGTAATGCGAGCGACGAGGCGCATCGCGACGAGTGCGCTTGGAATGTCCAGCACGTCGGAGAAAACGAGAAGACGGCTCATGGCCTGGAGTTGATCGAGGGTCGGATTCGGAGCGAACGCCATCCGCGCGGCGATGTTTCCAAAAAAGTTGGACACGAGGAAGAGCGCCCACCACCAGCCAACAAGCGATGGCGTTCCAAGCTGGTTCCGGATGAACGGCCCGCCAGAGGCCACGTCGCGCTCAAGGCTCGAGGGGTCGCTGCCATGCCATACCTCGCGCATTACCCTGAGAGGGCGCACGAGATTGAGGAATGGGACGAAGAATCCACCCACGGCCCAACCAGGGGTGTACTTGAGTTCACGGCCGCCGAGACCAGGTAGATTCTTGTGCACACGATGAAACCACATCAGGAAAGCCACGGCTGTTCCCAGGATGAGCACGAACTGAAGGACGCCGATGAGTTGCTGTCTAGAATCATTCGCGGCAGCCTCTGCGTCTGAGATACCCCCGGTGGCCGCCCGTGACAGGAGTCCGATCTGAAGAAGCCCAGACACGATGGCAACGACGGACAGTACGAGGTTCGCGACTAACAGACCCTTGGTCCACTGTGCGGCACCGTCCGCAGGGGCAAACGACGCAACAGACTGAGTGCTCACTGGTATGTCTCCGTCATGGAACTGCCATCGCCTAACGCTCCGCGTAAGCAGCGCGCCCCTCAAACGACTTACCGAGCATTGTACGATTCGCGCGTCCGCTTCACGCGGTTGTTAGCCGACACGTCGCTCACAAGACCTGGAACGTGAAGTCGCTCGGCCTGTCTGTGCGAGGGAGATGTTTGAGTACCTTCACCCGGCCACAGTACGTGAAGTCAGTGTGGTGACGCTCTCTGTGAAACAGGTGAATCTCCTCAGCCGAGGATGCCGCATTGGCCATTCGATCTTCTGCGAAATGATCGGTCGGGCCTTCCCATTCAAGCACGTTGCCGGACAGACGGTCCTTGTACTGTTCGGCCGAAGTCTGCTTCTCTTCCGTGACGAAGAGAATGATTTTATTATCGTCCCGCGGAGTCACGACGCCGCGAGCAATTGCATGGAAGGTTGAGTAGCCCCACAAGTCGGCGAGCGTGTTGCGAGAGTAGGTGGCGCCCTTATGGACCTTGACAAACGAAACTGACATGGTTCTCCTGTCGGCTAACGCCTGCGGCTCACCAGCGGCGACCACACACTCTCCTTCGAATCATCCAATCGCTCACGCGGCCGCCGTCGGGTGCAGCCGCTGGTTAGGCTGCTCCCGGATCGTCGGCTGGGTCGATGCCCGCAAGAAGAACTACGTCCCCATGCCGAGTACCACGTATCGTTACGCGCTCATCCCAGAGAGGTCTTACGATGTCGTTCATTAGGCCCTCTGGAACGCGCACGCGGTACACTGATCCGGTGTCGCCCTCAATCCGAATTTCACTCTGCTGATTCAACTTGCTGGCGAACTCTAAGCGGCCCGTGACCGTCACGGGCTCACCCACGTCGGACATCCGAGTCTCCGGCGGCATGGCAGGAGGAAGTGCCTTCCTAGGTCGCCGAAGCGTAACCTCCCTGGGCGTGCCGTCGCTCATTGCTGTAAAGCCTACCCCAGTGATGCTGTTGCCATCTGGGGCAATCTTCGCCGCGAGTCCAATGAAGTTACGGAAATACGCTGGTTCCGAGATCCGCCGCCGGAGGGATTCGTCGTCCCCTCGGTCAAGGATCTCAAAGCAGGTAAGAACTTCGTCGACCAATCCACTAGCAAAGCCGAGGCCTGGCAAGACGAGCTGCGGAATACTCCCGATCTTGAACGTAACAGCAAAGCTCGCGGCGCGTGGCACGGAGAGGTAGACGTCGATTTCCTTTTGCAGAGCCTGCTTGCGCCAACCGCGCTCCCGGAACGGGTGCTTGAGCGTTCGTTCCGCAGTTCGGTAAAGCAGGGTTTCGACAGTTTGAATACGCTCGATAAATTCGGCGCTCGACACGATGCCGAATCCCACTGCACCGCCCATCAAGGCAAACTGGAACTCGCCCGGATTCAGCTCCAAGCCACGTAGCGCGAGGTGTCGGCGAAAGTGAACCTGTTCCAGCAGGTCGCGAAGCTCGTTGGCGATCAGTTCGGGGGGATCAAACGATAGCGCGGTCGCGACCAGCCGTTCTGCCTCGCGTACCTCTCCTGCGTCAAGGGCAAGTGTCGCGGCGCTCCGATGAAGAACCGAAGTGGTGGGCTCACCTAGGTTCGCATGGCGCGCCTCAATCGCTGCCTCGCGCTCAAGTCTGAACGCTTCTTTGTAGAGACTGAGCGCGGCATCGCGATTGCCCTTGATCGCTTCCACTGTGGCGCGATCTGCGAGGGCCATGGCCTGGCGATGGAGCTCAGCGGGGGACATCATGGCACTGCAACCCGGCTCTCAGGAGTACCGAACTCAACGACCACAGCATACCCCGGGAGCGGAACGCCACCACCAACAAGCTGTGCGAGCTTTTCGCGCAGGCGGCCGCGAACCTGAGAGTCGCCGCCGTTTAGAATGCCAGAAGCCTCAAGTCTGCCCTTTTCTTGAAACAGCGGTGCGGAAGAGCCCTTTGGTCCAAGCCAGTAGTCAAATCCGGTGCCTTTCCGGGACCGTTCAACTACTGTCAGATCCGTGAGCAACTCGACTAGGAGTACCGCCACTCCGTAGGCTCCGAACTCCGTCGCGAATGGAAGATCCGCATAGCAATTGCGGGTCTGCTGGTCGGTTGGAAGCCACGTCACTTCAAGCGAGTGCGACAAGGCTCCGGTGACCGGCATGGCTACCCCGCTTTCATGGGAGCGATTCTCCAGGCAAATGCTTGCAGCCTCACAGAGGCACCCCCCAAAGTCAGATGTGATTCCAGGGGTGCCCTTGCGTAAGTCGGGCAAGTGTAAGGTTCCTACCGAAGGTGGAGTCATGTGCCTCTAGTTCTGTGAACGCAGGAGCCGCCTAACAATGTTTAGATTGGTCCGCATAAAACGCGGAACACCGGGTTCCGGCCCGTATAACACGCTGTTGATGGGCGAATACATCAGCGATAATCCCTTTAGAATCAGCAATTTGCGGCCCTTGGCATCTTGTAGCACGGCGTCTTATGCGGATCCGCATAAACCGGGATTTCCCATTTGAACTTCCTGGGGAGGCACGCTCGGCCTCGATTCCGGTTGCTGGCTAGGATAACCCTTCTTCGGTCGAGCCGTCAACCGCCTTTTGCGACCCCAAACAGACCACGGGCATCCAGCCTTCTAGCCCCCTCGACCGAGCAGCGCCAGGGACGTTTCAAGCTCGATTGCCCACAATCGCAAGTGATGTCCTACGCCTATGCTGGCAGGTGTCAATTGCAACAAGCGGGCTAACGTGGAAGCTCAGCGGCGCGCGCGCTTTTGCGCGTCCGCTGGAGCAACTTGTCAGAAAAGGCCTCGTCAACAGAATCTGTGAAAAAAACGGGTTCCGGCGAGCCGGCATCCGGTTCCCGATGTCGTGGGGTGGAGTGGATCAGTCAGACCCGGTTCGCGCCGGGGCGTCAACCTGACCTCGTGCGGCGTCGATAAGTACTCGTAGTGCCCGGTTCACTGACTCCGAGTCGGGAAAGACGGCCGCCACGTCCGGCTCAAGCAGCACCAGGTTCGTCCCCTGGCGGTATCGCTCGTAGTACTTGCCTCGAACGCCTCCCTTGATGTCGTACTCGGGGCGCATTTCGTCTGTCTCGGGCTTACTCCCCTGACTCATAGGTCCTCCGCTCATGAGGTGCAGCCTCGCGCGCACCGACAATACGAATAATGTCACCACGCTCGGTGTGCCACACGATTACGACCCTCCGCTGACTGGATATGCCAGTTGTCAAGAATCTTGCCTCATTCTCCGAGTGATCCAGATCTGGAACCGTTGTGGCGAGTGGGTCTCCAAACACCGAGCTGGCCTCTTCAAACGAAACGCCGTGCTTGGAGAGGTTCGCTGCTGCTTTCTCAGGGTGCCACTCGACTCGCGCTACGACAGCTTACCATGAACGTGAACTCCGGGCGAACCGTTAGAAAGCTTCCCATGCTTCCCACCCTAGCGCTTTTCGAAGCGGGACGCCTCGAGCTGCATATTAATGTCGAACCTTGCCCAATCCATTTTGTAGCCGTATGTGGTGCCCCTTGGGAACCAGACTATGGACCCGTTTGAAACCGTGAGAGTACCCAGAACCGCACCGTCGCGTTTTACAACAAACTCGACATCAGCCTTGCCAAGCGCGCGCAGGTATATTGAATGATACATCATGTTTATGTTTTGCCATCGGTATCGCCTCCCTCCTTTTTTCTAACAAGGTTTAGATTGATCCGCATAAAACGCGGAACACCTGGTTCCGGCGCATATAACACGCCGTTGATGCGACGAATACATCAGCGATAATCCCTTTAGAATCAGCCAATCGTGTCCCTTGGCATCTTATATCGCGGCGTCTCATGCGGATCCGTATAAACCGGGATTTCCCATTTCAACTTCCTGGGGAGGCACTCTCGGCCTCGTCCCGGTTGCTAGCTAGGATAGCCCTTCTTCCGTCGAGCCGTCAACCGCCTTTGCGACCCCAAACAGACCACGGGCATCCAACCATCTAGCCCCCTCGACCGAAGCTGCACCAGGGACGTTTCAAGCTAGTCTACGGGAGGAATTCGCCCATAGGTGGACCTCGATAGGGGAAATCTTGGTAGTGGGTCAGAAACTGACCCACTACCGAAAAATGGGCTAAGTAACCTATGACCCTACTATTGCGTCCGTGTATGATGGACCTGTCTGCATCGAGGCGAGTGACGATAACTTCGAGACAGGAGCACAACAAATGTCAGCAAAGAAGAACGAAGCAACCGTACGGACATGGGTCGAAGAGGCTTGGAACAAGGGCAATATCGACGGGCAGGCCCATATCTTTTCGCCCTCCTACACGTGGCCTGAATTGCCCCCGGTCTTCGGCACCGGGTCGGAGGCACTATTGAACTTCGTCCGCGGGTTCCGGGCAGCCTTTCCCGATCTCCACTTTGCGATTGAGGACGTGGTCACCAATGACGACAAGGTTGCGTGGCGCGCTGTGGGCACGGGAACGCACCGCGGAGAGTTCATGGGCATCCCAGCAACGAGAAAATCGATCAAGGTCCAAGCCATCATTATCAGCCGCTTCGAGAACGGCCTGTGGCGTGAAGACCGGGTTTGCTGGGACCAGTTCGTCATGCTGCAGCAGTTGGGCGTTATTTCCATGCCCTAGGCCGCTTTCGCCTAGCGGTCACTGTGGGTTTGCAGACGCAGGCCGGGGATTCGCAAGAGTCCCCGGTCTGAGTTGTTTGTTCGTCTAATTTGCTGGGTAGTGAGTCAGGTAACTGACCCACTACGGAAATCTTGGGTACATTGACCTTCACCCCGCGCGCCACCATACTTACTGAGACTTGCATTAGTCATTAAACTTTGTGTGCCTCCGCCCTTCTACAGGCTCAGGGCGAACGGAATTAAAACCCGTTCGTGGTGAGCTTGTCGAACCCCGACCACGCTCCCAACGTTTGTTTAGCACTTTATGCTAGGCTCTGTAGCTGGCCCATTCCCATGCGCGAAAAGGAGGCCCTATGCTCCGCAGGCTCCCCATCCGCTCCAAAGCCGTCGTGTACACGCGGCCCAACGCCGCCGTCAACGCCATGAAGGTTGGCCAGCCGGGCCACTACACCATCTACATCTCGGGCGTCACGGTGGGTCGCGACTGGAAATCCAAGGCGAATGTGAAGGAAGACGCCACCGCTCAGGCGACGCAGGTCTTCGGGAAAATCCAGGAGGTCCTCGCCGAGGCCGGCGCCACCATGAGCGACGTGGTGAAAATCCACATGTTCCTCACGAACATCGAGGAGACCCTGCAGGAGGTCATCAGCGTGCGCAGGCAGTTCTTCCCAGGCATCGTGCCACCCACGACAGCCGTGGAGGTGCGACGCCTCGCCAGCCCGCAATGCCTCATGGAGATCGAGGTGACGGCGGTGACGGACCGGTGACGTACCCGCCCTCGGCGCTGTTTCAGCAAGGGGCTTCATCCCTAGTGCCGTCCTTACGCCCCTCTCTGCAACAGGAGAGGGGAACAGGGGGAGAGGGCCTGTCCTGAGCCTGTCGAAGGAGGCCAGGGGTGAGGCACCCTCCAGCACACCAACTGCCCCTTGACGAGAAAGTACGTATGTTCTAATATACTTAGCCTACTATCCATTTAGGAGACCGTTTAGTATGGCTTTTGTCGTTCCCTTGCGGCCTCACCCTGGGACTTCGTCCGTCCCTCTCCACGTACGTGGAGAGGGAATCCCGACTTGTCGGGAAGGGTGAGGCGGCGAAGAAAACCGCAAACTTACTCTCTCCGCTTTCATTGTTAAACGCTCTCACTTAACATTCACTAGAGACGACCCGGCGGGTCGTCTCAATCGGAGCGCTTCATGCAGCCGAAAACTCCTCCACCGGACCGCCAAGCCCTGAGCCAGACCATCATCCACCCCAGGCCCGCTCGGCAAACAACCCCTCCCGTATCGGGACTGACAACCTCGTTTCAACCTTAAACAACCCAGGACAACCCAAGACAACCCAATTCAATTCCCTCTCAAAACCCCAGACCCCAGAAGGAATTGAATGCACGGCGTAGCGCGACGGCGGCTTCTGCGCCCCTTTCCCAATCGGGTGTTGCCTCAAACGAACATGTGCCTCACATGCCAGCATCCCTTGACGTAGGGGCGCTGCTCGCTGCGCCCGCTCGTCCCTCTCTGTACACGGAGAGGGACCTCGCGACAGCGAGAGGGAGAGGTTGCGTAGGGGCGCGCCTGTCCTGCGTGAGCCGAAGCCCTGAGCCGAGCGAAGGGGAAGCGAAGGAATGCATCGCGCCCGTCTCGCCAGTCATTGCGAGGAGTCCAACGACGAAGCAATCTCTCATAGCTGCGAGAGGGAAAGCCTTGACTCACAGACCGAATCTCCAGGCGCGGCGATCACAATCTCTTTGAAGGCGGTGACACATGGGTGAGCAACTCTTCGTCGAGCAGACGCTGGAGCAGATCAAAGAGTACCTGCTGGCGGGCCTCAAGGGCCTGACGGAGGCCGAGGCCCGCTGGCAGCCCAAGCCGGACGCGAACCCCATCGCGTTTATCGTGTGGCACGTGGCGCGTGTGGAGGACAACTGGGTGCAGCGCTTCGCCCAGAAGCTCCCAGAGGCATGGGAGTCCGAGGGCTGGTTTCAGAGGCTCAATCTGCCCAAGCGTGACAGCGGCTTCGGCTACACGGCGGAGCAGGTGCGGGCGCTGGCGCTGCCGCCCATGAGCGACCTGCTCGCATACTACGAGAGCGTCCGCAAGCTCTCGCTGGCGTACCTGCGGGGGCTGACGCCCGAGCAGTGGGAGGTCAAGCCGTGGCCGGACCGCCGGCCAGACTACGACATCCGCCGCATGTGGCGGCAGCTCGTCTGCGAGGAGGCGGAGCACGCGGGCCAGGTGGCGTACTTGCGCGGTTTGCAGCGCGGCCTGGACAAGTAGGGGTGCGTATGAAGTTCGGCGTCGTCTTTCCCCTATTGCGGCGTTGGTGCGATGCGAAGGCCGTGCGGGATATCGCCCAGGCCGCAGAGTCGCTGGGCTACCACTCCATTTGGACCGGCGACCACCTGGTCGCGCCGGTGGGGCCGATAGAAAAAACCGCAGTCGTACAGTCGCGGGGCGAGTGGATGCGCTCCGTGCCCACCAGGCCCAAGATCGTCCCGGCGGCGGCCTTCTTCGGCCAGGACAACTGGTTCATGGAGCCGTACACGTTGATGGGCTACCTGAGCGGCATCACCACCACCATCAAGATCGGCGTGATGATTATCGTGCTGCCGTATCGCAACCCCGTGGTGCAGGCGCGAATGGTGGCGACCCTCGACAACCTGTGCAACGGGCGGCTCATCTTCGGCGTCGGCTCCGGCCACGTGCAATGCGAGTCGGAGACGCTGGGCGTGCCCTATCGCGAGCGCGGCCCCATGACAGACGAGTACCTACGACTCATGATCGCCATGTGGACGAACGACAGAGCGAGCTTCCATGGCAAGTACTACAACTTCGACGACGTGCTGACGCTGGGGAGGCCGGTGCAGCAGCCGTACCCGCCTCTCTACGCCGGCGGCATGTCAAAGCCGGTAATCCGCCGGGCAGTGAAAATGTGCAAGGGCTGGCTGGCCCACGGCTACTCACCGGAGGAGTTGGCGAGAGGCATCGCGTACGCCGACGAGGTTGCGAAGGAGATTGGGCGCAAGGAGCCGCTGGACGTGATCCCGCAGCTTGGCGGGTACGAGGCGGTGTTCGAGGAGGACGCGCGCCGCGTCCCACGGGTTGGCGCGACCTACGAGGAGCCGAAGCTGGTCACTGCCGATGAAATCATCAAGAAGGTGCGCGGCTACATGGCCCTGGGCGTCACCCACGCCACGATGAGCTTCTACCCGGGCAACCAAGAGCAGTTCATCCGTCAGATGCGGCGCTTCTCTGAGACCGTCGTGCGGGAGTTCAGCGACTGACGGCGGCCTGGGTTTGTAAAGCGCTAGCTGGCTTGATAGACTAACGAGACGTTCAGGCGGGATGCAGGGGCACGACATGTCGTGCCCCTACGTGCGCTACGGGATGTACTGCGATGCACGATCTGATCGCGTTGGAAATCGTCAAGGACCTGCTGAACACCGCCGCCGAGGAGATGGGCCTGGCCCCCTATCGCGGGGGCTCGGCTCAAGGCAATGGCGTCGAAAGCCCGTACACTAGCTCATCAGAAAGGCGATGACATGACCAGTCCTCAAAGCTACTTTGTCGGCGTGGACATCGGCGGCACCTTCACGGACGTGGTGCTGGTCGATTCCAGCGCCCAAAAGTTCTTCATCTCGAAGAAGCTGACCACCCCTGCCAATCCTGTGCTGGGCGTGCTCCACGCCGTGAACGACGTGCTGGACCAAAGCGGCGCCAAGCCGTCCCAGGTGCAGCGCATCATCCACGCCACGACGCTGGCCACGAACCTCATCCTCGAAAAGAAGGGCGCTCGCGTGGGGTTCATCATCACGGAGGGGTTCGGCGACCTGCTCCGGATCCGCCGGGGGCGTCGCCAGAACCGCTTCGACCTGTTCTTCGATAACCCGCCACCGCTGGTGCCTCGCCAGATGACTGCGGAGGTCAAAGAGCGTCTGGATGCTCGGGGCCAGGTCGTCACGCCCCTGAAGGAGGCAGACGTGCGGGACGCCGTCAAGCTGTTCAAGCGCCTGGATGTCCAGGCCCTGGCGGTATGTCTGCTCCACGCCTACGCCAACCCAGTCCACGAGAAGGCCATCGCCGAGGCCTTCCGCAAGGAGCTGCCCAACGTCTACCTA
>OBEQ011414772.1_pt1 | contig 10041 bp, 9 predicted proteins | sample 1670901 | NCBI WGS metagenome assembly OBEQ01 (sample SAMEA104232315, study PRJEB22302) | groundwater metagenome | biome: forest; feature: aquifer; material: groundwater | place: USA | collected 2011-08-07 | depth 5.4 m | reverse complement strand
TCAGCGTTCAGGGCAACGAACTCATTTCAGGAAACTCCACGATAGGCGGAACTTTGACAGCCACGAGCACGGTCTTGTTAGCAACAACAGCAGGCAACGTCGGCATCGGGACGACGACGCCAACGGCAAAGTTGGTAATCGCAGGAACTGGTCAAGCCTTCAAGATGACCGCCCCAGCCAATACGGATTATCTGTATCAAGTTGTGTCTAATGGTACAGCCAATACGTATATGGGACTCGAGTCCAGCCCCGCGGCTGGCGTTTACACCAGCAGTCTTGCCAACGCGACATTTCTTGTAGCAGGTGGAGCACATCCACTACAACTTGGCACGAATGGTGCGGCTAACATGACTATTTTAAGCGGCGGCAACGTCGGCATCGGGACGACGAGTCCGTGGGCAAAATTGTCAGTTGAAGGCACTGTTTCGTTCAAATCACTCTCGGCGACCACTACCGCAGCTGCCGACCTCTGTCTTTCGTCCGATAATGAAGTAGTTACCCGAACCTCGGGCAGCACCTGCGCCACCGCATCCTCGCAAAGATTCAAGCAGGACATTTCTTCGCTCACAACCGCGAGTGGTCTTGCAGAAGTGATGGCTCTGCGACCTGTTTCCTTCAAGTACAAGACGAGCTACTTGGGCAACTTTGCAAGCAACTCCAACTGGAACGGCGAGTATGTCGGCTTCATCGCCGAAGAGGTGCAGGCGATAGACCCCCGACTTGTCACAACCGACGCGGAGGGACTCCCTGACTCGGTGCGGTATGCGAACCTCACGGCGATTCTTACGAAGTCCATCCAGGAAATCGGCCAGCGCGTCTCTATTGTGGACGGCACGCCAACTACCACTCCTTCTATATATATCGGGAAGGATGGGTACGCGCTCTATGTAGAGGGCGATGCGGCGGCGACTTCGTTTGTAAATATCAGCACCCGTGATGCGAAGAAAGACATTGAGTATATGAGTGATGACGACAAGCGGAGCATCAGCGAGAAGATTCGCAATATCAAGGTGGCCGAGTATCGTTATAGCGGAGAAAAAGGGAGCGCGCCTCTTCGGCTCGGGCTCATCGCCGAAGAAGCTCCAGCCGAGGTTCTGAGCGCGAATGGCAAGGGCGTAGATGTCTACAAACTCTCCACTTTCATCCTCGCAGGTGTGCAGGAACAGCAGAAGCGGATAGAGAGTTTGGAGTTGCGGCTCACCAAACTGGAGCAACTGGTTGCGTCAAGCACGCCCGCAATTTCAGGGTTCTCGCTCGCGGATATGCTTGCGGGAATCAAGAATCTGGTGGTGGAGACACTGACCGCGAGCAAGAAACTGTGCGTGGATGATGTGTGCGTGGATAAGGAGCAGTTCAAGCAGTTGCTCGCCAGTGCCGGAGTTGCCGTGACGCCTGCGGCGTCCGAGTCAGCGACCTCAACGCCAATCAATGTCGGCACGGAGGACATTACTCCCCCGGTCATAACGATAAACGGCAATAATCCGGCGAATATAGAAGTCGGGTCAACCTACGCAGACCTCGGTGCCACGGTAACTGACAATGTAAATCAAAATCTCGGCGTCCACTACTTTGTGAACGGGGTTGCGGTAATGCAGGTCTCGCTAGATACTTCAACGACCACCACCTACACGATTGACTATGTCGCAACCGACCAAGCGGGCAACGCAGCAACTTCAACGCGGCAGGTCATTGTCAGCGATACCGCAGGAGCCCCGGCAATGTCGGGCACGGGGACGCCCAGTGCCGATATTGCCGTGGTACCTACAGCATCCGAACCCGAAGTTGCGACCTCAACACCGAGCGAGCCGACCACTGAACCTGCTCCTGAACCAACACCGTCTGAATCAGAAACCGCATCGACGACACCGACAGAATAATCTCACGAATAACAGTGTCCGAGCCAAAAACTCAAGAAAGTCGTGAGATATGAGCAAAAGGTATGCGTGATATGGAAAATCTGAACAGAAATCAAATTTAATTCCCGCGAGGCTCAACCTCGCGGAAATACCTCATTATGTATGAGCAATTGCCCCTACTGCGAATCCGTTGATTTCGTCAAACGAGGCGTGCGGAAAAATAAATTTGGTGAAGCCCAGCTCTATCTCTGCCGCAGTCCGCTCTGCGGGCGCACCTTCACCGCGCGGGATATCAAAGGCAAAAAGTTTCCCCTTCGCATCGTGATTGACGCCATGAGTTATTACAATCTCGGTTTTACCCTTGAATACTCCTGCGCGCTTGTGAAGAAGAAATTCGGCAGTGCACCGGACCCGCAGACGCTTTCGGGTTGGATTGAAGAATATAAGCCGCTGTGTCGGTATGAACGGTTGCGTCCGTGGGCGGTGAAGTACTGCAAGCCGACAGAAACGGTTGAAGTGGTAACGATGGCTCACCGTCAGTTGTACCGATTTCGGTATCATCGGGCGAAGACATATTTGATGCTTGAGGAGTTCCGGAATCGAAACCTCGCGCCACTCAAAGAGTATCTTGACAGTGTCTCTAGCGAGACGCCGCACCAATATTTTCAGGAGGGCGGGCGTATGTCGGAGATAAAGAGTAAGTTTGATAAGGCGGATATGATCGTGAAGTCAAAAACAAATTTCGCCAATCACCTTGCCGAATTTGTCCTGCCGTCTGTGGTAGAGAACAAGTACCGACACGAGGAACTTCAGCGGTTTTTTATCGCGAACGACTCGGTTACAGTTGCCACTGAAGTCCCCGTTTACATTAGAAGAGAAGATGTTGAGCATTTGGAGAATGTACTTAAATTCAAAGTAACTGACGACGGTCTTGTTGAACTGAAAGGAAAGAAACGACAGGAGGCGATGCCGAAGTTGCTCACGGGTCATATTGACTTTGTACAGATTCGCAACGGCTGCGTGCATCTTCTTGATTACAAACCAAACGCCGCTAAAGAACAGCCCATTGAGCAGTTAACATGGTACGCTATGGCGATGAGCCGTCTTACCGGTCTGCGACTCTTTGAGTTCAAGTGCGGCTGGTTTGATGAAAAAGATTATTTCGAGTTTTACCCCCTGCATGTCGTGAAGAAGCTGAATTACAAGCGAAGACGGAATGTAAGGTTTAAGGACGGAAAAAAGGTCGAAATTCCCCGTGAACAGCGAGAAAAAGCAACTATCGTATGATGTGGAAGTTTCAACCAAAGAAGCCGATACGCAGTTTTCGGGACCTGGAGGTCTATCAAAAGACCCTTGAATGTTCGGTACTTTTTTCTACCGATATAAAACCCAAGCTGGTAAAACTTCACTATGACCTGTTGGAGGGAATGACCAACTGTGCGCTCTCCATTCCTTTATATATAGCGGAAGCGCACGGACAGAGATTTTCGGATTTTAAGGTCGCGGTTGCGACGCTGGAGAAAGCGATGCTTAGTTGCAACAAAATGATGGTGTATTTAGAACAGGTGAAAGGCATCTATGGAGAGCAACTCCCCGCGGATTTACTTGATGATGTGGCGGGGAGGTATATGACCGTGCGGGGCAAGATGTTTCGGTTGGAGAAGTCGTGGCAGAAGTTTCGGCAGGCCGACCAAAATCTGGCGAAGTTGAAGAAATAAGACAAAAACCGCGAGGCTCAACCTCGCGGAGAAGTTACAGAATCTTCGTGTTCCAGCCAATCATAAATATGTTTTTCAATGTCATCTTTAGTGGGGAAATAGTCTGGAAATTCTTTTCGTTCAAGAATCTGTAGGAATTTACGTTCGGTCCCCAGATAATCCAAATAGCTCGAATAGGTATAGGTCGAGAGAAATCTTTCTATCTTTGCTCTTTTCAATTTTACGCCCGTTTTCCATTGGGGGACGATTAATTTTATCGGGTTGAGGTGTATATATGAAAACAAATATTTTAACTGTGTTTCGGAAGTGACATGCGTTGCCTTGAATCGTCCTTGAAATAATGCACCGGTTCTCTTGCGGCTTGTATTGAAATACATGGTGTACGCGGTGGAAATCTTGTGCATAAAGGCACTAATTCCTCCTTCCGTTATCTCGCGTATCAATAGATGAAAATGGTTCTTCATAAGACAATAAGCTCCAATTGCCACAAGGGGTTTGCCTCGTTCCTGCGCGAATACGGTTTCTATTAATTTCCGCGAGGTTGAGCCTCGCCACTCGGGCAGGGCATCAAAATGTACTGGTCTTTTACCATTGCACAGATAGAGGAGAAGAGCGAATCTCTTTGAGTCTGAGTCGTGTTCAAAAACCGTTCTTTTGTCCACCCCACGATTATAGACATGATAAAATTCTTTTTCAGCAAACTGTATTTTGCGAGACATACCATAGGAATCATACCATTGAATCCCGCGAGGCTCAACCTCGCGGAAACCTCGCGGATGGCTGGGTGTGTATAGAGAAAAGATTCAATTAGAGTATAATGGTGAGTATGAAAACAATCAAAGTCGGCATAAACGGTCTGGGACGAATCGGGCGGGCGTTCTTTCGCGCTGCGGCAAAGCATCCTGAACTAGAGATTGTAGCGGTGAATGATTTGGCGGAGAAAGAAAATATGGTCTACCTTCTCAATCACGACTCAGTGTATGGGAGAAGTGGCTGCACTTTGGGGGGAATCAAGTATTTGAGTGAAAAAGAGCCGAGCAAACTGCCGTGGAAAGAATTAGATATTGATGTTGTCGTAGAATCAACGGGATTTTTCGCGAGCGCGGAGAGGGCGGCCGCGCACCTGTCGGCAGGTGCGCGGCGGGTCGTCATCACCGCGCCGATAAAAGATGGCGAGACGGTTCTTGTTGGGCTGAATGAAGAAAAGTTAAAGACCTGTGAAATAAGCTCCAATGCTTCCTGCACCACCAATGCCGCCTCCCCGATTATCGCGATTTTGGACGAAGCAATCGGGATTGAGAAAGCGTTACTCAACACCGTCCACGCCTACACCGCCACCCAATCACTCGTGGATTCTCCTGCAGGGAAAAAGGGATTTCGAGAAGGCCGTGCGGCGGCGGTCAATATCATCCCGTCTTCCACCGGCGCGGCGATTGCGGTAACAAAAGCATATCCGAAGCTCGAAGGAAAGTTTGACGGCATCTCGCTTCGCGTGCCGGTCATTTGCGGTTCCATTGCCGATATTACTTTTATCGCGAAGCGCGATACCAGCACGGAAGAAGTAAATGAGATTCTGCGCAAAGCCGCGAACGAAAAACGCTGGGAGGGCATTTTCAGCGCGTCAGATGACGAACTCGTCTCAAGCGACATCATTGGCAGTGGCGAAGGAGCGATTGCAGAACTTTCAATGACCCGAGTGGTTGACGGCAACTTGGTCAAAGTTCTCGCGTGGTACGACAATGAAAGTGGATACGCGCAAACGCTCGTCAGACATGTGTTGGAGACAGGGAAATATATATGAAGATTTATTTTGCCGGAGACCACGCGGGGTTTGAGATGAAGCAGGAACTTATGGAGTTCGTGAGGGGGCTTGGTCATACTGTTGAAGACCTCGGGCCGCTTGAACCGAAAGCGGGGGACGACTATCCCGACTTCGTCATTCCGCTTGCGAAAAAAGTGGCGGGAAATCCTCCCCCCACCCCCTCCTTTATAAAGGAGGGGGCAAAGGGGGTGGATTTAGTCCGAGGCATCGTGGTGGCGGGGAGCGGACAGGGCGAGATTATCGCGATGAACCGCATTAAAGGCGCGCGCGCCGCGCTCTTCTGTCCGTGCAATCTGGACTTAATCAAGGCATCGCGCGATCACAACGACAGCAACATCTTCGCCATCGGCGCGCGCTTCTGCACACTTGATGAAGCGAAGAAAGGAGTCACTGTCTGGCTGGAGACACCGTTTAGCGGTGATGAACGGCACATCCGCCGTCTGCAGAAAATTGACTTGCTCGCTTCCTGAAAATATCGGCAATCTCGTATGGAACTAATTCCCGCGATACTTCCCAAAGACCAGAGCGACCTCATCCAAAAACTCGCGGCGTTGCCGCGCGATGCAAAGAGCGTGCATATTGATTTTGTAAATCCTCCCCTAACCCCCTCCTTTATAAAGGAGGGGGCGAAGGGGGTGGATTTTCTTGAAGCGCACTTGATGGTCGCAGACCCGTTGGTTTGTATTCCAGATTTGGTAAAAAATGGATTTTCACGCGTTCTGATTCACGCCGAGGCGGTCTCGGCAGAGGTATTTGCCGAGACGATTCACGAATGGCGTGACGCGATTGAGATTGGCGCGGCGCTCAAGATAGAGACGCCGCTTGATGCGCTCTCGTCGTTCGTTCACGAACTACAGACGATTCAACTGATGGGCATCGCGCACTTAGGCAGGCAGGGTGAACCGTTTGACGAAAGAGTAATAGGGCGAGTTCTGCAATTGCACCACACCTATCCAAACCATATAATAAGCGTTGACGGGGGTGTGAATAAAGAAAATGCGAAGCGGCTCACCGCGGCGGGGGCAAAACGACTCGTTGTTGGGTCGGCGATAAAGGAGTTTTATGGATGAAAAAAAGATAAAAGAATTAGAACGACAAGCCAACGACATTCGCATTACGCTGATTGAAGCGCTTGTTGAAGCGGGCTCGGGACACACGGCAGGGCCACTCGGTATGGCGGACATCTTCACCTACCTCTATTTTCACGAACTTAGGCACGACCCGAAGCGACCCGACTGGAGCGAACGCGACCGGCTCGTACTCTCAAACGGGCACATCTGCCCCGTACTCTACGCGACGATGTGTCACGCGGGCTATGGGAGCGTTGATGAGTACAAAAAGACACTCCGCAAGTTCGGCACCAAGTTTCAAGGCCATCCGCACCGCGAGTATTTTCCCGCGCTTGAAACCTCGTCGGGTCCGCTCGGCTCGGGCCTCTCGCAGGCAGTCGGTATGGCGCTCGCGGAGCGTATTGACGCGGGGCGTTCCTACAAAAAGTGGTTTTACGCGCTCCTTTCGGACGGCGAACTGAATGAAGGGAACAGCTGGGAGGGAATGATGCTCGCGGGAAAAGAAAAGCTCGGCAATCTCATCGCTATCGTTGACCGCAACAACATCCAGATAGACGGCTTCACCGAGGACATTATGCCGCTCGAGCCGCTCTCCGACAAATGGCAGGCATTTAATTGGCATATGATTGAGGTGAACGGACACGATTTCGCCGACATTCACCGCGCGGTTGGTGAAGCCAAAGCCGAGTTTGATAAACCGAGCGTGATTATCGCAAACACGATTCCCGGAAAAGGCGTCCCCGACTTCGAGCGTAAGTTCGAATGGCATGGCAAACCACCGAACAAAGAAGAGGGGGCGAAGGCGCTGAAAGTGTTACACGAACTAGGACAAAAGCTAAAATGTTGAACACAGCCGTAAAACTCAACCCCAAGATTTGGGACAAGGATGTAGAACAAGTGCCGATTCGCAAGGGATTCGGGGAGGGACTGCTTGCTGCCGGAGAAGCGGACGAGCGGGTGGTTGGACTCTGCGCCGACCTGACCGAGTCCACGCAGATGCATTTGTTTGCGAAAAGATTCCCGAATCGGTTTATTGAGATGGGGGTCGCGGAGCAGAACTTGGTAACGGTTGCTTCTGGTATGGCCGCGATGGGGAAGATTCCATTCTGCTCATCGTATGCGATGTTTTCTCCGGGAAGAAATTGGGAGCAGATTCGCACGACCATTTGTTACAACGACCGCAAGGTGGTCATCGTCGGCTCGCACGCCGGGGTCTCGGTCGGTCCTGACGGCGGCACGCATCAAGCGGTAGAAGACCTTGCGATTATGCGCGTGCTTCCCAATATGGTCGTACTTTCGCCCTGCGATTCTATTGAGGCAAAAAAGGCGACGATTGCGGCGGCGCAGTCAAGAACTCCCATCTACTTGCGGCTTGCGCGCGAAAAGACGCCCGTCATTACCACCACTGAGACACCGTTTGAGATCGGAAAAGCGCAAGTGTTCTACAAAACCGAAAGGGAAGAAAAGGGAGAAAAAGGAACAAAGGAGAGAGTGGGAATAATCGGCACTGGCTCGCTTTTACACAAAGCCCTCGTTGCGGCTAAGGAACTTGAAGAGGAGGGAATCGTCGTTACCGTTCTCAATCTATCTACCATCAAACCGCTTGATGAAAAATCCATCGTTGACCTCGCCAAAGAATGTGGCCGTATCGTAACGGTGGAAGAACATCAGATTGCCGGCGGTATGGGTTCCGCCGTCGCCGAACTTCTCGCACGGACCTTTCCCGTGCCGATGGAGTTTGTGGGTGTCAAAGATGTCTTCGGTCAATCAGGCAAACCCGACGAGATAGTAGAACACTACGGTATGGGGGTCTCTTCTATAAAATCCGCGGCACGTAATCTCTTGGGGCGTCTTTAAGAGACCTCTCTAACTCTTGCCGCGTGAGTAGCCCTTTCTGCGCGCCGATTTGCTGGACGACATAGGCAGAGTTGATGGGTGCCCATCGTAGTGCCTCTCTGACCGATTTGCCCAGTGCGATTGCTGTGGTAAAGGTAGAAGCGAAGGCATCACCCGCGCCGGTGCGAGAGAGCGGCGGCATCGGGTCGGGGTAAAGCGGCATAAACCAGTATTCGTTCATATGACCGTCGTAGGCATACGCCCCCTTCGGTCCATCGGTGATGCAGACGATTTTCGGGCCGAGCGCGTGGATACCCGCAAGGGTACTTCGCAGAGTGAAAATCTCGGCTGCTTCACCCTCTCTGCGGGGGCTCCGACGCGGACCGAGATTTTCACTCTGCTCGCTCCCTAGAATTCGCTCCGCTTCTTCTTTGTTGCAGAAAAAGACCGCAGCGTGTTCGTAGAGTTCTTTTAGTTTTTCTGTTCCGAGTTGAATCTGGAATGTGCCGGGCTGGAAAGCGAGCTGTACTTCGGGATGCTTTTCAAGATATGCAATTATTTCTTCGTGATACTTTTCGGTCTTGCCGCCGAGTGAAGAAAGATAGAGCCACTTCGGCGCGGGGTCTATCGTGGGGAGCTTGTAGTCGTACGGTTCGTGCTTGACCAAAATCGTGCGTTCGGCTTCGTACCAGAGCACGAAGTGGTAGTTGGTCTTCGCGCCGTTATGAGTCGTCACGAAATTCGTCCTCACTTTTTCTTTGCCGAGCGCGGCGAGACATTCACGACCGTTCTCGTCATCGCCAATGTCGGCAACGAGTCCTGACGAGAGACCGAGCCGCGCGGCGGCAACGGCGGCGTTCGGCGCATTACCCACCGCGCGCACCACCGTTACCGACTCATAGGGGATTTTGTCGGCAAAGCGCATACAGAGTTCGCAGGTATCTTTATTGATATCGCAATGTACGCTTGCTTCTTTGAGTCGAATGAACGCGTCGGTCGTGATGTCGCCTAGGGCGAGAAAGTCAAGTTGATTCATAGAAAGATTATAGCAATATGTTAGAATAATGCTATGTCAAAAATCTACATCACGCGAAAGATACCCGACATCGGGCTTTCAATGCTCCGAGAGAAAGGGTTTGAGCTCGATATTAGCCCGAAAGACCGTCCGCTTTCCAAGCGGGAACTCGTGAAGGCACTGCAGAAAAAGCCCTACGACGGCGTTCTCTGTCTGCTTACTGACACGATTGACGGGGAGGTCTTTGATGCAGTGCCCCGTGCGAAGATTTTTGCGAACTACGCCGTGGGATTCAACAACATTGATGTCGCAGAGGCGAAGAAACGAGGAATTACGATAACAAATACCCCGGGCGCGCTGACCGAAGCGGTTGCCGAACACACCATTGCGCTCCTGCTCTCGCTCGTGCGCCACATTCCCGAAAGCGAGCAATATCTGCGGAAGGGAAAATACATGGGCTGGGGACCGGAATTGTTTTTGGGCGAAGAATTGCAGGGAAAGGTGCTGGGGATTTTTGGTGCTGGGCGAATTGGCGGACGAGTTGCCGAAATAGCAGGCAAAGGTCTCGGAATGAAAATTATCTACTACGATATAAAGAGGATCGAGGAGTTTGAACGGGCAACCGGCGCGTCGTTTCGGGCGACGCTCGAAGAGGTCTTAAAAGAAGCGGATGTCGTCTCTCTTCATATCCCGCTTCTGCCCACGACCACGCATTTAATAAATA
>OBEQ012507181.1_pt1 | contig 10043 bp, 10 predicted proteins | sample 1670901 | NCBI WGS metagenome assembly OBEQ01 (sample SAMEA104232315, study PRJEB22302) | groundwater metagenome | biome: forest; feature: aquifer; material: groundwater | place: USA | collected 2011-08-07 | depth 5.4 m | reverse complement strand
TCGCTGACCACGATCCGGTAGGTGTGTCCCCTGCGGATTGAGAGCTCGTCGATCCCGATCACCTTCGGCGCGGGCTTCCCCGCCCGGCGCAACTGCTCGCGCATGTACTGCACCTCGAGGTCCTTGATCGTCTTCCAGTCCAGCCGTGTTTCCTCGGCCACGTCCTGGATCGTCATGGTCCGGCAACGTCGCCCCACAAAGAAGGCGAAGCGCTTGGTATAGAACGGGTTGTCCGCCAGCCATTCGAGCTTCTCCTGCTTCACACTGGCGCACTGCTTGCAGTGGATACGGCGAATCTCCAGTTCCAGGTAGATTCGCATCTCCCCGCAGGGCAGATCGCGGACTCGGCGTATCTTGCGGTCGTACCAGCCGCGCCGAACGCCTCCGCAGGCCCCACAAGCCGTTTTTTTCCCCTCCGCTGAAGGCGGATGACCCGCGCTCGGGGGTCACCGAAGATGCCCACAACGGTCGGGACTGGACGGAAGCCAGGGAAGCGGTAGGCATCCCACAAGCGTCGGTGTTTTCGCATCCGGCAATCGTACCAGATTTTTGAGCCATCAGAATGGCCTTCTTCCCGTCGAGAACAGGCCGTTTATCACGCTGTTTTTACCCACTTGCTTTGGAGAAGACCCAATTTAAGGTCGTAGACAATTTTCTCCATAGGTGCATGCTTGTAAATTTTTCTTGCTTTGCACTTGGGGCATGTCCTAGACCTCTCCCGATGTTCAATGATTTTATTGATTGGCAATCGTTTTAACACCATTGAGTTTGTCTTGCGGGACTGCCGGCTGATATTTTTTCTGGATCTTAGGAATATTTTTTCGCGTTGGTAGTCCCAATAGGAAGCCCGATTGATTTGTTCAAATTCCGGCAGCAAAAAAACGTTCCTCTTGAATTTTCTGAAATAATCGGCCTGTTTCAAATTGTTGATGTTGACCAAGTCTGTGTCCGTGGGCGTTTCGATCATTCTGTGGCACAGTCCGGCAATAAAATTGGATACCACTTCGAGTGCTTCACAGTCTTCGCTGTTATAAGTGATTATCCCTGCTTTCAGTTCAGGATTCGGGCTCATCTCCCACTGCCGCCTCGCAGCCAACACATCGGCACCCGTTTTGATTGCTCCCGACCATTTAAAACCTGTATATTGGGCAATTTCCTTAAGACCATTCGTATACGTGGGGAAGTAAATTTTGGCATAAATGACCGATAAGAGATTGACAGATTTTCTTGCCAACTCTTGCACGAAAACGGATTCCTCAGGGGAGGAATATCGCCGATTCATCTTTTTCAGAAATTGAGTTTCATAGCTTCCATAGTAAAAGAGCTGCGGGTTGGGAAGGCCGTGAAGCATGGTGAGAAAAACTTTCCAGATCAATCCTTCTTCATGTTTGGCATTTGCCCAGAACGAATGCTGAAGTAAAGGTTGTTCTGTTCCGGTACGAATACCGATAAGGTAATAAAATTCCTGATCCGGGATACCTTCCACATCCAGGAAGACCGGTGTGGATGGGATGCTAAGCGCCGGCTGCCCGGCAACATGAACTTTCTGCTCACGAATGGCGAGAGCCTTGAGCGCATGATGATATTTTCGAGGGGCAGCGAGGGAGGCTCTTCTTCGCCTCCTGGGCCGGAAGGTGTAGGAAAGCTGCTTGATCGTAAAAATGCCCTTGTCTTGAAGTTTTTTGCGTTCCTTGTCCTTCATTGAGGAAAGCAGGCTCAAATCGTCCGACGCAATCGCCTGCTCCCGGCATTTCGTTCGATATCCACACTCGCTGCAATGCTTGTTCAATGCAAGAGCAGGGGCAGTCTTATGTGATAACTGTTCGGCGAGTATCTTAACCAGGGATTTCGCATCATCGAGAAGACTCGCCAACTTTACTTTTACGATTCTCTTCTGTGATCCATAAATTATTTTCCCCCATGGAGACAGTTCGCCGTTTAATTCAGAAAGCAGAAGAGCATCGAAAGCGACGAGGAGGCGATCCCCCCTTGTCACTTTCTGCCCTGGAATGCAACGAACAGGGGCAAAATAACTTGAACCCGATCCTTTGGGCTGCTCCTTAACAACCGCATCGATGTTTGACTGGTATCCGTTGGCGGTGAATGAGCACTTAAAGAAAAGTGTACAGTCCAAGTCCTTCAGCGGTTGGTTTATCAGGGAGCCTTCGGAAATTTGATCCTTTGCTCCAACGCTTGACAGTAATAGAGTGCGGCATTCTTCGATGTAACTTACATGTCCGCCCATTTTCCATGGACAGCTGTCTGAATGGGGCGCTGGCTCACCGATGGATTTTAAGAATACCTTGGTTTTACACTTGAGGAAGGCTTCAAACAAATCAGATGTTATGATAATAATTGTCCCTCGTCTCTACCCGAACATTCGCCGTATCTTACCGCACCCCCAGAATCCAACCCTCGATCTCGGCTATGGCCCGCTCATCGTCCGCAAGGGGCGGATCGAAAAACTGCTTGAGCTTGCCCTCCGTGTCCACCTCCTGGAGCCAGCGAGCGGTGGAGTAGGCGTCTTGTTGGTCCGGCGTTCGTCCTGCGGTCGGATAGCGTCCACGCCAGAGAGCCGGATACACCTCTGCCACAACGTGGACGCCGGGCCGCGCGACCCACCCATCGAAAGGCCAGAAATGAACCGCTGGCCCAAGGGTTCGGCGCAGAAAACAGAGCCACGGAAGACCCGCATGGGTTGACTTGGCCACGGAACCCTGAACATCAAAATGAAACACTGATTTCGCAGAGCCAGCCCGCTGCTCGGTCAAGCGACGCCAGCGGGCATTGCCTACCCGAGCTTCTCCTTTGCCACAGACCCCTTTCCTCACGAAATCAACATACACGTGATCCTGGTCGGTGGGCCAGTGGGCGCAGAAATCGTCCAGAAAACCTTCCCATCCACCTGAAATCCCATGCTTCTGAAAATACGCGCGTGGAAAAGAAAAACCGTGGTCGATGCCCGTCAGCGTTGGCGGAGATTCGCGCAGAGTCAAAATCAGCCATTCGGCCAGATCACGGCGAGTCCAATACCTTCTGGGGCTTGGCGGGGGCAGCACTTCCGTGGGCATGTCAGATCCATCGGCAGCATAGACCCGCAATCCCTTCAGACTCGCTGTGGGGGTCTGAGCTCCGGAGTAGTCGATGCCGATGTAGCGCGAGAAGGAGGCCATTGCGAACCTATTCTACTATCCGGGCGCTACAAAGAGCAGGAGGGAGCGCCGAAAGGTTCTTTCTCGCCGAGGAACTTCTTACACCATGAGCAGGTAATTTTCATGCTTTAGCGAGGCGCTTGGAAGGACAAATGGATGAAACCGATTTCCGGTTACTTGTTCGACCCTCTACTTCTCCAAGCGTAGTTCAGCTGCTGCTGCCGGAGCCGGTAAATCATATTCGGAATAGGGGGCGCTTCCAGAACCGCGCAGTTATATTCTCCGAGCAACACTAAAGCCAACCCTGTCTCATCCGCCTTGTTGGATGTTAACGCCTCCTGACATCGAGAAAGAACACCGTCGGTGGCCGTCGACAAATCATGAAATCTAAAGGCCATATCCACCATATCGCCCGATGCCCAAAAAGCCATAAAGACAACGGCCGACCGAGCAATGATCTCAAGGGTCGATCTGGGCGCATCAGACATCGCCATCCATACAAGCGCAAAAACCGTCATGGCGAAACCAACCGCTGTAATTCCAAAAAAGACACATGAACAGGTCTTCGCAAGCCCACTAGTAAAGAAGGCGGATTCCCGCAGAATATCGATCAGGCGCCGGGGGCCAGCCTTTAATTTCGATTCGTAATAAGGATCTACAAACGGCGTCTCGATGTCAGCAACGCCACTCGTTTGGGCGAGTAACTGTGCGATTTCCAAGTCGTTCGGCTGCACCGCGAGCCCGTCTTTCAGCATTGCCATTCTACGAATTCTTTCCGCTCCGCTGTAATGCCGACTGTATATCCGCCTGATCCAAAATAGTCCGATCTGAGCGATGACTGCCAACACGCCCAGCGCCTGGGCTATCCAGCCAGACACCAAGGCGTTCAAAACCGCAGCGATATACAGGCTGGCATTGAGGACCGTCGCCCCCAAAAACCAGGACTTGCTGCGCGCGTACTCGACGCGCATCGCTTGGATAAGATCCATCAGGCGATCACCGTCCGAAGGAGTCCCCGAATAGAAGGCGCCACCGCCGGAGTGCCCCTTCCGTTTTCCCGGCCTGTTCGTCTGCCCAGGCATTGCTAGAGACCGTCGCTGCGAACGCAATCTGTCTGCGATGTTCCTCCAGCAACCTCCCAGGAGAGACCGAGGGAACCCCAGGGAGCCTATCCGCCAACCACGAAGTCAAATTGCCCAGAATTACGGCCTGCGAAACTGCCCAGAACCCAAACGCCACACCGTGGGAGATCTGGCGTAACGTCGTTTTCCCCCAGACAGCCCGCATGATGGCGAGCTCGATGTAATAAGAACGCAGGGCGCCCCCCAGATAGCTGGAATTCCAGTGCTTCACTAACCGGATGGTCTTCCGGTAGGCCACGTTGGCCTTATGGATTTGTTCGCCGACAGCATCATCAATCCTCGGATTTGTCCGAATCCATCCGCCGTGGCCATCCGGGATTAAATAAAAACGGTATTGCCCGGCGTCGTCAGGCCTCAGCGAAAAGCACGGCACCACGTCGAACCCGAGGTCATTGGACATTTCGATGCGTACCGCTTGCTCGTCCGACCGGATCGAGGTTCTGGGGTAACGTTTACGCAACGCAGCGGAAAACCCGTTGACCAGTTTTTGGGACGACACATAGGAACCGTCCATCCAGCGAAAATCCAAGACGGGATTCGTTGACAAAACCCCATCGGAAATTACGGTGAACGGCAAACGGCTACCGCCTTGAAGATATAGCAAGCTATGGCCGTCCAGCGGAATATACAGGTCGATGTCGTCAAGGGGCTTGTCCTTGGTGTGGCGACCAAATGACCCGCCGATAAAATCCGAATCTACCGTGCGCAAAACGCGCGGAAACGTCGGATCTTTGTCGGTCTGCTCGGAAAGGAATTCCCGCAGGTTTTCCTTGCTCGTACTGGCTTGTTCCCGGGCCCCTTGCGGGATACTGATTTCGTCAGCAAGAAGCTTTTCAAAAGCGCCTTCCACCGTCGGAGAAACTCCGGACAATTCAAGAATAGCCCTGCGCAAATAGTCTTCTGCCATTGGGTCACCTCGTCTATATATCGCTTCCGTTATCGTTGTTTATACCGACGGAAGAACAGAGAAACCGAGGTGTGCGGAGGGATGAGAGCGGTCGGCGGTGCGGCAGGCGGTAACGTCTGCAGAACTGTCGATCTTCCCTGCTCTTTCGGCATCTACAGCTCTTCGATGCCAATGAATCAGCGTACATGTTCCATCAGAACTATTACCGAAGAATTAAGGGGATGTTAAATCTAGGTTACAAGATTGCGCCTCTCGTTGCCGGGCTTAATTACGAACGCGTGACTCATCCGACTCAGTCTTGAGACGGTCCCTGGTTATGCTCCGGCCTAGGCGGCGTTTCAGGATGGTGGATTTGGTAGATACCGGCGAAATCCATCAGGTGGAAGCCGGTGGCAATCGTGGTCGACAACCCGTCCGTACCGCCCATGATGAAATCGGCGGCTTTCGAGAAATCATTCGCCGCCCGGGCCTGCCGGGCAATGCCGCCGAAGCTGGACACACCCACCTGAACCGATAGACAGAGGGCGCAGATGAAGCCAACAAGCCGACGAAAGCTCCCGCATTTGCCGCATTTCCCATACCCAGTCTCTTCGCACATAGAAAACCTCCGTTTCGCTCATTTTACACCCACGGAAAGCGTGTCAAGTGCAGGAGGACAGGTCTAGCTGTGGATTCAGAGGGTAGAAATAGAGCGCGTGAAACCTGAGGGATTGCCCCGCAGTAAAACACGATCTCGACCGAGGGCATCGATGAGTTTCTTGCGGTGGCCGCCCCAAAAAGCTCCATCGTCCTGATCCTCATCGAAGCCAAAGATGACAAGCCGCGGGACAGCCGATACCTTCAGCGAAGCGCCTCCAGCCACCCGCTTAACAATTTCAGGAGCGGGACGGCCTTTGCCTTTTAAGTCGATCAGGTTCCGGCAGATCTGTCGGTACGATGCTTCGAGTTCTTGCCGATGTTGTGCAAGAAACTGCTCATAAGTCCGGAGCTGCCGGATAACTTGTGGTTCGGCTGTCCCTTTCGCCCGCAGTTCACCATTAGAAACGTGCTTGGCTTCGAAAAACACCAACTCATTCCCTGCCCCATTTTGCTGTAGCGCGGCAAAATCTATCCGCAGATCCGAAGCCTGACCATCCTCGCCTTCTTTCTCTTTGAACTCAATATCTATGATGTTCAAATTGTTTTGAGAAATACGGTGGACGCCTGTTTTCTCATCCTCGGCATAGGGAATAGATGCGGCTTTAAGGGTTTCGACATCGTTCAGGTCTTGTAACAAAATCTCACCGGCCAGACCCTCCGGCCAGTTGAGTTTCCCGTCCGTGGAAGGGATGTAACAGAGACGGCTTCTCGGCTTTAAGAGGTATTTGTAGTGGGTCTGCCCAATCAACTGACCTGCTTCGAACCTAATGCGCACGAGACTATTGCCGTGATAATAAACGTTCAGAAAATTGTTTCGCACGCCCAGGAATAAGTCGGGATCATCAGCCATGCGCCTCCACCAACCATCCGTCTCCTCATCATAGGCAGCGTTCAGAGCGCAAATGAACTCCTTCTGGAGCCCTCGCCGGAAACGCGCTAGACTTCCCACCAAGCCCCATCCTTTTGTAATTCCACACGTTCAAAGAACTCCTGATACCGACCAGGCTCTTCCGAATGAATGGGGATTAAACGCTTCGGCTGAATGGCTTGAGCCAGCCGCTTGAGATCGGCAACTGATGCATGCCCCGATGTGTGAATCGGGACTAGCGGGATCTGGTTCCTGGAGAGCCAGTCGTGAAATGGCCGGAGGCGATCCTGCGCGAGATAACCTTCCCAAAGGGAGTAGATCAGGGAAGCATTGCCCAGACAGCCCGCCCGCTCCAGCTCTGCCGACATGGAGGGCCGGAATAACATTACAGCGTTAGGGGCGGCCTCGGCTAGGCGTTCGGGGAAGATGCGCTGCTGCCGGTATCTCTCAATCAGCTCGAACGTCGCCTGGCGCTTGACCTGCCGGCGTTGGGCTTCCGGTACGTAGACCAGCACCCCCTCCCAGGTGCCCTGCGGGACATTTGGGTTGCCAGTGGCACGTAGGATCTCCGCCGTGTAGAGATCGATAATGAACTGCCTACCCGTCTGCTTGCAGGCGCGGAAGATAGTGACTATCCGGTCGATGTTCTGGCCGGAACTCCAAGCGAGGCAAAGCCCCTGCGTCGACTTGATCTGCGCAACAAACGCCGCTTCAAGCTCCTGTTCGGTCTTAAACCCCTTTCCGGTATCTTCCCGCCCAATGGTGGTGCCTTCCATCAGCAGGACGTCGACATCTGCCGGAGGATGCTTGAGGAGGGCTTCAAAGGCGCGAGCCTTCCGGCCATGCCCCCGTAAATCCCCGCTGTAGAAGAGCCGCTTGCCATCGGCGGACACCAGGAACGCGTAGGCGTCATAGGCCGAGTGATCGACCAGGTAGGGGGTGATCTCAAAGGGACCGAGGCTGATGGGCTGCCGGTCTTTGAGATAGGTCGTGTGCGCGAACGTGGCTCCTGATGGGCTAAACGCGCTGGCCGCCTGGAGGATGTGGTGGGCGGCCTCTCCGATCAGGATCGGCAGCTCGGGGCGTAGGTAGTGCGCCAGGCCATAGTGATCCTGGTGCGGATGGGAGATTGCTACAGCAAGGAGTGTTTCGTCCGGCTCACGGAAACCGCTCACGGCTGGCAGCAGGCTTTCGGCATCTTCCGCATCGAGCGGCAGGCCGATATCCAGAACGATCCGCTTTCCCGCAGCCTCCACCTCGATGCAAGTCCCTCCAATCTCATGGCTACCGCGATGGATGCAGACCCTCATCGCTTTGAGCGCCCTGTTTGTGGAGCCCTGGAAAACGCGCACACCCGGCCGATCCTCCGGCGGCACTCGGCGAGCGCCTGGAACGCCTCCTTCAAAGCGCCTGGATGGAGCCGATCCCCATACAGCGGCGTCCACAGCTCAAGCTCAATGCCGCGATCCTGTGACACGTGGATCTGAAAACAACATCCTTGGCTCGCGCACGCCTCGACGATCTCGTAAATCCTGGCCTTGAACTTCGGCAAGGCTGCTCGGCGAATGTAGAGTGCGTCTTGGACCCTGAAGCCGGGATCGTTCCAACCTTTCGAGACGGAGCCAAGGTCTTTCGATCCCTGATAGACATCCGCGTAGAACTCCAATGCTTCATCCGTGTGGAAGTTCTGCAGGATGAAGCGGGACCGCGCCACCAACGCCAAGAGGCTGCCGCACGTGCTGAGAAACGATGCGAGTCGCGCCATCACCTGGGGATCTCGAAGCGTAGGAGTTGTGACGAGGAACCGGACGATGGCTGCAGCCAGAGCCGCAGCCCGCTTGTTGGGAGGAAACCCGGCGGCCTGATTCATAACGACCAACTGGTGGCCTGGAGCGTTTCTAAGTGCCTGTAACTGGTGAGGTCGATGCTGAGGGGCGTCACCGACACGTACCCATGCCGGACCGCCCACTCGTCTGAGTTGGTATCCGGATCGATCTGCCGGCGTTCCCCCTTGAGCCAGTAGTAGGCGACCCCGCGAGGGTCCTTCCGCTGATCGAAGGCTTCCAGCCAGCGAGAGTAGCTTTGGTGGGTCACCCGGATACCTTTGAGCTGGGCGCGTGGCCGGTTCGGGACGTTCACGTTCAGCACCACTTGCGGCGGCAAATGCAGCTTTGAGATCTTCCGGCAGAGAGAGCTGGCCACCTGCGCTGCGACTTGGAATCGTGGCTGACGAAAGGTAGCCAAGGACACCGCTATTGAGGGAATGCCCAGCACTGCCACGAGGCAATCATTCCCGATGAAACGTTCCGGCAAGCGAACGAGATCCTGAACGGCAACCGGCGGGAGCGCGGGGTCTCCAAAAACACGAAGAGCTTGGGCCTTTTGGGCGGCCTGTTGCGCTGCAAGGACTGCGGCGTGGCCATGTGCCACACCTACGCCAAGAAGGGCAACCGGAAGTACCTCTATTACGTCTGCCTGGACGCCATGAAGCGGAACCGGAAGGATTGCCCGACGCGGTCCGTCAGCGCAGGCAGGATCGAAGAAGCAGCCCTGGGCTTCCTGCGCCAGCTATGCCGGGAACCCACGCTGAACGAGAAAACGTGGGACGGATTGACCCTCCTGGAGAAGATCGCCCGGGTGAAGTCGCTGCTGAAAGAGGCCGATTACAGCGCGAAGAGCGGCATCCTGGGGCTTACGCTGAAAAACGATCCGAAGCGGTATGAGTTCCCGCTGGATATCAAAGAGCTGAAGCACTTGCCTGCCGCCAAGAAAGCGGACGTGAAGAACGAGCCCAAGCTTCGCCAGAACCTTGCCCTTGCCCACCAGATCGAAGAGCTTCTGGATAGCGGCAAGACAAGCAGCTCCAAGCAACTAAGCGCCCACCTCAATATGAGCCACGTACGGATCAACCAGATCATGGGCATGACGCTTCTCGCGCCTCGAATCCAGGAGGAGATCCTCCTCTCTGACCAGGAAGAGATCTTCCTCATACCCGAATACAAGATAAACGAGCTGCTTCGAGAGGCGGACTGGCAAAAGCAGACCGAACAATGGCAAGCACTCCGCTCAGATTACTCCCGTAAGGCCGCAATACCTCTCTCCTCGACCAAAGCCTGAAGTCCGAGAATTCCCATTAAATAGGAACCATTAAATACGAGCCACTTCTGAGATACTTCGGCTCATTTGGGAGAAAAACAGGCGCGGGTTTGGCTGGCTTTATCGGACGATGGCGGAAACGCGGATTCTGGAACTTCTCGACGGAAAATGTTCTCGCATCTCTTGAGGTTTTTAAATATAAAATGGAATTCTGCTGTTTCTGCGGATTCTGCGAGCAG
>OBEQ010439994.1_pt1 | contig 10044 bp, 9 predicted proteins | sample 1670901 | NCBI WGS metagenome assembly OBEQ01 (sample SAMEA104232315, study PRJEB22302) | groundwater metagenome | biome: forest; feature: aquifer; material: groundwater | place: USA | collected 2011-08-07 | depth 5.4 m | reverse complement strand
TGAGTGCCGCTGTTCTGTTGGCGACGAGCGCGCTCGCGGGGCAGGCCAAGCCCGCGGCAGCCAAACCGGCGACACCCGCGGCCAAGCCCGCGACACCTGCACCACAGGCTGCGCCCGCGGCGCCGGCCAAGTACGTTCCACCGATCCGCGGCGAGGCGGCCGTCAGCATGACCAAGCCGACCGTCAAGCGTCTGAAGGATGAAGTCGTGACGACCTTCAAGGTGAAGAACCCGTCAGCGACCGGCTCAATCGCCGGCCTGAAGATCAGCGAGTTCTGGTACGACACGAGCGGCAACCCGGTCAGCGGCGACGAGTTCCGCTACCGCAAGCCGCTGATGCCGCAGGAAGTGATCGACGTGGAGCTGCGGTCGCCGATCAATCCAAAGATGGCCAAGAGCCAGTACAAGTTCGAGCAGGCCAACGGCGGCGTCAAGCCATCGGTCGTCGCGAAGTTCTAAGAGCGGGTGCGATCTCGGCAAGGGCCGGCGGGAAACTGCCGGCCCTTTGTCTGTACGGTGCGATCCGGCTAACGCGGGTCGGTGCGATCGTGGCGTCAGTCGGTGCGATCCCGCTGACGCGGGTCGGTGCGATCGCGGCGTCAGTCGGTGCGATCAAACCGATGATGCGGATTGTAGTACGCTGCGCGGGATTACGAGGAAGCACCCTGTGACGCGCGCCGACATCCTGGAGTTCATGCGCAGTCACTCACTCGCCGTTCAAGCATCCGTCTCCCCACATGGTGCGCCTCAAGCGGCAGTCATCGGCTTTATCGTGACGGACGATTTTGAGATCGTCTTCGACACCGTCGACACGACCCGTAAAGTGGTGAATCTTCGCAGAAGTGCCCTGTGTGCGTTGGTTATCGGGGGCATGGTGAACGGTGATGAGCGGACCGTGCAGTACGAAGGCATCACCGACGAGCCCACTGGAACTGAACTTGAACGCTTGAAGGAACTCTATTTCGTTCGGTTTCCCGATGGGCGCGACCGGCAGCAGTGGCCCAGTTTGACCTACATTCGCATCCGACCTCGATGGCTCCGCTTCAGCGATTTCAACCAGTCTCCGCCTGAGATCATTGAGCTTGCATTCTGAGCGACGGACTTCACTTTCGCTCGTACCTCGGTCGGTGTGAGCCAGAGCCTGGCCAGTGCGATCCCGACAGACGCTGGTCGGTGCGCAACGCCGGATTCAGAATAGGATCGTGATCAGAATGCTTACGCGTCACATCCTGAGCATCTTCGTTGTGCTCGTGCTGAGCGCCGTTCCGACGTTCGCTCAAAATCGTGAGGCCGCTGCGCGTGCCAAATTCCCGTACGACAAGATGGCTGCGGAGATTCCCGGGTTGACGATGCAGGACTACGAGACGGCAATTCGCATCTTTGCCCAAATGCCCGATCTCGTTGCGGAGGTCGCAAAGCTCCCTATTCGTCTTAGCGGTTTCCCCGTCGCCGCGCCGCAACCGTCGACGGCCGTCGGCCTCGTCAATCCACCGCCACCGCGTCCGGCTGTCCCGACAGTACCGAGGATCACCTATCCGACCACCAGAGGCATTTACGAATGGGAGGCTGCGCACCTGCGGCGCTGAACCCTCCCACGTAATACTCCAGCGCTACGTGAAATCTGCAACAGCCGTCCGTGGTCGCGTGTGCAGGTGTTGCAACCTCCCGCGAGTGATCCACGCAAATCATTCGAATTTCGGCGCGGTACTCGCCATGCTGGATCACGGGCATGGCTGGTGCGCGGCATTACAAGGAACTGGTTGCCTGGCAACTCGCCGATCAACTGCGGGTTGAAACGTTCAAGCTCACCCGTCGAGAAGCGTTCGCGCGAGACTTCAAGCATCAGCGCCAGGCGGAGGACGCCGTCGATTCAGTGTGTCGCAACATCGCGGAGGGGTTCGGGTGCGACCACATCGAGTTCGCGCGTTTTCTTGAAATCTCGCGACGGTCGCTCAACGAGCTGCTGGACTGTCTGGATAGCGCCCAGTTGAAAGGCTATGTCTCGTCTGAAGAGGTGATCGCGATTCGCGCGCTCGCGCGACGCGAATTTCCGGCGCTCAGTAACCTAATCGCCTATCTGCGTCGCACCGGCAATCGGAGGCGCACCGGCTAGATTCCGCCTTGCACCGACCGGTGCCACCATTGCACCGACCGGTGCCACCATTGCGCAGACCGATGCCACCATTGCACCAACCGACACCAGAATCGCACCGACCGGTGCCGCGATCGCACCTACCGAATCCGGACCTGCACGTCCCGAGCAACTGACAGATTACTGTCGCGCCGCTTGCCTTCCACGTGCAGCACGTAGAGTCCCGGCGCAAAATCTTTCAGCGGAATTTGCGCGGTATAGCCGTAGCCTCCGCGTCCACCTTGCAAATCGGTTGATGAACGCGTTTCGCTGTTTCTGAAGACCACCTGCCCGCCTTCGGCGCGCACCTCGCTTCCGATATCCACCATGTGGGGCTGACCGTTCGCTTGGTTTTCATACACCTCCGCGAAGAGCACCAGCTGATCGTCGCGCGTGAACTCGCGCGCGGTGGTCGGCGGACGCATCAGGAGCAAGCCGACCGGATCGTCCTTCACACGCGCGGTCGGCGCCAGAAGGCCGGAGGCCGACAGCAGCGTCAGCCCGCTCATCACGAGCGGCGGCTTGTAGAAGTCGGGCACGACGAGGGTCCGGGCCACGCTGCCCGCGACGCCGGCGCTGTCCGCAGCGGAGATGCGCAGCTGGTAGCGCCCGGGCGGGAGGTTCACCGCGGTCGTGACGCGGAAACCGCGTTCGCGTGCGCGTGCATACGTGGCAGGCATCAGCGTGAGATCGACGGACGCCTTCTCGTTGACGCGCGGCTTGCCGTCGTTGTCGGTCACCAACGTCACGAGATTCAACGCGTCGTTGTAGGTGCCATTGTTCTGCGTGAACTTCAGCGTGTCGATGCCCAGCTCGACGGCGAGCGCGACGGCGGCGTTCGGCGGCGTCCCTTTGTACGGCGCGGCAAACAGCCGCATCGGGATACCCGTCATCGGCAGCGGGCTCTCGACTGCCGCCTTCAGCGCGGTCGCGCCCGGATCATTTGACGCTTTCGCGGGCGCCGCGGGACGACCGCGCGCGGCGACGTAGCCGCGCCGCGCGCGCACGGTCACACCTGGACGCGTGACGCGGACCTCGATCTTGCGGAACCGGCCGTCACGTTTGTCGTTGGCCGGGTTGTAGCCGAGGACGTAGTAGCTGCTGTTGTCGGCGACGATGCGGTCGAACGCCTCGTCGATGTTGTTGCGGTTCACCGCCGCGAAGCCGCCGGTCTCGTCGGCCAGCTCGCGAAGACTGTCCTGCGAGAGGCGCAGCTCGTCGAGCGCCGATTGCACCCCGAGTCCGAGGTTCGGTTCATCGCTCGCGACACCGGACGACTCGATCAGATCGCCGCCCGGCGTGACGAGGCCACGCGGATCGATCGCGTAAATGCTGACGTTGCCGCGGGTCGCGGCCGCGATCGCATCCCGCGTGGCGTTGATGATGTCCGAGGCAACCGAGTTGTTGTCGAACAGGTTGTAGATGTTGTAATCGATCCCTTCGCTCACCAGAACCAAAGCCTTCCGGCGTCCGTGCAGGCCCGACATGAAGTCGGACAGCTTCTGCAGCGACTCCATCGTGTTGCGCGCGTTGCGGCCGCGCTCGAACGTGAGCGGATCGTTGACCGGGTCGCCGGCGTTCCGCGTCCCGGCGGTCTGCTGCCGGTTGTACTCGTCCAGCCGCTCGAGCGTCGGCGATCGCAGCTTGCGCCCTATGAACTTGTCAGACGCAGCCAGCAGCAGGCGGGGGTTGTTCGTGAACTCCTGTCCGTCGGCCGCGCGGCCGCTCGTGAAGACCACGGCCGCCAGATCGTTGGCGCCGAAGTCGCGCTCGAAGAAGCGGTGCAGCGCTTCCTTCACCCGCGGCCCGCGCGTCAGATCGACGTGCGCATCGTCGAGCACGAACAGGTAGATCCGTCCGTCCATCCCGACGTTGGTGTCGACATCCGGCTCGATGGCGGCCGGCGAGAACAGTGGACGCTCGGCGCGCGCAATCGGGATGTTCACGTAAGAGAACGCGCTGACGCCCTGCGGCTTGCCGTCCTCGAGCAGCTGGAAGTCGGTGGCACGCAGGCCCGAGACCGGTTTCCCCATCGCGTCGCTGACGAACGCATCGACTTCGACAAAGTTCGCCTCGACCCGGAACGTGAGAGGCGGTTGATCCGTTGGAGTCTGCTGGGCCGCGCCGGCCAGGACTCCGGCGCAAGCCGTCGCCAGAATCAGGGAATACACAAATCGCCGCGTCATACCCGCATTATGCTCCCCAACCTTCGCTCTCAAGCTTCGGTCGGCAGGCCAACCGTTGGACGGGTGGCTGCGTCATACCGATAGTCAGGTGACCGTATACTCAGACGTTATGCCGCTCGACGTGGCCGCGGTCCAGCAGAGCCTTCGCTCCGATGGCCTCGACGCCTGGCTGCTCTACGACTTTCACGGGTCCAACCCGATCGCCGCGCGGCTGGCGGGGCTCACCAACGGCACGCACATGACGACCCGCCGGTGGTACTACCTCATTCCCTCGTCCGGCTCTCCGCGAGCGCTGGTGCACGCCATCGAGCGGCACAATCTCGACGCGCTGCCCGGCGACAAGAAGATGTATGCGGGACGCGAGCAGCTTGCCGCGGGACTCGACGACCTGCTGCGCGGCGTGCGGCGCGTCGCCATGGAATATTCGCCGCAGGGTGCGATCCCCTATCTTTCACGAGTCGATGCCGGCACCGCGGAAATGATTCGCGCGCGCGGTATCGAGATTGTCTCGTCCGGCGATCTCGTGCAACGCTTCGAGGCCGCATGGACGCCCGCGCAGCTCGCGACGCATAGGCGGGCGTCGGACGCGCTCTATCGCATCAAGGATCGCGCCTTCGAGCGCGCGCGCCGCGCGCTGCGAAACCGCGAGCGGCTGACGGAGTACGACCTGCAGCAGCGGATGGCGCGGTGGTTCGAGGAAGAAGGACTGGTCAGCGATTCGGCCCCTGACGTCGCGCTGGGCGCCAATGCCGGCAACCCGCATTACCTGCCGTTACCGGAACAGGCGGCCGTGATCGCGCCGCACCAGGTGCTGCTGCTCGACCTCTGGGGGAAGGTGACGGACCCGGGCGCGGTGTTTGCTGACATCACCTGGGTTGGGTTTACGGGCTCGCGCGTTCCAGACGAGGCGGCCCGTGCGTTTGATGCGATTGTTCGTGCGCGCGATACGGCCGTGGCGCTCGTCGAAGAGGCAGCCATGACCGGACGTGAGCTGCACGGATGGGAAGTCGACCGGGCGGCGCGCGATGTCCTCCAGCGGTCGGGCTACGGCGACCACATCCTCCACCGCACCGGCCACAGCCTCGGCGAGAGCGTGCATGGAAACGGCGTGCACATGGATGATTACGAAACGCACGACGACCGGCGCATTCTGCCGGGCACCGGCTTCACCATCGAGCCCGGCCTTTACTTCGACACCTTCGGCGTACGCACGGAAATCAACGTTTTTCGCGGAGATCGCGACGCGGTCGTCAGCGGGCCGCGGCAAATGGCTTTGGTGCCCCTTGGAATGTGAGGTACCGACACGCAAGTTGTCACAATTTCGTCAAACGTGAATTCGTAGAGTCTCAAAGAGGGCCCAGCGCGAGACAATAACCCTGGTGCCTGGGAACGACTGTTAAACGAGGATTCAGAGATGTCCAATCGCAAAACCACTCTCTTTTACGCATTACTCATTGCCATCGCGTCGCTGGCCGTCGGGATGGTCATTGCGTCGCGTCTGGACCTGACGCCGCAGTCAGCCGCCCAGAGCGTCGCGGCGCCGCCGTACAACACCGCGCCGATCACCGGAACGATCTCGGCGACGACCTTCCGTGATGTGGCCAAGGCGGTCACCCCGGCGGTCGTCAACATCCGGACCGAATCGCGGCAGCGCACCCAGGACCTGAGCCAGTTCTTCGGCGGTGGAGGCGACCCGGGGGACCCGAGCGACGACCTGTTCCAGCGCTTCTTCGGCCAGGGCGGCCAGGGGCAGGGGCAGCCGCAGCAGCGGCAGCGTCCGCGCGACCAGGTCGTGCAGGCAGCCGGCACCGGCTTCATCATCGACAAGGCCGGCTTCATCCTGACCAACAACCACGTCGTCGAGGGCGCGACCAAGATCGAAGTGTCGCTCTACGGCGAGGACGACGACAAGGAGTACGCGGCGCGCGTGGTCGGCCGCGACCCGCTGACCGACAGCGCGCTCATCGAGCTGACTGAGAGGCCGAACCACACGCTTCCCGAGGTCAAGTTCGGCGACTCCAGCCAGATGCAGCCCGGCGACTGGGTGATGGCGATCGGCAACCCGTTCGGCCTGGCGCACACCGTCAGCGTCGGCGTGATCAGCGCGCTCGAGCGTCCGTATCCGACGACCGAGGGACGGAGCACGCAGGTGCTGCAGACCGACGCCGCGATCAACCCGGGGAACTCCGGCGGCCCGCTGCTGAACATCCGCGGCGAGGTCATCGGAATCAACTCGGCGATCTACACCGACTCGCGGCAGGCCGGCAACATCGGCATCGGCTTCGCGATTCCGATCAACACCGTGCGTGAGCTGCTCCCGCAGTTGCGCGGCGGCAAGATCACGCGCGGCATGATTGGCGTCGCCATCGGCGTCATCCCGCAGACGGCGCTCGACTCGCTTGGCCTCAAGAACCGCCAGGGCGCGCTGGTCGCGTCGGTTGCGCCGGGTGGACCCTCCGCGAAGGCGGGCATCGAGCCGGGCGACGTCATCGTCCAGTTCAACAGCAAGCCGGTGAAGGATCGCGACGCGCTCGTCTCGATGGTTGTGTCGACGCCGCCGAACACGACGGTGCCCGTGAAGGTCGTGCGCGACAAGGAAGAGAAGACGCTGAACGTGAAGGTCGGCGAGCTCGACCTCGACGCCGAGCAGGCCGCGCGCAGCACCGGGCGCGACAACACCCAACCGCAGCAGGAAGCGAGCAGCGGGTTCGGCATGTCGCTGAGCAACATCACGCCTGACGTCGCGCGGCGGCTGCGGCTCGACGACGGCACGCGCGGCGCGGTCGTGGTCAACGTCGACCCGGCGAGTCCGGCGGCACGCGCGGGCATCATGCAGGGCGACGTCATTACCCGCGTCGGCCGCGCGCCGATCAACAGCGTGACGGATGCCAGCCGCGAGCTGGGCCGTATCCCGTCGGGCGGCACCGCGGTGCTCCGAGTCCTGCGCAACGGCCAGGACACGGCGGTGGTGGTGACCAAGGAGTAGGCTCAAGGCTCAAGGCTTCGGGCTCAAGGGGCTCAGGGTTTGAAAAAACCCTGAGCCTTTTTTTTGTGATACAACATCGGCCTCCCTGGAGGTCGACGTGACGCTGATGATCGAGCGTGAAGTCAAGCTCCGGTTCGCCAGTCCAGACGAGGCGCGTGCGGCGATCCTGGGCGCGGGCGCGACGCATCTCCGCTCGCGCCGGCTGCAGGAAGATGCGCTGCTCGACACCGAAGACGAATCGCTGCGCCGGCGCCGCTGCGTGCTGCGCATCCGGACCGAGTCAGGCAGGAGCCTGCTGACGTTCAAGGGTCCGGTCCTTCCGGGATCGATGAAGGTTCGCGACGAGTACGAGACCGTGATTGGCGACGGCGAGGTCGTCCAGCGCGTGCTGGAGGAAGTCGGGCTGCACGTCTGGTTCCGCTACGAGAAGTACCGTGAGGAGTACGCGGCCGAAGACGTCACCATCGCCATCGACGAAACGCCGGTGGGCACCTTCGTCGAGATCGAGGGCGGCGAAGAAGGCATCCTCGCCATGACGATGGCGCTCGGGCGCACGCCGTCCGACTTCGTTCTCGATTCCTACCGCGGCCTCTTCATCAAGCATCGCGAGGAGTTCGGGCTGACCGGCACGAACATGGTCTTCAGCGCTGAATGATTCCAGCGCTGGTGCTGACCGCGGGTCTGGCTACCCGCCTCCGTCCCCTGTCCTTCGTTCGCGCAAAAGCGGCGCTGCCGGTCGGCGACCAGGCGATCGTGCAGCGCATCCTGCGGTGGCTTGCCGGGCACGGCGTCACCGACGCGGTCCTGAACCTTCACCACCTTCCCCACACCATCACCGCGATTGTCGGCAACGGCGCCGCCGACGGCGTGCACGTCCGCTACTCGTGGGAGATGCCCGTGCTCGGGTCCGCCGGTGGCCCGCGCCGTGCGCTGCCGCTGCTCGGCTCGTCTCCGTTTCTCATCGTCAACGGCGATACGCTGACCAACGTCGATGCCGGCGCACTCGTTGACGCGCACAGGGCGTCCGGCGCGCTGGTGACGATGGCGGTGATACCAAACGCCGAGCCCAGGAAGTACGGCGGTGTGGTTGTGGAATCGGATGGCAGCATCAGTGGATTTTTGAGCGCGGCGCGGCCCTCTGACGGCGCGGCGCGGCCCCTTCGGGTCCGCAACACGTACCTGTTCGTCGGCGTTCAGGTCGCAGAAGCCGACGCCTTCGCGGCGCTGCCGGACAACGACCCTTCCGAATCGGTAAGAGAGCTTTATCCTTCATTGATCGCAACGCGGCCCGGAAGCATTCGTGCATTCGTCACCGAGGCCGAGTTCTTTGACATCGGAACACCCGCCGATTACCTCAGCACTTGTTTGCACTTCGAATCCCGAATCCCGAATCCCGAATCCCGGCTTCAAGACTGCGTGCTATGGGACGATGTAGTCGTGGAAGACCGCGTGCGCCTGCGACGTTGCATCCTGACTGATGGCGTGCGCATTCCGGCAGGATCGTCGTGGGAGAACATGACGATTCGCGTCGCGCATGGCGAGTTGATGAAGACCGAGCGGCTCGTCGGGGAGCTGGCCGTGGGACCCATCGATGGATCGACGATCGGCTGATGACGCACGCGGGCGCATCGACGCCTTCCTCGCGTCGACGGATCTGAATACGCGCGGCGCCAAAGTGGTGCCGCTGACCGGCGACGCGTCCGATCGCCGCTACTTCCGCGTGCTGCTGCGCGATGAGCCGGCGCAGGTGCTGGCCGTGCACCCGGGACCCATCGATTTCGCCGCTCTTCCCTTCGTCAACGTCGCGAAGCTGCTTGGCGAGATGCCGGTGCCGGTCCCTCGCATCCTCGGCCACTCCGACGCGCTCGGCATCATCGCGCTCCAGGACCTCGGCGACGTGACGCTGCAGGCGCACCTTGGCGCGGCGTCGCCGGCGCAGCACGCGGCGCTCTACCGGCAGGCGGTCAGCTTCATCGACACGCTGCAGCGCCGCGGCGCCGAGCTGGCCTCGCCGTCATACATCCCGTACGGCATCGCGTTCGACGTCGAGAAGCTCACGTGGGAACTGCAGTTCTTCACGAAGCATTTTCTCGAAGCGTATCGGGGTGCGCAGATCGGTGCGGCCGCACGCGAGGCGCTGGCCGCCGAATTCGCCGCGATCGCGGAAGAGCTCGCCTCGGAGCCACGCGTGCTCTGTCATCGCGATTACCACAGCCGCAACCTGATGCTGCACGACGGCAGCCTCTACATCATCGACTTCCAGGATGCGCGGCTCGGACCCGATACATACGACCTCGTCTCGCTGCTGCGCGACTCGTATGTCGATTTCACCGAGGCGCAGGTGGACAGCTTCATCGCATTTTTTCTCGCGCTGCGCGAGGGCCGGCTGCCGGCGGCGAGCGATCCGGAAGAGTTCAGGCGCCGATTCGATCTGATGGCCCTCCAGCGAAACCTCAAGGCGCTCGGCACATTCGGGTTCCAGACGACGTCCCGCCAGAACACGGTTTACATCCAGTACATTCCGCGGACGCTCAACTCGGCGCGCGCCAACCTCGTGCGCTATCCGCGCTTCGCGCGGCTGCGGGAGTTGCTGGCGGAACACCTGGAGGAATGGCGATAATGAGGGGTTGTCCGATCACCGCTTCGGCGTCTCCACGCATCTGTTTCATGAAAGCCGGCTAGGCCGCGAGCAGCTCGCCGATATCGCGGGCCATGGCTTCGACGCGGTCGAGGTGTTCGCGA
>OBEQ012616806.1_pt1 | contig 10045 bp, 7 predicted proteins | sample 1670901 | NCBI WGS metagenome assembly OBEQ01 (sample SAMEA104232315, study PRJEB22302) | groundwater metagenome | biome: forest; feature: aquifer; material: groundwater | place: USA | collected 2011-08-07 | depth 5.4 m | reverse complement strand
TGAAGCAACGATGATATAAGGAATTGCAATAATAAATATCATAGCCCAAAGAGTTAGTGATGCTAGAAACTTACCGCTAATAAAGTCCTTCAAGGACATTGGAGATAAAAACAAACTTTCGGCAGTTTCTTTCTCAAATTCAGTAGTAATAATGGACGAAGCATCAATGGCAATTATAAGAAAAGCTACTCCAATAATTATCTTCCCAAGCAACCAAAGCAGCTCAGTCTGGTCTAACAAACTAAGCTCTTTATCGGTTAGCAATAAGTAGCTTGTGAAGCTAAATAAAAGTGAAGAAATTAAAAGCCACAAGGTGCTTTTCCAAGTATAAAGTTGAGCCCTTATTTCTTTAAGCCAAAGTTGTTTAATCATTGTTAGAATTGGTTAAAGATAAAAAGACATCAGTTAGCGTTTCGCTCTTTGTATTATCCATTAGTTCCTGAAGTGTCCCTTGAGCAACCAATTTGCCCTCGTTGATAATCGCTATTCGGGAACATAATTTAGAAACCTCATCTAATAGGTGCGATGAGTAGAAAATTGTTACCCCATTTTTATTGAGTTGCTTAAGTAAACTTTGAATATCTCGTTGACCTTGTGGGTCAAGGCCCAGGGTAGGTTCGTCTAGAATTAAAATTTGGGGGTCATTGATTAGAGCACGGGCCAAACCGAGTCTTTGTCTCATACCCCTTGAATAGGCTCCTATTTTCTTATACCTATTTTTGAGTAAATCTACTTGCTCAAGCAATCGTGTAGTTTTTTCTTGTATCTTTTCTTTCGGTATTTCATACAGACTAGCAAAAAAGTCAAGGTATTCTAAGCCATTCATCCAATCGTAAAAACCTCTGCTCTCTGGCACTACGCCCAATAACTTACTAACTTCCTTCGCCTGATGATTATTAAGCCCAGAGATACTAATACTGCCACTATCAGGTTGAATGATGCCAGTGAGTATACGAATAGTAGTCGTTTTGCCTGCTCCATTTCGTCCTAAAAATCCAAAAATCTCGCCCCTATTTACGGACAATGTTAGGCCATCAACTGCTTTAGTTGAGCCGTATGACTTATTTACTCCCTTGATTGAGATTATTTCATCCATAATTATTCGGCCTTGTTCTTTTTCGGATTGCTCCAAAATAGGTTAACCAGCATACTGGAAATGCCGATAATAATTAAAAACCAACTTACAAAAAAGTTTATGGTTATTTGGGCATCAGGGACATCATAAAACAGCTTCAGGTAAAGACCGAATCCCAACACTATCAATGAAATAAAAAAGAAGATTTGTCTCATTTATTTTCCCACTGGAAACTATTAACTATTGATGTAAATAAAGATTGTAGGCTTTGAAAATCCTGTTGCTTTACTGTAAGCGTGATTAGCTCTGCGTGGTCTTGGCCCGAGATATAAATGCGGTCAGTTTGTAGGTTTTCACTGTTCATCTTTGAAGTATAAACCAATTCATAGGCCTCGTTGCCATTAACTGAAATCTTTTTATACTCTGTGCGATTATATCCAGTCAGCGAAGCTCTTAATTTAGGCTCATCTTGGCTCAATACAAAAAGCTCTAATGTGGAGTTATCGGGAACATCCATCAATTCAAAACTGCCATTACCGTTGGCAAAGCTAGCTGCATAACTTCCTATACTTTTCCCAGCCTGAACTTGCCAGTCCTGAGGTATCTTAATTGTGTAATAGTTCTCTTTCAAATCTTTGTTGTGATAGACATTCAATACTTTATCTGTGCTGTTAATCGTTACCTTCTGCGTTTGAGCAGGACTTAGTGATGCTGGATTAAACTTGTTTGATGCTACCATTCCAGAAAGAGGGCCGAAGGAATATAAGTATAAAACAGCTAGGGCAACAATGGTTAGAGCAAAGATAAAGATAACCTTTTTGTTCATATAGGTTAGGATACCCTTTTTTATCATACTAAGCTACCCGCTATATTGAGTCTAATACTTTCCAGCTTGATAAATCACTGGCATTATATTCATATTTTTCGTTATCGTTGTATCTCCAAGTTCCATTAACATAAATTGCTATACCGCCCATCAGCTTCTTCCTTTTATTGGCTTTTATATATTTCTGCAAGCTCTCAGCTCGTTCTTTGGCATCCTTGGCCGTTATGCCAGCCTTTGTTTCAAAGATACCGATACTTCCATCTTTGAATTGGACTATAAAATCTGGATAGAAAGCCAGGTCATCAGGTCTTAATACTGCAAAATACTTCATTTCACCCTCTCCGTTCTTATACCACCATCTAACTTTTGATGAATTATTTAATAAATCAATAAACAGTCTCTCTGGCTCGCTTTGTTTAGCCGTATAAAATGGTTTCATAACCGATATGGACTGCCCCTGTTTCTGGTATCGGCTATTATAGCTAATAATCATTGGCACTTCCCATTCGGCAATTTCATTTAGTTCTCTCTTCTCGCCTAGCTTCTCTATTATGTCTTTCCTATATTTCTCCTTTGCTAAGTTTATGACATCAACAAATAGCTGTATATTCTCCTTGCCCAAAACAATTCTTTGGACTCTTGAGTCATATTTATCAAACTTAAACTTCTGATTGAAGAATTGATAAATGGCCGTTTTTAATCTATCGCTTGAATCTGATGGTGCATAAGGAGTGCAGTTTTGGACTATAAATCTATCAAACCTATCCTGCAATTCTTTTTCATTTAGGGCAATTTTTATTGTTCCTTCGTGCTCTATCTCGCCAGATTTATCAATATCTATAATCTTACCCTCTGCTATTAAGGGACTAACTATTTTGGAAGGCTTGAGATTAACTTTACTTTCCAAATTAGCATCTACAGCTACTTTCATAAAAAGCTTTGGAAACTCTCCCGATAGACGAGTTCTTTCTCTTTGCCGTCTTAAAAATATAGAAGGTAAAGAGATGTTTTTGTAGAGCTTATTATCTCTTTTGGACTCATAGACCGTAATATAATCTTTAGCATAATCTTCCGTTATTTTTGCATCTACTTCGGGTATATTCGTAAAAATATAGCCTTTACTAAGTTCTGGCTCTTTTGAATAATACTTCAGTTCGGGCATTCTCATAATCCTACCTATCGTCTGAATTGTGAAGGTAAAGCTCTTTGACTCTCTGAAAATTACAAGAATTGATGCTCTGGGACAGTCCCATCCGAGAGCGATTGCCTGCTTGAAGATTAAGACATCAACCTCATTGTTATTCTTTTCTATATTGAGTAAGGTATCGGATTTATCCTCTGATAACCAAATAGCTAACTTGCCATTTTTATCGGTGATACCCTTTTTATCTAATATCTTAATGACATCTTCTTTTTTACTCATCAGACCAGCCTTATTATCAGGAAGCTGAATAAGGATTAGAGGATTCACCTTAGACCCTTCATTTTTATACATCTTTGCCAAAGTCTCCCTTGTTTTTAATGCCTCCTCAATAACAACCTCATCAGAGCTCTTTACTCCAATTTTAATATCAAGAAACTCTGGGTTTACAGCAATTTCTGATTTAATCATTTCCTCTTCTTTTACATCTGATAAGCGAACTTTCTCTATCTCAGCAATGTTTTCGGTTAAATGAGGCGTAGCAGAAACCTCTAGGGTTACTTTGGGGCTTATTATTTCAATCAATTCCCTTGACTTGTCGGAATCAGCCGTATGATGACTTTCGTCTATGATTAAGATTATTGTTCTGCCATCTCCTTTAGTGTTTTTGACGATGCTGTTTAGATTGTTATCTTGTTCATTTTCTTTAACAAAAATATTTATGTCCTTTTTATTTATGCTGTGCCAGTTAATAAATAGAATCTCATTCTCATCAATTCTTCTATCTACAAGGTCATCAAAATATGAACATTTAAGAGTCTTGTCATCTTCGTAGTAAGTATCTAATCTTTCCTTACTTTGCTCGTGTAACATTCTCACGGAAACCCAAATAAAAGAAAACTTTTTGTCGTCCGTCCTTCCTTTTACAAGCTCCTTTAATAGCTCCGAAACCATAAGAGTTTTGCCTGAACCAGTAGGAGCTTGGAAAATTACTACCTCATTCTCGGAAGATTTTAAGGAGTTCTCAATTTTACTGTGCAGATTTTCTACTGCCTGTTTTTGGTAATCTTTTAATTTAATCATTTGAATAGGCGTTTATAGAGGTTAAATATAGCATTAGGGATTGGTTTTAATTCAATGGCTGTTTTTATATCCTCAAACTCATCTTCCCTGGCACTTTCATCTAGAGAAAATATGTAGACTATACATTTCTTACCCAGTTTTTCTATTTCTTTTTTGAAAGAAGTTATACCTGCATCATCATAAACAATACCAAGATATTTTTCTTGGTTATCCTTGAATATCTTAAAATTATTATTATCTTTAACCATAAGAAAGCAGTCTTCTTTTAGACAAAGCATCTCGGTAGATTTATCAACGAGCTTTTTCTTATTCTTATCGGTAGCTTCTGCATCAACAAAGTCGGTTTTGAAGTATTTAAGATTAGAAGGGATATGGGTTATATCTAGATAATCTTTATTCCCCTTAATGACAGCTTTTAGTCTTGGATAGCAAACTTCTTGAGCAATTCCATTCTCATTATTAGTGCAAAGAATAAACTGCCGATTGCCCCCATCTTCTTTATTTAACAATGCGACTGCGTGACCAGTGGTGCCTGAACCAGCAAAGTAATCTAAGACAACAGCATTTTTTCTCTCATATAAGATAGGTGCAATACAGTCATAGACATTATAGAGCGACTTCGGGAAATCAAAGTGAGAATTTGGGACAAGTGCGTGAACCAGTTTGGTGCCATATTCATTAGCATCGTATCTGCTATCCTGCCAGACAGTCCTTACGGTTCCGAAATCCTTGCCAAGTTCAATTTCGTATCCACTTTTTGTTTTCTTAACTCGTAGTAAATCTTTAATTTCTTCTACGCTCTGTCTCGCATAACGCCACTTTCTTTCTATGCCCTGCTTATCAATAGGATAGATATAAAGCTTATTACCCTCCTTCACAATTTGTTTTTTTGGATGTTTCTCATTCTCCAGAACATCACTAAAACCGACAATCTTGTCGTTTTCTACTATGAAGGCATAGAAGCAATTACGGGCATCGGTTCTTAATGACTCCCCGCCGTTATCTCTCAAGTTTCTCCAAACAACATCGCCTTCTTTAATCTTCCTGTGACTGATACTTTTAGTCCCATTTGGTAAAGAAAAATATGCATACTCGTGGGTATATGAAAAGTTTTTACCCTGAACACCCCTTGGATTATGAACGATAGTAATGCAATGAAGTTCGTGACTATTAAAAGTTTCTTCCAATAGTAGGCCAAGGCGATTGAACTCGTTCTCATCAATAGCACAGACCAGCACGCCATCCTTTTTTAGAAGTCTTTTTGCGGCACGCAAACGATTACTCATCATTGAGAGCCATTTACTATGCCTATAAGCATCGTTACTGTCTACATAGTTGTTATTATATTTCCAGTCTTTAGCACCAGTGTTATATGGAGGGTCAATATATATGACATCAATTTCCCCTTGATGCGTATAATTCAAAACCGAAAGAGCGTGATAATTATCACCTTCAATAAGAATGTCCGTTGGGCCAGTTCCAATTTTTATATCTCTCTCCGTATCTTCTACAAGAATTGGTAACTTATCTTTGCATAACTCAACAACTTGCTCGGGTTTATCTTCCCAAACAAGGCCATATTTCTTTTTAGATTTAAGTTCTTTCCTAAGAGTTTCAATCTCTTTGAAAAGATTTTGTGTTGATTGTATTTTCGGCATAGGTGAACGTTATGCCTCAATTGCTCCCAACAAAAAGGGGCAGCCGAGTGTTCACCCATAACGGAACATCCCAAAGGGAGTCCAATTACGGAACTCGGCTACCCGTCTATACCCATAATTGGATAAGAAGGATAGCCTCCCTTTAGGAAAACTCGTTATAGGTGAACATATATAAAAATACCCTAATAAGGGATAAAAATAAAGCACCAACCTAGATATTCGGGACAACATTGAGAAATTTCAGAAAAACTGATATTTTATAGGGCAAACAATGACGAGTAAAGATAAGACAAAGAAAGAAGGCACGAGTGTCTTTGGGATACCACCAGAATTAAAACCAGCAATTACAAACTGGGCCCAAGAAAGAGTTAAAAGGATTGAGGCTGGCAAATTGCCTTATATGAAAGATGGCCTTCTTTTTTCTTTATGGAAATATGCAAATGCAGAAAAATTAACTGGTAAGAGCTTGATTGCTTTCACTGACTTATTGCCTCTTGAAGGAACAGACCGATTTGTTATTTATGAGTTTCTTGACGAAATTAACATCCTTAAGATTGAGCTGGAAAACATAACTTTTCACCTAGAAATATACAAAAAATATTGCCCAGCAGAATATGAAGCGATAGAGGCATATATAAAGGACGGCAGGTCAACAAGTTTTAATGAGGCAATAGGTAAGGTATTCAGAAATCAAGCAGTGTTCACCGATATTTTTGATATTTTTGGTAAGTTTGATGAGCTCGCTAAGTTCAAGCTAAGACTAAGTGGTTTAATGGAGTTCATTGAATTTAGTGCCAATCCTTCTGAAAAAAATCTCAAACCCCTAAAAACCTTACTAGATAAATACCTCAAGTATTTTATTGAAAATAAGTTATTCTCGTTTGAGTTAAAAAATTACTATAACTTTAACAGGCAAAAAGAAATATTTTTTAACCAAATTAAAAATGAGTTACGGGATTATGGTCAAGAATTTATCTTCAGACAAGGAGAAACTGTCTCTGTCATAAAAGGACTGGTTGCGTCCATAGGCAAAGATGAGGCTTATTTATTCATTCATACCCTAGCAGCTTTAGAAAAAGAGGGTTATTTAGAAGTTAAACAAATTTTAATAACTGATATGGATACTCCTCCAGAAGAACAGACTAATGATTATAAAGTTAAGATAAGGAAAATCAAGGATTTATCAGCAAATCCAAGGAATATATTTGAATCGGTGAATAAGATAGAAAGGAAGCCCAAAATAAGCACTGACAAAGAGAGGGAATGGTTTAATTATTTTATAAAAATAGGGACTATTAAAGATAGCTCAAAACAAGCAGAAGAATTGAAAAAAGAATTTAACAGCTACTCTCCTTTTAATGGAAAGCTGATGAAAAATCTTCTAAAGGAAACTGATTTTACTATTACTGAATTACCGTCAGAGATTAAAAAAATGGATTGGATATTCAGGGAATATAACTCAACTCCATACTCATTAGAAAAAAGTAGGTCAGTTATTCTAGCTAGCCTAGATAGGCTTTCAGAGAAATATGAGACTATCCCACTCGTTTATACTACGCTGCCATACCCTACTAGTATGTATTTCCCATCTGATATATGGCGAGAAATATTAAGCACCCATAGCTTTGATAAAGAAGATTTTGGGCATATTGATTTTCTTAATGCCTTAAACTCGCTAATAGAAGACGGTGTAATCGGTTTACTTTTCTTTGATACAATTTATGTTGACGATAAGAACCTAGCCTTGAAAGCTACCATTATTAAATATAAAAGGGGTCATATAAAAGAAGAGCCCAGTAAAATCAAACAGGGACTCTCCTTTGACGATAGCAAAGGAATAATCCGATACGGGGATAAAGAGTGTGAAATACCCATCAATACCAATCAATATTTCTTATGCCAAAAGATGTTCCAAGAACCTTTCGGTAAGAGGATAAAAGAAATTGAGGTATTAGACTTAGTAGATTGGGACGAAGACTCTAAAAGAAGCGTTTATGACGCAATGAGAGCCGTTAATAGAAAAGCTAACGAAGTGTTAAAAATAGAAAAACTATTTGAATGGAGAAATAACCATATTTGGATAAAAGAGAGTCTATCTTAGTGCGACTCGTGTGAGTCAAAAATAATCCAACTCTAGAAGAATAGGCTTAAAGAAAAAGCCTATTTTTTATGTTACCAAAAGAAGCGATTAAAGAGTTCCAAAATTTATATAAAGCCCGATTCGGGGTTGAGCTAGATGATAATGAAGCGTCTCGCCGAGCCAATAACTTGGTCAATCTTTATAAGTTCGTATATGACGAGCCTGCTTTTGGGCCCATTAAAGAGCACGAGCTCCAAGAAGAACAAAAGATTAAACAACCTGAATAACCTTAACCTTGGAGTATTCCACGATATATCGGGACAACAAATTAACTTAATAAGACACCTATGAATACTCCAAACAACAAACAATTCGTAAATATGCTGGATACCATAGCACTGAAAATCAAACACCCAGATTTCAAGGTTACAGACCCCAGCTTTTTCTCGCCTAGCTTTGATATTAGCCGCCTTAATACGGTAAACATTTTAAGCAGAATCAGATACTGGAAATTTGTCCAAAATCCACCTAAAAATAATGAGGCGATGAGAAAGCTCCCTCGTCTGACTGGCTCAATGCGGTTGAATGATGATGGTAGCCGTAAGTTTGATTTAGTTATTGAATTTTCTATTCCCAAGTTACTTTGGGGCCAAAGCTTACAAGAATTATCAGAGAGCGACTTTGAAAGAACCGTAAGCATACTAGTATTTGAGCTTAGAAAAATGGGCGTTGAGGTATTAAACCAAACAATACAAAACGCTCTCGTGGTAAGAGTTCACTTCGGTAAGAATATACCGCTACCAAGCCCCATAACGGCCCAGGATGCCTTACAGAAGCTATACAAGGCAGATGTAGGACGAGGTAAGCATATAAATATGAGGCATTACGATAATGACGGCCAAGCATTATATTTCTACGCCTCGTCCTGTAATACTATCTTCTACGATAAGCTACGAGATATTGCCACTCCCCAGAATAAGGGGGTTGATAAAGAGAAGTTCAAACAAGAGAAACAGATGGTCCTAGAGAGTAAAAATCAGCCTGAGCTTTTGCGTTACGAGCTAAGGTTTAGCAATCAGCAGAGCTTAAATGCATTTCTTGGACATAAAGACATTACTTTCAAAGAAATATTCAATCAAGAATTATGCCAAAAGGTTCTCCTAAAGAATTGGCGAGACATAATCAACGGACCAGCGAGTCAGCTTGCCCTAAAAATGGATAGGCCGATAGAAGAAGTTTTTGACTCTATTATCTTGAGCTACATATCCAACAAAAGAAAAGCTCACTCCTTGAATAAGGCCCTACAAGATTTTGCGATTTATATGCTAGTGAATAAATGTGGAGCTCGTAAAATTAGAGACCGAATTGAGAAGCATTGGACTAGAAAAAGCTGGCAACGATTAAGTGCCAAAATGACTAAAACGGCAGAAAATCTGAAAGCATTACCTCCTGATAGCACTATTAGCGATATACAGATAGCATTGGATAAATTTGAAAAATATAATTGGCAACCTTAGCCAATGTGTTATAATAAGATGTTGCCCAATTTAATTTAGTCTCCGATTTTTTATTACCTCGTCCCCTAAAGGGGGTAGTCTGCCAATGAGGTAATCTTCGGAGAACTGAATTGGGCAACCAGACTGCCCCCTTTAGTTTATGAAAAACGATAATACCAAAATTAAATACTTTATCTATCCTCGTAAATCTTCCGAGCAGGAAGACAGACAAGTAGCTTCCATTGACTCTCAAATTAGAGAGTTGGGCGATGTGGCCAAGAACGATAAGCTCTCTGTTGTAGCTACGTTAGAGGAATCCCATTCTGCCAAGCATCCAGGCCGACCAATTTTCAATAAGATGGTTGAGAGAGTTGAGAAAGGCGAAGCTAACGCCCTACTCGTCTGGAATGCCAGCCGTATTTCAAGAAATTCCATTGATACTGGCAAAATTATCTATCTATTTGATATTGAGAAGCTCGTTGAAGTCCGAACGCCAAGCCAAGTATTTCGCAATACTCCAAATGATAAGTTCTTACTTAACCTATTCTGCAGTCAGGCAAAGTTAGAGAATGATAATAAGGGCGAGGATGTGAAGCGAGGGCTTCGGGCTCGATTACAAGCTGGCGTATTCCCTGGCCGTGGCCCTATCGGCTATATGAGCGACAAGTATGCCGAGAGAGGCACTA
>OBEQ011311398.1_pt1 | contig 10046 bp, 6 predicted proteins | sample 1670901 | NCBI WGS metagenome assembly OBEQ01 (sample SAMEA104232315, study PRJEB22302) | groundwater metagenome | biome: forest; feature: aquifer; material: groundwater | place: USA | collected 2011-08-07 | depth 5.4 m | reverse complement strand
TTATCCTTTTTTCAAGGATAATAATTGAATTATTATCCTTGAAAAATCTATAATTATTTAATATTTATACTTTTTTTTATTATAATAAATGTTTTATTATCCTTTGAAATGTATTAAATATGCTATTTTTTTAGTATATTTACTGTAAATTAAATAGATATTGTACCGAAATGGATAGAAAAAAAACGATAAAAGAGATAATTGAGCAACAACATGCGTCTGATAAAGTTGAAAAATTATTTCATCGAAAACTCGAATTGCCTATTGATACACAAAAGATAATTGTCGTGAGTGGTGTTCGCAGATGTGGAAAGACAACTCTGTTAAAACAAACTCGTAATCAAATTATTAAAAATAAAACACCCATTTCAAAAACTCTTTTTTTTAGTTTTGATGATGAACGACTGATGTTGCAAATCGAAGAGTTAGATTTGATTTTACAAGCATACAGAGAATTGTATCCATCTCATAAAATGGAAGAATGTTATTTCTTTTTTGATGAAATTCAAAATGTTGATAATTGGGATAAGTTTGTACGAAGAGTTTATGACAACGAAACAAAAAACATATTTATTTCGGGTTCAAATTCTAAACAATTAGGAAGTGAAATAGCGACTTCTTTACGTGGTCGTACATTATTATATGAATTATTTCCGCTTGATTTTTCAGAGTACCTAAGTTTTAAAAAAATTCCAAATAATTATAAAGGAGATACTCAGAGAGCCTTGATTTTAAATGAGTTTTATCTGTTTTTAAGACAAGGTGGTTTCCCAGAATGTATTTCAAGAACAGATGAGCAAAGAAGACAGATTTTGTCAGATTATTACCAAGTACTTTTGTTTCGAGATATTGTCGAACGATATAAAGTAACTAGGGTTTTCGCTTTAAAATATTTTATTCAAAAATTGATGAGTAATTTAAGTACTCCTTTTTCCTTAAATAAAATCTACAATGAATTAAAGTCACAAGGTGTTAAAGTGAGTAAAGACACGTTATATGAAATATTAGAACATATTGAAGCTGTTTATTTAGGTATACGATTGTATAAATTCGATTATTCAATAGTGAATCGTGAAATGGGAGATAAAAAAATGTACTCTATTGATAATGGTCTTCTAAACGCTATAAGCTATCAGTTTTCAGATAATTTAGGTAAGCTTCTTGAAAATATGGTTTTTATTTGGCTTCGTCAATTATATGGGAATTCACTTTTTTATTTTAAGCAAAAAACAGAATGTGATTTCATCGTTTTCGATAGGGATCAGCCTATTTTAGCAATTCAAGTTTGTTATGAGTTGAGTAATTCTGATACTCGAAAAAGAGAGATAAAAGGCTTAATGGAGGCAATGAATTATTTTAAATTGGGCAAAGGATTAATTATTACGACGGATTACGAAGAAGAAATTGAACTTGAAAATAAATTTATAAGAATGGTTCCAGCCTATCAATTAATGATAGATAATAAAATTAATCTGTAAGAGGTTAAAATTGTGTTAACTTAATTTTTAGACATGTATATTTTAACTAAAATATGTTAAAAAATGCATTTGTATACCAAAGTTGGATGTGTATTTTTGACATATACATTAACAGAATTAATTATGAAAAATCAACTAATCGTCTTATTGCTACCATTTATTTTAAGCTCTTTTTTTAGTGTTTCTCAATCAAAAGAAAATATTTCTCCTAATTTGAGTTTTGGATTCATTGAAAATAACGGTCAGGTCAGAGATCAACTTAACAAGGTAAATTCTATTGTAAAATATTTGTTTCCTACAGGAAAAGGATTGAATGTTCAGTTAAGAGAAACAGGATTTAGCTATGATTTTTATAGGTTGAATGTGAAGTCAAATGTGAAAACGAACAATGTTTCAGGCAAACGAGAAGTAGTGATACCAGAACATCAATTGAATCTTAGCCGAATCGACATCAATTTTTTAAATTCAAATCTTCATCCTATTATTGAATCGTATGATGTTGTTGAAACTTCTTTACAGTTTAAAAACAATAAAAAAGCAAAACAATTTCAGAAGGTTATTTATAAAAATATATATCCAAATATTGATGCTGTTTTTTATGCTGATTTAAAAACCCAACAAGTGAAATACGATTTTATCATTCATGCAGGTGGAGACGTAAGTCAAATTCAACTTCAATTTAAAGGGTTTGACAATTGTAAATTTACTGCAAATTCAATCAGTTTAGTGCATTCGTTGGGTTCGTTTAATGAAGTAATTCCTAAAAGTTGGATTGCTGAGACGAATGAAAGTGTTACTGTGAATTATAAGCAAATCAAACAAAATGCAAATGAATTAATCGTTGGATTTGAAGTTCCGATTCCTTTTAATTTAAGTTCAACTCTAGTAATTGACCCATTGCCGGTTCTTGTTTGGGGATCGTATTTGGGAGATTCTTTAATTACAATTGGAACTGGTGTGGTAACAGATAATGATGGGTATGTTTATACTTGTGGAACAACGCAGTCTGTTAATTCTTTAGCAACTTTTGGAGCTTATCAGTCTCAAATGAATGATAGTATTTCAGATGCTTATTTAATGAAATATAATCAATACGGAACTTGTTTATGGGCAACTTATTTTGGTGGAAATAACTTAGATTATGGGATGGATGTTCAAGTTGATACCATGAATAATGTTTATTTGTTTGGTACAACTTTTTCAGATTCAAATATTGCTTCTTTGAACTCATTACAAGCTACGCTTTCAGGTGCAAGTGATGCATTTTTAGCTAAATTTTCAACTGAAGGAGACTTTATTTGGAGTACATATTATGGTGGTCAAGGTGAGGAAACAGGAGTGAAATTGACTCTTGATTTTAGCGGAAATGCTTATGTTACTGGAACAACGATTAATTCTCCAACTGAATTAGCAACTCTTAATGTTCATCAAATTTCTAATAATGGTGGGAAGGATGCCTTTATTACTAAAATTGATACTGCTGGAGTAATTGCTTGGAGTTCTTATTTTGGAGGAATGTTAGATGAAGAGTCAACGGGTATTTCTTTTGGAGATACAAGTGTTTTTATAAGTGGCTATACAAATTCAATAGATTTTATCAGTACGGATTCAACGCATCAAGATTCTTTAAAAGGTGGAATTGATGGTTATATTTCAAAATTTGATGTAAATACTGGATTACAACTTTGGGGGACGTATTTCGGTGGAAGTCAAAATGATTATGTAAATAGTGTAAGAGCTTATAATCAAGTGATATATTTTGTAGGGTCAACTTTGTCAGATGATTTTATTGATGTTGATACGCTGTTAATTACAAATCGAAAAGGAGAAGAGGATGCTTTTTTAGGAAGAATTTCAACTGATAGCGGAAAAGTGATCTGGTCTAATTATTATGGAGGTGGACAAGCTGATTATGGTGTTGAGTTGGATGTTGAAATGGATAATGATGTGTTTTTATTAGGTGTAACTTTGTCGGATACGGCTATTGCTACAATTGATGTTTATCAAGATTCGATAGGTGGATTGAAGGATGTTTTCATTGCTAAATTTTCAGAATTAGGGGAACGAAGATGGGCTACATATTTGGGGAGTGAATTGGATGATGAAGCTTTTTCTGTTGATGTTTATGGAAATACAAATATTTATATAACTGGTACAACTCAATCAGATTCAACTTTTGAAAGTACTCAAATATCAGAGGTTCAAGATTCACTATTTGGAATTAAAAATGGGTTTTTGATTCAATTAAAACAAAATGTTTCAACGATGCCAGGTGGATTTGGAAGTGGAGATTCTGCTACTGGAAGTGGAGGTGGTAGTAATAATGATTCCAGTTTTGTTAATTGTGGAGGTAATGTTGGAATGACTTTTTGTGAAGGAGATACTGTTAAGATTAATTTAGTAGGAGGATCTTTAGGTACTGACGCTGTTTGGGCTTGGTATAAAAATGGATGCGGTGAAAATAATCCTTCATTGGGATTTGGGGATACTATCTCATTTATTGCAACTGCTTCTTGTTTAATAAGTGTTCGTGCAGAAACCGTAACAAATGCTTCAGATTGTATTACTCAATATGTAAATGTAGTAGCAAAACCGATAGCAGAAATATTTACATCAAGTGATTTATGTTTGGAAAGTGAATACCATTTATCTTCTTCTATTGAAGAGTGTCAAAGTGCGTTGTGGACTGGGCCTAATTCTTTTATATCAACAGAGAACTCACCTAGTTTGACTGTTTTAGATTCTAGTTATGCAGGAGTTTATACATTAAAAATTGAGAATCAATATGGTTGTTGGGATACGACTTCAATTGATGTTTCTATTCATGAAAAGCCTGTTTTAACTTCTTCAATAACACCTATTTCTTGTTTTGGAAATAATGATGGTAGCATATTGTTGAATGCTATTGGTAATGCGCCTTTTGAGTATGTTTTTAATGGTGATTCAAGTTCTGTTTTTGATTATCAAAATTTAAGCTGTGACACTTTTTATTTTTCTATAAGTGATACATTTGGATGTGTTACGAATGATTCTATTGTTCTTACTCAACCTAATAAAATTATTTTAAGCACAATAGTGGATTCGTCAATTTGTGAGCCTGGTTTTGGTTCGGCTAAATTGATAATAGACTCTACTTTCACTGAATATAACATTACATGGTCAAATAGTAGTTCTACTTTAGATAGTGTATTCAATTTGGGGGTCGGGACGATTATAGCACAAGTTGTATTATCAAACGGATGTAGCGACTCGGTTCAAATTTCTATTGTTAATCAATATATTTTTGAAGCAAATATTTCAAATTATCAAAATGAAATTTGTAAAGGAAACAACAATGGTTTTGCTGAAGTTTTGGTGACGAATGGGTATTCTCCATATTCTTATTTATGGATAGAAAATGGCTCAAGTGATAGTTTTGTTAACAACCTAAGTCCCGGTTTATATCATGTTTCGATTACAGATTCTAATGGTTGTAATGCAAATGATTCAGTTTTAATATTAATGGGTTACACGTTGATTTGGAATGATTCAATCACTCAATCAGATTGTGGATTAACAAATGGGATGATTGATCTTACTATTATTGAAGGCAATTCTCCTTTTACTTATAGTTGGTCAAATAATACAAATGAGCAAGATTTAATGAATGTTGGTTCAGGATCTTATACAATTGAAATAAAAGATAGTAATAATTGTATTTATTCGAAAAATTACAATTTAGTGCCTTTGAATAATTTACAAGTAACCGCTTCAGCAAACAGTACCATGATCAATTTAGGAGAATCTGTCCAGCTTTTTTCAATATCTAATTTACCAATTTCAGAAGTATTTGTTCAATGGAGCCCTTCAAATACATTAACTTGTGATACATGTGTGAATACAGTTGGAACACCAACCTCAATTACGGAATATATTGTATTGTATACACATGAATCGGGTTGTTTTGGAAGTGATACAGTAAAAATAGATCTAAAAAATCCATGTGGTAAATTATTTATTCCAACCTCTTTTTCACCAAATGGAGATGGTTTAAATGATACTTGGTGTGTGCTTGGAGGTTGTATAAATACGTTTACGTTAACTGTTTTGAATCAATGGGGAGAAACAGTTTTTGAGTCAAATGATAGAAATAGTTGTTGGGATGGAAAGTTTAATGGCGAGTTAGTTCAAAATGATGGTTATGTATATTACATTGAAAGTGTGTTGACTGATGGACAATCTGTTTCATATTCAGGTGTAGTTTCTGTTAATCATTAATGAATTTTGTCTAATTAAATGAAATATTAACAATAAATCAAGAAACATGAAAAAATTAAAATATTTTTTGAGTTGTTTAATTTTAATTCAACTTTCACAATCATTTATATATTCTCAAGATGTTGTTTATTCTTCATTTGATTATACTAATGGAATGATTAACCCTGCTTTAATTGGAGATAATCATGGTTTTCAAATAACTGCTGGATCAAGGAGTCAATGGAAAAAGTTTGGAGGGTCTTATAATACAATCAACGCAAGTGGTGAATTTGCTTTTAGCAAGAAAAAAAATAAAAGTTATTTAGCTTCTGGTGTAGATTTTTATACAGATAACAGTGGTTCTGGAAGTTTGGTGACCAATTCATTAAAAGGAAATTTAGTCTATCATTTAGCAATTAGTCCTTATGATAAATTAAGTTTAGGGATGTATTTAGGGTATTTAGGTTTTAGCTCAAATTTAGATAATGAGAGATGGGGAAGTCAATTTGACGGTGTGAATTATAATAGTTCAATTTCATCAGGAGAGTCATTTACGGGTACGCAGAAAAATACACTGGATGCAGGATTTGGGGTAACATACTCTACAAGGTTTGAAAGTGATTTAGAAAATCCAACTTTTCAAATAGGGGTGGCGGCCTATCATTTAAATAGACCTAATACTTCAATTATAAATAGCAATGATAATAAATTGCCAATTCGGTGGTCTGGATTTATAAAAACTTCCTATTTAATTGAAGATACTAAATTTGAAATTAAACCTTCTATAAATGCACAGTTTCAAAATAATTTTTTGTATGTAATTGCGGGTTCAATGTTGTCTTTAAATTATGCATCAAAAGCATTTTTTCCTTATTCTAAAAAAATAACTGAAAGTTTTTCATTTGGTTTGTTTTATCGTTCATCTGGTGCTGTCGTTGGGAGAATGTCATATCAAAAATCTGCTTGGAACGTAGGCGTTTCGTATGATATAAATTTCGGTAGTAAATCAGGAGTTGGGAAAATGAGAAGTGCTGCTGAAATTAATTTGCGTTATTCTTTGAGATAAAAAAAATAAGTATGCTAATTCAAAATAAAATACTGAGAAGAGTCATACTTTAAAACAGATTGTTTGTATTTTTGCTGAAATATTTTATTATGCATTTGAACGTACACTTTTATTTATTGAATGAACATTTTTCACAGGATCATGCTGATGCACAACATAATGGTGAGGAATCTGAAAATAATTTAAAATATGAGTGGGAAGATGAATTGGATATAAAAACAGATATAAAAGAAATCATAACTCTTCGAAAATCATGTTATTCAATTGAAGGTGAGAGAGGTGATGCTGATTTTTTTAAGTACGATGTTTTGGATATGTTGGTTTTTGATATTGTTTCAGCGGATGGAGATGTTACTCAATTAGCTTGTTCAGAAAGTATAGTAGAAAGTTACGAACTTTTTGAAGTAGAGGATAATAAAAGATTAAATGTATATTTAAAAGAAGAAGAGCCTCATACAAATCCAATTCCAGGTATTTATATTGCTTTAAATGATTTTCCAAAAGAACTTTCTAATTAATGCTTCAAGTAAAATCAGTTTCTTTTTCTTATAAGGATTCACTTTTTAAAGACATCAATTTTGAAGTCGCTGAGAGTGAAATAATAGGTGTTGTTGGAAATAGTGGTGCTGGAAAAACAACGTTACTAAAAGTAATAGCTGGACTTTTAGATGCGACAACTGGAGATGTTTATTTTGAAGATGAAATTGTAACTGGACCTTCACGAAATTTAGTTCCTGGACATTCTGAAATAAAATTGGTCAACCAAGATTTTGGATTAGATGTTTTTCAAACTGTTCGTGAAAATCTCAATGGGAAAGCATTGTATCTAAGAAGTGAAGATAGAGAAGAATTGGTTTCTGAATTATTAGATCTAATTGAATTATCTCATTTAGAAGATCAAAAAGCGAATTTATTATCTGGTGGTGAACAACAACGATTAGCATTGGCAAGGGCGTTAGTTTGTGAGCCAAAGTTGATTTTATTAGATGAGCCTTTTGTACATTTAGATGGTAGACTTCGATTGAAAATTTCGAATTATTTATTGAAAATGAAAGCTGTTAGGGGAACAAGTTTTATTCTTGTTTCTCACGATGGTAGCGAAATGTTGAGTTTAGCTGATCGAATTATTCATTTTTCAGATGGCGAAATAAAAAGAGTTGGAAGTCCACAAGAATTTTATTTTTATCCTGAGAATTATGAAGAAGGAGAATTGTTCGGTTTAATAAATCAAATTTATATTAATAATCAGATTTTACTTTTTAGACCAACTGAATTTGAATTATTTTCTGATAAAGAAAGTAAACTTGAAATAAATGTTACCTATATTGGTTCACAATTTGCAGGAAGTCATTTTTTGAATCTTTTTCAAACTGAAAACGATGAAAAAATTATACTATTTCACTTTGAAGAATTAAAAAATGAAAAAAAAATTATCATTAAAAAAAGGGATAAGACATCTTTCTTGGAATGAAATAGCAACGCTCATTAAAACGACTTTTAAAGAGTTTTTCAAAGAGAAGAGTTTTATGCATGGGGCAGCACTTTCTTACTATACTATATTTGCATTAGTTCCATTATTATATTTGGCCTTTGCGACCTTTGGGAAAATTGTAGGAAATACTGCAATGGTTGAAATTATAGGTGATTTATTAAAAAAGCAGGTTGGAATTGAAGATGTGAGTGGAATACTTGCTTTTTTACAAGGAGTTGATATGGAAAAAGGTAGTTTTTTTCTAAATGTCATTGGAATTTTCGCTTTAATTTTGTCGAGTACAGCTTTGTTGGCATCTTTAAGAGGTAGTATTAATGAGTTTTTCGATATTGAAAGGGTTTTTCATAGTCAGAAAAAACTGATTTTAAGTCATTTGATATCTAGATTAGTATCTGTAATGTTGCTAACTATTATTGGAATAGTAACTGTTACAATTTATTTCGCTCAAAATGTATTTATGTCTTTTGGAAAACATTTTTTTGAAGGAACAGAAACGGTGCATTGGTTTGTTCATAATTTTTTTGATTTATTTGCTCATGGTTTATCCATCCTATCAAGTGTAATAATTTTCACTTTTATTTTTAAATTTTTACATGATGGTATTGTTCAATGGAAATTAGCATTAGCTGGTGCTCTTGTAACTTCTTTTTTGCTTTATTTCGGGCAATTATTGATAAAGTATTATTTAGGGAATTTTTTCTTCGCTAAAGATGGAGGAATTGCTGGAACAATGTTCGTGATGTTGACTTGGATGTATTATTCATCACAAATTATTTTCTTTGGAGCAAAGTTTACTGCTGTTTATGGAAGAATGGTTGGCAAAACAATTCACGCTAGAAATTGATTTGAAACTTATTTTTTAAACATTGAATAAATGGGAACTATCAGGAAAATCGTCAATTATGGTCCTATTACTACTACATATTAAGATTTTCTGAAGATTAAAGTATTTTGTTTTACCAGATAGTCCCCATTTAAATATTGTTAAAATATATTATTTTTTAAAATTAGATCATTAAAAGTATGTTTTTTTACATTCTTTTTTTATTCAAAATCCTTTAATTGTATGTTTATTAGGTAAAATATTGTAAAATAAGCGTTTAGCTTTTATTGTTAAAAGTAAAAATAAGTAAAAACACTCAATAAAATACGTATTTATACTTATTGTTTTTTAAAATTCAGTATAAAGTTATAAAGTATAGCATTGGTTGATGTAAATATATAAGAAATGAGTGATATTTCCATATCTATAGAATAGGGTTTAAACCCTTATCCTATGGAAACGGAAAAGGCAATAAAGAATGGAAATCATGATTTTTTTTACCCTAAATTAATAATATAGACAACCAAATTTATTATTGAAAATCCAATAGTTGGAGAAATTTAGTTGTCATATTTGTTTTTTTTAATTGAATAAAATTGGGTGTAAAATACTCAATATCGGTGAAATTATCTGTTATAATGCGGAATTGTAGATTGTGATTTGTGATATTTTGAATTATATAAATTATTTTATATTTCTTAATTAATTTCTTAAAGTTGATTAATTAATCAAAGACGAAATAAAAATGAATAACCCTTATTTATTTTTAATTAGAAATTATTTTCATGTTTAATTGTCTCCAATAATAGAATATTTATAGTTTTTGGTTAGAATCAAATTAACCTAATATTGTTAAATATTTAAAACTTTTAAAACTATGAAAAGAATTTTTACAATTTTAGCAATTTCACTTTCTAGTTTGTCTTTTGGGCAAATTGGGGCAGTAGGAAC
>OBEQ010912926.1_pt1 | contig 10046 bp, 8 predicted proteins | sample 1670901 | NCBI WGS metagenome assembly OBEQ01 (sample SAMEA104232315, study PRJEB22302) | groundwater metagenome | biome: forest; feature: aquifer; material: groundwater | place: USA | collected 2011-08-07 | depth 5.4 m | reverse complement strand
GAACAACCGCCCGAGCACGGGCATGTCTCCCAACCCCGGCACCTGGCTCACGTCATGGCTGTCTTCGCTTTGCAAGAGGCCGGCAATGACAATGGTCTCGCCGGATGCCGTCACCACTTCTGTTTGCGTTTTCCGGGTTTTAAAGGCCGGGACGGTGACGGTTCGGCTGCCGGTGGCGACCTGGATGGCATTCGTCGTATCAACCGTCGAGACCTCGGCTTGGAGTACGGTGTTGATCTTCTCATGCGTTTCCAGCACCGTCGGCGTCATGGTGAGCTTGACCCCCACCTCTTTAAACTCAATGGCCGCGGTCACACCGCCGGTGGTCACCCCAACCGTTGTCGCAGAGATCACCGGGACCTCCTGCCCCATGAAGGACGTCGCTTCTTTGCCGCTGGCGGTCACGAGGGTGGGTTCGGCCAGGATCCGGGCCTTGCCTTTCTCGACCAAGAAGTTCACCGCAGCCGTAAAGCCGGTTCGAAAGAGCGTGCCGAACTTAAAGGGCTCGCTAAACCGTTGACCAAACGAGTTGCTGCCGTTATTCACGAGAGCATCTATGGCACTGCCGGCTCCGGCTTGCAGCGAGAAGGGCTGCTCGGTAAAGGTGAGCGCATCAGACCACTTCACGCCCAGTTGTTCGGTATAATTGTGATCCATCTCCACCACTTGGACTGACAGCCGAACGAGGGGTGGGGGAGGAATCACCGATGGAGGAGGGGTGGGCGCTAACGAGACGACGTTCGTCACACTCGGGTACGACTGCAGCAGCATGGAGACCTTCTCCATATCCTCCTTCGATGCGACCTGACCCGTGACAAAGATCTTCCGGCCTTCCTGCTCTACCCGCACATCCGGAAGGTTGACCTGTTGGGTCAGCCGGGTGAGTTGGGCTATGATCTGCTCGGGCGACTCGTTGACAATGGTGAGCGTCGAGGTATGCTGCCCTTGGCGATCCCAGACGACGAGCGTCGTCTTGCCCATGGTTTTTGCTTGCAGGAGCAATTCGGTCTCTGAGACAATGGTCACGTCAGCGATCTTGGGATCGCCGATGGCCACCCGGGTGGGCCGATCGACCGCAACGGAACGCAGTTCACCTGGGAGCAATTGAATCTCTGCGGGCATCCCTGATGGAGCTGGGCCGCCTGAATCGGCCATGGCGCTCCCCGCACACCAGACAGTCGCGATGAGGAGCCCCGCGAGCAGGAAGGGTTTCTTAATGGTCATCCGACGGAACGCTGGGGAGCACGACGATCTCCTTCTCAAGACCTCGATATAGTTCGACCCGCCGCTCGGGAGGTTTAGGAGGCTGAACCGGCGACTTAGGAGCCGCCTTCGCTCCCAAGATCGCCGCCACGAGTACGTCCGGCGTCATGATGGGTAGCTCGGCAATGACCGAATCCGCTTTGGGCCGAAGGACAAGCTGGAGATTGCCCTGTGTTCGTGCGGAGACGATCAGTTGTGCTTCTTGCGGATTCAGCGCCAGCGTGACCGTCCCGGCCTCGCCTTGTTTTTCTACACCCGCTGGGGATTCTGAAAACGTATTCCCTACCGCGAGGACCGGCACGCGCTGGAGAAGCGAGACGGTGACCGGTGGTTGGTGAGCGCCTTCTGGTCCTGGAAACTGAAAGATTCCCACGATATCGACAAAATCACCTGGCCGGATGAAGCCGCCTGACCCTGTGAGCGCGTCCACGGCAACCGTCACGGCGCGTTTGCCTGGCGGCGTCTTCATGGACAGCGTATTAGCGCGCTCGCGCTTCCCGAGGACGGAATCCCGGAGCTGCTCCCCGGCGTAAATGGGCACCAAGGCGATCTCTCCGACTGCCCGCTCAGGATCGGTCAGCGCATGAGGTTGGAGCGCATCCGCCAGGACGCTTTTTGTGGAGACCATCTTGGACTCGATGAGCGTCTGCTCCGGAATATCGACGGCGGCCACGGCCACGTCGGCGTTCTCCCCCCGCGCAGCCAAAAACTCAGCGCGCATCTTCGCTTCCAGTTGCTGGATGTAACCCCGAATCAGCACCACGCTGAGCAATCCCAGCGCAGCACCAATGACCAGCCAAATCCGGTTGCGCATCTAGAGTTGCTCCAGTCGACGCTCGTTCATCTGGTACGAACCCTGCTTCCAGAGACGGGCGAAATGATCTTGAAGGGCTTGCTGACGCTTCAGGTTGAGGAGCGCTTCCCGAATCTGATCCCACACTTCGGTGAGCTGTTTTGGACGCTCAGGCTCCTGCTGCTCCAACTTCACAATGTAGTAGTTGCCGTCCGGGCCTTTCACTGGCTGGCTGACTTGACCGATCTCAAGCGAGAAGGCCACCGACTCCAACTGAGGAAAGAACGTATGGGACTGGCTCGTGTCGCCACCGGTCAACTGCACAATTTGACGACCTTGCTCTTTGAGGTACCATCCCACATCGCCCCCCTGGTCTTTTCCAGCGCCAATGGAATGCTGGCCCGCCAGCGTGGCGAAATCGACCCCACCCGTCGCGGTGGCGCGCAACGATTCCGCTTCCGAGAGCGTCTTGACGACCATCTGCCTCACGTGCACCCGCGCAGGAATTGTAAAGATGGCAGCGTTCTTTTGATAAAACTCCTTCACATCATCATCGGAAATCTTAATCCCTTCTAGATCCCGCTTGGCCAACGCCTCAAGGAGAATGAGGCGCCGCGCCTGGTCCAGTCGGGTTTTGACCTCTTTCTCGCGCTCGACTCCAAGGGTCACCGCATCCTGAAACGCCAGTTCCTCCTTGATGAGTTCTTCAACCAGGACTCGACGCTCTTCGGGCGTACGCGGTTTCCGATGGATCAGGTTCGTGCTACCCAAGCTCGTCATAAAGCCGCGCGGGTCGTCCTCGGGCAACACCTCGACACGCGCTTTAAACTGTTCAATCGTAATGGGCGTGCCATTGACGAGTGCCAACACGCCGGGGTCTTCAAGGCGCGTGTTCGATGGTGTCGCGTTGGCCGTCGATGGAGGCGTGCCGCCCTTCTTCGTGTCTTTTTTCCCCATCAACTGGTTCCACGGTGCTTGGTCGCACCCCACCGAGCAGAGGAGCAGTACGAGGAGCCACCACTTCGAGATGTCACGCATGAGCAAACAACCCCTCCGGCAACTGAATATTGTGATTGATGAACTTCTGGCGGAACCGCGGCTGTACCCCCGTGGGGCTCAGCGTTCCTTCCAGCGTTCCGGACGCTGTGGTTCCGCGCACCTGGAATGTGAAGAGCTCTTCCAACACCACTCCATCGGCCGTCACTCCAGCCACCTGCACAATTTTCTCCACTCGGCGGCTCCCATCGGGATAATGGTTCAGATGGACGATGAGCTCCACGGCCGAGGCCACTTGCTGCCGGCAGGTCTGGGCTGGCAGCTCGACGCCGCTCATGAGCATCAAGGTGGAGAGCCGCTCTACGGCGGATGATGGCGAATTGGCATGCAGCACGGTGATGACCCCTTCATGACCGGTGACCATCGCCTGAATCACATCGAGCGCCTCTCCGCCGCGCGCTTCGCCCAAAATCAACCGATCGGGCCGCATGCGCAGGGCGTTTTTGACCAAGGTCCGCAGACTAATCTCTCCGCGTCCCTCCGCATTACCGGGACGAGCCACAAGACGCACCCAGTGCGCGCAGGACAGCTCCAACTCGGCGACATTTTCAATGGTGATGACGCGTTCCTCGGGGCGGATAGAGCGTGCGAGAATGCTGACGAGCGTCGTCTTGCCTGTCGAGGTGCCGCCGACGATTACCATGTTCACTCGCGCCCGCACACAGGCTTGGAGGAATTGCGCCGCCTGCGAGCTGATCGATCCGAACCCCACCCAATCGTCCATGGCGAATTGACGAATCTGCTTCCGGATGGTGACGGTGGGCCCATTGAGGGCGACGGGGAATAACACGACGTTGACGCGGGCGCCATCCGGCAGGGTCGCATCGACGCACGGTTCGGCCTCACTGGCTGACACGCCGGCTGTGCTGAGGAGCCGTTCGATGACCGAGAGAAGCTGCGCGGTGTCTTTGAACGCGACGCCATCCGGGGCGGCAAAAATCTTGCCATCCTGCTCAAGAAAAATCTGGTGGGGACCATTCACCATGATTTCGCTGATGGCGGGATTGGCGAGAAGCGCCTCCAGGGGACCGAGTCCGACCACCTCCTCCATGACCTCTTGAATGAGATGGTCCTGCTCACCGTTTGAGAGGTGGGGCACGCGGTGCTCTTCTGAAAGCGCCTGTAACGCGTGCCGAAGTTCTTCTTCAAGCACCTGCCGCTGAGGCGTGCCGGATCGTGGACCGCCTGAGGTCCCGTCGAGTAAATCCATCAGGCGGACCTTGAGTCTGGCTTTTATCCGCTCTTGCGTCCCGCTAAGATCTGTATTCATTGGAAAATTCACAGTTGTGCTAATGCTGCGAGGCCGGCCCCATCGGCAGATGTTGCTGGATCTCCAGCAACAGCCGAATGACGCGCGCAATGAGGAGGAGCACGAAGAAATACATCCCCCCCGCGACGCAGTTCAAGACGCCCACCAGTCTCGCAGGAATTTCAATGGTTCCGACTAATACCGGATCGCCGCCGACCACTAAGAGGATGAGCCCCACGATGACCTGGAGCACCAGGGCAAGCCATGCCAGCACTTTGAAGACTGTGATGCTCACGTGCAGCAATTTGTCGCGCTGCGCCATCCACCGCTCCTTCGAGTTGTTGTCTGTAAGTATAACATGCGTGTGAATTCAGGAACAAATCCCATCGCCGCACAAAAAAAGACAAGGTACCTCTGCTCGGTACCTTGTCCTCTACCTCTGAATCGTTCGATTGTCACCGTTACACACTCGCGTCGTTCTGCCACGCTCTCGGATGAGCAGCCCCAAGGGGATTCGAACCCCTGTCTTCAGGCTGAGAACCTGACGTCCTGGGCCGGGCTAGACGATGGGGCCCCGTTCCCCTTCCACCCGGCCTCGTCCTGTGACCGGTGTTCTACGTTTTGTACCACACGCCCCTTGTAACGTCAAGCGAATTCAAGGGTTCCGCCCATGAGGTTTTCCCAAGAGGTGGAACTCTGTCGGACTTTTCATCCGACCCACCGCCGTTTCATACGAGATGATCTTCTGGTCGTACAGACTTTTAATACAGGCATCCATTGTGCACATGCCATGCGAAGCACCGGTCTGTAGAATCGTCAGGATCTGCTCGGTGGCGTGCTCGCGAATGACGTTGCGGACGGCGGAGGTGGCGATCATGACCTCATAGGACAACACCCGGCCCGGATGATCGCTGCGCGGCAGGAGCTGTTGCGAGATCACCCCCTGGAGGCAGTCGGCCAGCTGCACTTTGACTTCTTCCTGGCGGTGCGGCGGAAACACATCGAGAATGCGATCCACCGTCTGGGCCGCATCCGGCGTGTGGAGCGTCGCCAGCACCAGATGGCCTGTCTCTGCGGCGGTGAGTGCGGTCGAAATCGTTTCGAGGTCGCGCATCTCGCCCACGACAATGATGTTTGGATCTTGGCGCAGCGCCCGCACGAGCGCGTTGGCGAACGATTTGGTGTCCGAGTAGACCTCGCGCTGCTTGATGATAGAGAGGTGGTTCTGATGGACATACTCGATGGGGTCTTCAATGATGATGATGTGATGGCGGCGCTCGCGGTTGATCAGATCGACCATCGCAGCCATCGTGGTGGTCTTCCCCACCCCGGTGGGTCCGGTAATCAGCACGAGGCCGTTCGGTTTTCGCGCCAACTCTAAGACGACGGGCGGCAAGCCTAATTCCTGCAGAGAGCGAATGTGGGTCGGCACGAGCCGAAAGGCCGCTTCCACGCTGCCCCGCTGCATGTGGACGTTGACCCGGAATCGCCCAAGCCCCTGGACCTCAAACGAAATATCCAATTCCAGTTCGCGCTCAAATTGCGCTTTCTGCCGGTCGGTGAGCAGACTATAGACCAGTTTCTTCGTCTGGCTACGGGAGAGCGCTGGCAGCGCCGTCGGCTTCAGGTCGCCGTCAATGCGCAACATCGGCGGGGTGTGTTCCGTGAGGTGGATGTCGGAGGCCTGCTGTTCGAAGGCCAGTTGAAAGAGCTGGTGCATATCACTCAAGGCCTGGGAGTGACTGGACATCATGGCCTCGGGCTCTAGCGTCTCGGGAACTGCAGGGGGCAGGTCAGGACTGGACATCTCTCGTCGGACGGATCTCTCGAACCGCCAGTTGAAGCTCCTCCGGGCTGTCCGCAAACCGCAGCGCCTCTTCCAGGTCGACCTCGCCCTGGCGGTAGCGCTGGTAGAGCGCTTGCGTGAAGGTTTGCATCCCGTACATGGCCCCATCATGCAACGCCGCTGGAAGCTGTTCGGTGCGCCCTTCACGAATCAGTTCGCGGATCGTCGGGGTGGCCACGAGGATTTCACACGCCGGGATCCGTCCGGTGCCGTCGCTGCGCGGCAGCAACCGGAGCGACATCGCCCCTCGCAAGACCAGCGAGAGCCGCAAGCGGATGAGTCGATGCTGGTGTGGAGGAAAGAACGCCACCAGCCGCTCAATGGTGGTCATCGCATTCGTCGTGTGCAGGCAACTCAAGACCAATTGTCCGGCTTCCGACGCTAAGAGCGCGGCTTCCATCGTTTCCTGATCGCGGATGTCGCTCACAAAGAGCACATCAGGACTCTGGCGCAGGATGTTCTTGAGCCCTTCGCTGAACGAGCGCGTGTCTACCCCCACTTCCCGTTGATTAATGATCGCCTGATCCTCCACGAACTGAAACTCGATCGGATCTTCAAGGGTCACGATGTGTTTTGGGATCGTCTGATTGAGATAGTCCAGCATGGACGCGGCCGTCGTCGACTTCCCTGACCCGGTCGAGCCGGTCACCAGTATTAATCCGTGCTGCTCGCTCAGGAGCCGCTTGAGGACATCGGTCGGCAGGCTGAGCTCATCGAAACTGGGAATCGTCCGCTGGATGCGGCGGATGACCAGCGCCATCGTGCCCTTTTGCCAGAGCACGTTGGCGCGAAAGCGCCCGACCCCCGGCCGCTCAAACGCAAAGTTGAGTTCCCGTTCCGCATGGAAGAGCTGACGGCGCTGCGGACCCATGAGGTCGGAGGCAAACGCGACGATCTGATCTTGGTGCAACGGTTCATTCCCGACAGGAATGAGTTTCCCATGGATGCGGAGGAAGGGATGATTGCCGACCTTGAGGAAGAGATCGGAGGCGTCTTGTTCGACCATGGCGAGGAAGAGCCGGTCCAAATCCATCATTGCTCAAAAGTATAGCTGACTGGCGTGCCAAAACTCAAGTTGGAGGGGCGGTCAAGCTCGTTTCAAAAACCGACGCACAGCCTCATGCGAGCCGAGCAGCGCCAAGGCGAGTGCTAGCCCTTCCTCCACATAGACGCCCCGGAGGGCAAGTCCGGCTCGGAATTCATACACCCCAGGACCGAGTTTCTTCAGTCCCAATCCCGCTGGCGCCTGACCCGTTCGCAGGTACTCCTCAAGGAACCGGAGGGCCTTCTTGACCAGTTCGCGCTCGCCTGAGGAGAGCTTATCATAGGCCCGATGGAAGCCGGCCTTGACAATCAGTTGCCGCGCCATTTAGCGGCGCGTCTTCCGATCAAGGGAGGCGATCACCTCATCCATTGAAGAGAAGACCTGATCGCCTGCGCCAACCTTTACGGTCTTCGCTTTGAAGCGTTCCAGCACCTCGCGAGGGATCTTCTCTTCAAACTCCAACGGCTTCAAGATGAAGCAGCCGCTTGCATAGTCGATCTCAAAGAAGACATCGCGTTCGCTCAGTCCCGCCCGCTGGATGAGCTTCTTCGGAATAGCGACCTGGTTGCGAGTAGAGCGCTTCACAATCATGCCAGCGGCCTCCTTTGCATCCCGATACGTCTTGACGCTGTCGGCACACTCCCTGACAGTGAGGATAGCATACATTTTTACTTTCTGCAAATAAAACTCAAAGTCAGGCTGCGACAGGGGTGGGGGTTAATAAATGAGCGGAGCGCCGACGGCGCCGGAGCCTTGGGGCGCGCTGCCCGAGCCGCCCTTCCAGATGACCTCGCCACCGTTGTCGCAATCATTGTTCTCACCGCCGAAGCCGCCGCTCCAATCCCACATGGTGACCGTGCCGGAGGTATTCGCGCGGACGTTGCACTCCCCCGACCAGCTGGCAGGAAAGACGTCGTTAAGCAGATTCACGGTTTGCGCCGTCACATCCAGAAGGGCATCGGCGTTTGCCGTCGTTTGGAAGTTGCTACCGAAGGTGACCTTGTTAAACGCCGTCACCGTGACTCCGGAGCCGATGCGGAATCCCGCATAATTCGATCCTGACACCTGGTCAGATTTCAAATAGTCCACGCTCAACTCGGCCACATTAAGCGTTCCCCCCGTCAAGTTGACGCTGACATAGGTGGGGGTTCCTGCATCAGACGTTGTCAGCTCAACCGGGGTCGCCATATCAGCGACGGTGATCACTCCACTGCTCATACTGAGCGTCCCGCCGCCGGAGATTTTCAGCTTCCCGCCTGACCCCGTCATGGAGAGCGTGCCCCCGCTGATCGCAACATTCGCCCCCGTAACGGTACGCGTGCCCACTTCAAAGGTGCCCGCCTGCGCGGTAATCGTACCAGTAGCGGTAGTCGTTCCAGTGGCGTTGAAGGTTTCCCCTGCCGCGTTGAATATCAGGTTGTTGAATGTGACCGCGGATAAAGCGGTATCTCCGGCAGGATTGTTTCCGGTCAAGGTGACTGTCCCTGTTCCGGCATTAAAGATGCCGGCGCCGAACCAGAAGGGCGTGCCACTCGTGTTAGTCGTGGTGAGGGTGGACGTATTCGCGTTGAACGTTCCCTGATAGCTCGAATCGAAGATGCTGTAGGTGAGAAACGGCCCGCCGACCGTGATGGTGCTGCTGCCGGCGTTGAAGACCGCATTATTGGCTCCTCCGCCTGAGGCGCCGAAGACTTGAAACTGGCTATTAGATGTCAAGGTGTAGTTATTCGTCGTGCAGGTATGCGCGGTATTGCCCCCGCACCACAAAATGCCATTGGTGGTGATCGGCCCTCCGAACGTGGTCGTGCTTCCCGCCCCGTAAAGGGTGAGGCCAAAAAAGGTGAACGTGCCCCCGCCGACGGTTCCATCCCCCAGCACTGACACGGTACCCGCTGAACACGTATCGTCGCCGTTCCCGCAATAGATCCGGCCGGTCCCTGTGATCGACCCGTTCGTCAGGCTGACATCCTTTCCATTGAGCGAGAAGGACTTCGCCGCATTGATGGTCAGGGTGCCGGCCTTGACCGCGGTCGCCGCCGCGATACTGCCGTCGATGATTACCTTACCGACATCCTGTCCACTCGTATTATCGGTCCACGTCTTACTTGCGCCGTTCAACGTCAGTGTTCCCGTTCCTCCAAGGTCCTTCGTAAATACACCTGTTACATCGATGAGAAAGTTCCCGCTGACGGTTGTCTGGCTGGTACCTTGCGTAAAGGTCCCCCCCGACACGTCAAGCAAGTCCCCAATGGTAATCGTGCTGCCTCTCGCATTGAGGCTGCCATATGAACCAAATCCCCACACGCCGAGCAGCAGCCCAGCATTCGGGATCGAGATGCTGTAGTTATTCGCGGTGGTATCTAAGGCGGCCGGCGCGCCGAAATTCCCTTTGACAATAAGTCCAAACGTCCCGCTTGGCGCATTGGCCGTCACATTGCCCCCCAACGTCAAGGGTACTGATGTCATGTCGACCGTAGTCCAAATAGTCAGATAATAATAATTCCCACCGGTAACCGTGGTCGCCACTGCTGCGGCCGGCATATACCTGACCTCTGAGGTGTTGTAGGTAAACGTCCCGGTCTTGACAAAGGGCGTGCCGGTACCGGTCAGTATCCAAATGCGGTTGCCCGCATCCAAGGTCGTATTCGCGCCGATCGTCAGCACGTTCGTCACGGTGATGACGCCGGTCCCTCCAGTGTTAGTGGTCGCGGTGGGCGTGCCTGCGGATGACGAAAACGTGAGGTTCTTGAAGGTCCAGTCCACACTTCCGCTCGTCGTCCCGAAGGCCGTGTTG
>OBEQ012629252.1_pt1 | contig 10048 bp, 8 predicted proteins | sample 1670901 | NCBI WGS metagenome assembly OBEQ01 (sample SAMEA104232315, study PRJEB22302) | groundwater metagenome | biome: forest; feature: aquifer; material: groundwater | place: USA | collected 2011-08-07 | depth 5.4 m | reverse complement strand
TCTCCCGCAAGGGGAGAGGAGAATTCAAGCAGCCCGCTTTTCGTGAAAATTAAGGCTCAAAAGAGTCGAACATCGCGTTAACAATCACAGAGAGACTCAATCAACATCCTGCCGACTTGCGAATATAAAAACAACACTGCACACCCAGGGCTCCCTCATTAAAATGATCTAGCTGAAACGAGAGGCACTTTATGGCATTGAGCTCCTTCTGTAAAAGGAAGGAGAGCTCAGATGCCGAAGAAAGAAGACTTGAGTTTTATTGATTATTTAAAAGAAGCCCTGACATGATGACGTGTGCGCGTTGACATTCGCCTTGGAATTTATTTAGATCCCGTCATGGATTTAGTGAGTTTTAAACTATTCAATCATGACGATTAATTATTAGAAGAATTTTGTAAAACTATAGTGGAGAGAGAATGTTCGCATTAATTGTTGATTTTATTAAACCTGTTGACCTCGTAACGCCGCAAATAGTACCGCACAATGAGTGGGTAAAAAAATATTTTGATGAAGGCTTATTTCTGGTAGCTGGACCTAAGGCCAGTAAGTTAGGCGGGGTGATCTTAGCTCGATCCATCGAGAAAAAGAATCTAATGAAAATTCTCGGAGAAGACCCTTATGTTACCGCGGATGTAGCTGAATACAAAGTTATTGAGTTCGATTGTAAAGCAACCAACAAGGATTTGGAATTCTTAAAGACGCTGTAATATAAGGGTTAGCCTGCCTCTGAATTATTGTAGTGATATACATTGGTCGGCTGCCTGATTTTATTTAGTCGGCCAGATTCTATTTTCGTAACTAAATAAAATAAATTTCTAAAGAAATCTATCTGACGTTTAGGTGTGATTTTCTTGCCTTTATAGTGCCGGGCAAGCTCAAAATCTTCTTTCCTGACCTTGTAGGTAATACGAAAAAATTCATTAGATTGGAGTGTGAGTGTGAGTCCAGAGTCATTGCCAGTAGAGGAAAAAATTTCAAGTCAATATCTAAACAAGACTGTTATTTTAAATGGTGAAAGTTTAAGTATTGAGGATGTATTAAAAGTTTCTCGTCAAAAGTCTTCCGTGGAACTTACTTTAAATCCAAAGGTTTGGGAGAAAGTTGACTCTTCCTGTCATTTTATAAAAAAAAGTCTAGAAGATAAGCGTGCCATTTACGGGGTAAATACTGGATTTGGTGGAATGGCTAATCTTGCTATATCTGCTACATTTATACATGATTTGCAGACGAATTTACTACACTTTACGAAGGCCGGGGCAGGCCCACTTTTGCCAATAGAAGATGTCCGTGCATCTATGTTAATCCGTTGTAATTCTCATTTAAAAGGAGCATCCGGGATTCGTAGGATTATCATTGAGCGCTTCCAATTATTTTTAAATGAGCATGTGACGCCCCATGTCCGGTGTCTTGGATCGATCGGAGCGAGCGGGGACCTGATTCCCTTGGCGAACATTTCTGGCTCAATCTTAGGCTTGAACCGAACGTTTACCGTTGACTTTCAGGGGAAAACACTAAATTGCCTTTCGGCATTGAAGCGCTTGAATTTGAAACCTTTAAAGTTGTTTCCAAAAGAAGGCTTAGCGATGATTAACGGGACCTCTGTTATGACAGGGATCGCGGCTAACTGCGTTTATGACGCGAAGAGAGTTTTAGCGTTGTCATTTGCCTGTCATGCTTTCTTCTTTCAAGCACTTCGAGCATCAAATCAATCTTTTCACACTTTTATTCACGAAATGAAGCCTCACAGAGGGCAGAAATTTTCCGCATCCGTCATGGCGGAGCTGCTTGAAGGTTCACAGATGATTCATGATGAAATAAGAGAAAAGCGCGTTCATATCAGCGGAGAGCTAATTCAAGACCGTTATTCTTTACGGTGCTTACCGCAGTATTTGGGACCTATCGTAGACGGGATTCGTACTATCTCTGATCAAGTAGAAATAGAGATCAATAGTGCTACGGATAACCCGTTGATCGATGTTAACAGCGCAGAATATTACCATGGAGGTAATTTTCTTGGTCAATATATTGGGATGGGGATGGACCAGCTTCGCTACTACTTAAGTCTTTTAGTTAAACATCTTGATATACAAATTTCTTTATTAGTCACTCCGGAATTTAGTATGGGGTTATCACCTTCCTTGGTAGGAAATACGCATAACAAAGTGAATATGGGGCTAAAAGGCCTACAAATTTGTGCTAATTCAATCACACCCTTGATTCAACAAATGGCAGGAACTTTGGCAGATAAATTTCCGTCTTATGCCGAACAATTCAATCAGAATCTAAATAGCCAGGGGTTTGGTTCGGCAAATCTTGCCAGAAGTTCAATAAATTTATGTTGGGAGTTTATGGCCATCTCTTTGCTTTTCTCAGTTCAAGCAGTTGAGCTGCGTGCGAAGGAAATATCAGGTTATTATGATGCGACGCCTTTACTATCTAAAAATACTCAAAGTTTGTATTTAAAAACAAAAGCTGTTTTAGGTTCGGCATGTTCAAAAGAACGACCTCTTATTTGGAATGATAAAGATCAAGCACTTGAATCTTTTATAGAAAAATTATCATCTCATTTAAGAAATGATGATCATTTTTTTAAATCGATTTCTTCGATCATAGAACGTATTTGATTTATGAATATAGCTATACGTATAGAAAATGCAGCGCGATCTTCCCCGGATAAGGTAGCAATATTGTTCGAAGAGCAAGAAATTACTTACCAAGCTTTAAATGCATGCGCGAGTATTTATGCAAATCTGTTTTTAAGAAGTGGGGTGATAAAGGGCGACCGGGTCGCTTTGTTTTTACCGAATAGCCCTGAGTTCATTTTTGCCTATTACGGAGCTTTGAAGCTAGGTGCGATCGTAGTTTCAGTTAACGTCATGCTAAAAAAAGATGAAGTTGACTATACTATTTCAGACTCTAATCCTGTGCTGATTCTTACTACTCAAAATCTTGGAAAGATTCTCACAAATAAAGACATTAAAGATCAAAGAAGAATCCTGTTTGTTGAAAATATTGGCTTGGATAATTTTATAGATACAGATAGTCACGTTGACGCTAGAACTTTAACGAGAGACACGCCTGCGGCTATCATCTATAGCTCAGGTACCACAGGTTTCCCCAAAGGCATTCTTCTCTCTCATGAGAATATCAGCTCAAATACCTCAACAACTGTTACTACTTGCGGAATAGAGGAAAAAGATATTTTGCTCCTGTCTCTGCCTTTATTTCATTGTTTTGGTCAAAATTTCATCATGAATAGCTGCTTTTTAGCGAAAGCCACATTGGTTTTGCAGCGACGATTTAGCCCTGAAGAAGTTATGCATTTAATTTCAAGACAGTCAGTGACGATGGTTTTTGGGGTGCCTACCATTTTCATTAATTTTTTAGAGAAGAATGCTCCCTTAGAAAATTTTTCCGGAGTAAGGTACTTTTTTACAGCCGGTGCTCACATGCCAGAAGAAGTTTCCCGTCGTTGGTATGAAAAATATGGAAAGAACATTTATGAGGGATATGGTCTGACTGAAAGCTCCCCTTTTGCAACGTACAATCATTCGAAAATGTATGTATTTGGATCTGTTGGGGCACCGATAGAAAACGTAGAAATTAAAATTGTAGATGCGGAAAGTAAAGAACTTGAACCCAATAAGTGGGGTGAGATTTTAATTAAAGGCCCGAACGTTATGCTGGGCTATTGGAATAACTTTGAAGCAACCCAAGATGCCTTGAGTGAGGGTTGGCTTCGAACCGGTGATATAGGGTTCCTTAATGAATCTGGCTATCTATACATTAGAGATCGTCTTAAAGACATGATTATTACTTCAGGTTTTAACGTTTATAGCGTCGAAGTTGAGAACATTATTTACTTGCATCCTTCAGTCAGAGAAGTTGCTGTGTTTGGTGTTCCAGATCCGATCAAAATTGAGGCCGTTGCAGCGGCTGTTGTTTGTAAAGAAGGCATAAATTTAACGGAAAGCGAAGTTTTAAATTTTTGCAGGGAAAAGATTGCGGCTTATAAGGTCCCAAAATTCATTGTTTTTGTGGATGACCTTCCAAAAAACGCAATAGGTAAAGTTTTGAAGAACGTTCTGCGACAAAACTTTAGTCGAGAGTTTGATTTTGTTGAGAAAAGCCATACGGGATAATATTTTTATGCGGAAAGTAAATTTTATTGTAGGAGACTGTTTTTTAGCGTTTTCAGCTAGACAGCATGTGATCAGGTGGTCGGAATTTATAAAACTTTCGCCAGATGATATTCAAAATAAGCGAAAAACTATTCAGTTTATTTTGGGACAAGGCATTGAATTCGATCATGTTAAATCATTAGAAAATTCGAACAATGCTCTTTATGAGTTAATCAAAAATCCCTATGTTTTAGAAAAAGACCTTGCACTGACGCATAAACATAAAATTGAGAATTGCCATATTTCTGTCCCTAAGAAATTATCAGATGATAAATATGTTATGGATATTTTTGTTGATCCTCAATGTGCCGAACTAAATGACCATATTACAGGGGAACATATCAACGGAATGGTTGTCGTTGAGGCTGCTCGTCAAGCTTTCATTGCAGTAACAGAATCTTATTTTGCTGGGGGAGAAGATTTTTATTTTGTTTTAAGCAAGATGGACAGCGTCTTCACACAATTCTTGTTTCCTCTTCCGATTAGGATCCATCATCATGTTCTATGGCATGAAAGGCATTCGAGAAAAGGGACAGAACAGATTGATTTTAAAGTGGAAACAAAATTTTTTCAGATACAAGAAAAACCTGCTTGTATCGTCTCGGGGGAATTCTCTCTTTATCAAAAAAAAATGATGTTAGGAATTGAGAAAAAGAAAGCAGCAGAAGCAATCGAGCACTGTGACGTAAAACTGATTTGATTTAGGGGGATAGGATCAAATGCTACGGTAGTGAATTAGATTTTTTGGAATTTTTGTTTAAAAAGATAAGGAGCTCAGATTGTCTGTAAGGCAAATTGTAGAAGTCGGGATTGTGGGGGCCGGGACCATGGGTTCAGCTATTGCCCAACATTTTTTAATGGAAGGGGTTAAGAAAGTTCACTTGGTTGACCTTAATCCAAAAATGCTTGTTAGAAGCGAGGAATTAATCCGAGCTTCCCTGCAAGATGCGGTTCAAAGGGGGTTGGTCCATTCAAATAATTTTGATCACTTAATAAATAATATTACTTTCTCCGATAAAACGGATTGTCTCGTTAATTGTGATCTTGTTGTGGAAGCCATCACAGAGATTGAAGAGTTAAAAAAGAAGCTATTTTTGGAAATTGAAACGATCATACCGCCTAGTACTATCCTTGTTTCAAACACATCTTCTCTTTCCGTCAATGAATTAATGAAGGGATTAAAATTTCCAGAACGATTTTTCGGTGTTCATTATTTTTATCATGCGGCAAAGAACAAATTTCTTGAAATTATCCCTAGTGAACTTTCATCACAGGAAACATTACAAACGCTCTACTCCTTCTATCTCCATCGCAATAAGATCCCTATTTTTGTGAAAGATTCGCCAGGATTTGCTGTCAATCGTTTTTTTGTTCCGTGTTTGAATGAAGCGACGAGATTACTAGAAGAGGGTGTTGGAACGATCGCATGCATTGATAAAATTTCATGTGCGATTTTTGGTATTTCGATGGGTCCTTTTGCTTTAATGAATGCAACTGGCGTGTCTGTTGCAGCTCATGCTGCGTCGAGCTTGGGAAAGCATTTCGGGCCTTTTTATTCTCCCAGTCTGATTTTGCGTCGCAAAGCTTCTGAAGGCGAATTATGGGAGCTTGATGGAGAGGCGGCAGGGGATGAAGAAAAAATTAAAAGACGGATGTTGGCAAGTGTTTTTTGGCCAGTCATTGAATTAACTTCAGAAGGAGTAGTCAGTCCAGAAGATGTTGATTTGGGAGCGATACTTGGGCTGAAATGGTTGGTTGGCCCCTGTGAGATGATCAACAATTTCGGAAAAACATTCGTGAAGGGGATTGTAAGCGACTTATTTTTTAATAGGAATCTATCTTGCCCACCAATTCTAAATGGATCTCCTTACGAGCCGGTGTACAAACTTAGTTATGTAAGCTCAAGAATTGAGGGTTGCTGTGGGATCATTGAAGTCAATCAACCTCATACATTAAATGCATTGAACGAGAATGTAGTGCAGCAATTGCTGGAGCATTTTATTCGTTTGGAAAATGATCTTTCTTTAGATCGAGTTATATTCCAAGGAAGGGGGAAGGCTTTCATTGCGGGTGCGGATATTAAGTATTTTTTGAGACATATGGACTCCAGGGATTTTGAGCAAATAAGAAGATTTGCAGAAACAACCCAAGATTTATTTAAAAAGATAGCAAATTCCAGCAAAACAACAGTTGCCTATTTAAATGGTCTGACTTTGGGTGGGGGATTAGAGCTTGCTCTGTCTTGTGATTACCGGATCTCTACGAATAAAACGAAGCTCGGATTCCCAGAAACTGGCATTGGAATATATCCAGCACTCGGGGGAACGCAGCGTACGCCTAGGTTAATAGGGAAAGGTCTCGCAAAGTTCCTAATCTCAACGGGAAAGTTATTGAATGCAGAAGAAGCAAAACAAATGGGCCTCATTGATTTTTTATCCGATAGCCCATTGGAAGAAGCAGCACTTGCTTCTTTTTCCTTTGATTTAAAGAATGCCCGAGAAAAAATGGAAAGCCCGTTAGAAGAAAAATTTAAAACTTTTAGAGGAGATATTGAATTAGAGGTTTTTGACGCAGATGAAGAACTCAGAAAATACACTGTATTTTTGAAAGACAAAGCTCCCCTCGCTTTGAGGAAAGCAATGGAGTTGGTAGATCAAGGGTCTGAAATGGAGTTGGATCATGCGCTCCGGCTGGAGCTAGAATCTATCCCATGGATTTTTTCGACAAAAGATGCCAAAGAAGGTCTTAATAGTGTGATTTCTCGAAAAAAACCTGTTTATGAGGGAACCTGAAATGAGGAAATGCTCGATTCTCGAAGAATACTTTGTTTTTCTAGATATTGATGAAACGCTTATTCGATTTAAAAGTATGAGTGTATTCATGGATTACTTATTGTATGAACAGTGCAAATTATGTCTCCCAGATTTAAAAGATAGGCGGCTCGCATTTGAACGGTTGAAGCGCACATCCAAAGATTCAAGCATTTCCAGGGAATCACTCAATGTGGACTATTACCACTTATTTGAGGGGGTTTCTGAAGTTGAATTGGACGCTTTAGCTGACTTATGGATGCGAGATAAACTAGGCAGTGATACTGTTTTTATTAGCGCAACTTTCGAGGCTTGTCAGCGACATAGAAAAAAAGGAGCCAGATTAATTTTAATTTCTGGCTCCTTTAAAGCGCTGCTAACCCCTATTAAAGAAAATATTCATGCGGAGGTGTTGTTGTGTTCGAGATTAGAGGTGATAAATGGCTTTTATACTGGAAACTTATCTCAGCAAGTTATTGGAAAAAGTAAATGGACCGTTATCTCTGATTATCTCAGAAATAAAAGGGTGGATTTAAAATCTTGCTATTCCTATGGGGACCATGACTCTGATCTCTGCTTCATGGAAAAAACAGGTTTTCCTGTTGTTGTTGGGAATAATCCCATATTGCTTGAGCGAGCTAGTCAGAATGGATGGCAAGTTTTGAGCTCTGAAAATTTAGTTGCGTAAGGAAATAATGTGAATCTAAATCTAGAAGGCTTGCATGTTGTCGTAACGGGTGGATCAAGAGGAATAGGGTCAGCTATCGTAGAAGCCTTTCTTCGGGAAGGATGTTATGTTTCATTTTGCTCCAGAAATAAGGAGTTTATTGATAAGGCCTTAAAAGAATTTTCTTTTGCAGAGAGCAGAGTATCGGGAATAGAGTTAGATGTTAGAGACGGCAAAGCATTTTCCCAGTGGCTTAAAACGCTTCAAAAGATTGATATCTTTATCCCAAATGTCAGCGCACTTTCCGGAAGTTGGGATGAATCAATAGAAACAGATCTGAGAGCTACGGTTCAAAATATTGAAGCCGCTTTACCTTACTTGGAACAATCTTCTCACGGAGCTTTGACGTATATCGCTTCAAAGGCGGCGAGCTTCCCTATCCCAGATTTTGCTGCTTATGGAGCCATTAAAGCTTCAATGATTCATTACATGAAGAGTCTGAGTCGAAAAGCAGCTAAAAAGATAAGAGTTAATGTTGTATCCCCAGGAGATACCTTATTCCCTGGTGGATTTTGGGATAATATTCGAAAAAATAATCCTGAGATTTATAATAATGTTGTAGAGAGTAATCCGATGGGAAGGCTTTGTACACCGGCTGAAGTAGCAAGCGTTGTGGTCTTTTTATCTAGCCCAGTTGCACGTTATGTTTCTGGGTGTAACTGGTATGTTGATGGTGGCGCCACTAATCATATACAGTTGTAGAGATTCCAAATGACTAATTTTAACAGGAAAGTTTTGATTGTTGGGGCAGGCCCTGTTGGTATGACATTGGCAATTATGCTTGCAATGAAGGGGATTCCTTGCCGGATCATTGACAAAAGAGAAAAACCTACAGCTCTTCTTCGAGCCATAGGAATATCAATGTCTTCAGAAAAAATCTTTTCTGATATTGGCGTGTTAAAAGAAATCGAAAAAAAAGGTTTTAGAGTAAGTGAGCTACATTTGTCACATTATTCTTACGGAAAAATTGAGTTAGAGTTTGGGAAAATTTGCCCAGCAATCTCTGGGTATCTTCACGTTTATCAACCTTCTATCGAAGGCATCCTTGTAGAAAAGCTAAATCAATTAGGCATTGAAATAGGTCGTCAACATGAGCTTGTAGCACTTAAAGATAAAGGAGCTCACATTGAAGCTGAAATTGCTACCAAAACTGGAACAAGGGAATATTCAGAATACGATTATGTTATTGGATGTGATGGGGCGAGTGGCGTCGTATCAAGTCTTGCAGATTTTGAAACAGAGGAAAAATTATATAAATACGATTTTGTCTTAACGGATGTAAGTTTGATCGAGGGATCGAGTCTCTCGGCAACTTATTGGCATATTAATCCGGAGGGCTACTTAGCGGTCCTTCCCGGACCAGAAAATAGAGCGAGAGTAATTTTTTCGATCGAGCACGAGCATCCAGCCCTCACAATTGACCCTACATACCTGTCAAATTTTGTTAAAGAATCAATAGGTCTAAGCTTAAGTTTCTCTGAAATCTTGTGGGAGGCCAGAGGGCTTTTTCGTCATAAGAGAGCTATTTGTGGCCGAAAGGGGAATATTTTTTTGGCTGGTGATTCCTATCACATTTTTAGCCCTATTGGTGGGCTGAATATGAATTTTGGATTACAAGATGCGGAGTATTTATCAAGGAAACTTTTTTCAGAAAAATACAATGAAGAACGAAGTCCAAAAATTTTGGAGACGATCAAGTTCACGGAGTTTCTGACTCGCTTAATGGCGGAGCCAGCCACTCATGAGGCATTATGGTGTGGTTTTATTAGAAAGCTCAAATCGGATAATTCCTTTGGGAAAAAAGTTTTCGCTAATTTTCTGGGCTCTCAATAAATAAGGGGTCAACTCACGAAACGGAAAAAATCGTACGCTTAGCTCCCCCTCAAGATTCATTTTATCAGCCTATGTCTAGGTGAGGTATACCTTAGATAGACGTCAGGCTCATCAGCACTAACATGTCAGCCTAGAGTCTGTTATTGCAATAATTGACACTGATATCAGCAAGTTATAAAGTCTTTCCTGACACTTTTTTGTTTTTTAGGAGGAACTTTGAAAGGTCACCGTATTGGTTACGTTCGTGTGAGCAGTTTTGATCAAAATCCAGAACGACAATTAGAAAGTATTCCCGTCGATAAAATATTTACCGATAAAGCCTCAGGGAAAGATACCGCGAGACCTCAGCTCGATACTTTAATGTCTTTCGTTCGTGAGGGAGATACGGTCGTCGTTCATAGCATGGATCGCTTAGCTCGAAATTTGGATGATCTTCGCAAAATTGTTCAAACCCTCACCCATCGCGGCATTCATATTGAATTTATTAAAGAGCATCT
>OBEQ010590105.1_pt1 | contig 10050 bp, 8 predicted proteins | sample 1670901 | NCBI WGS metagenome assembly OBEQ01 (sample SAMEA104232315, study PRJEB22302) | groundwater metagenome | biome: forest; feature: aquifer; material: groundwater | place: USA | collected 2011-08-07 | depth 5.4 m | reverse complement strand
TGTGGTAAGAAAACCTGCAAGAACAGATACAAGCCTTCCGGCGAGCAAAGGATCTTGCACAAATTTCAAAAAAATCATCGCAAACCAGACGTACATCGGCTGCTTGCCGTCGGTGAGCGAGATAAACCGCCAATTGGAGTCTTGGAGGGCAATTTGCGACCAGCGAATATAAATTGCTTCGTCTGTAAAAATAGGAAGGGAGAGAATATTGTACAAACGGCTCGCAAAATAAAGAACTATTAATAATAAAGCGCCAACATAGAGTGGATATTTTTTAAGAAGACTCATGTAGTATGATTATACCTGAAGCAACTTAACTTTTTCCAGTTTGCCCGGAAAGTTGTTGTCAAAGAATACATTGACCGTCTGAAATACTTTTTTCGGTTCATCAGTTATATAAAATGTCCTCTTAGCCTTTTTACCTGTATTTATTAAATTACGTTTCTCCAATACTCTCTTTAATCTTTCCGCAGTAGGAGCCGCTGAGTCTATCAGCGCTATTTCCTTATCAAGAATTGAGCGAATTAATCCTTTCAGCAGCGGATAATGCGTGCAACCGAGGATTAAAGTGTCTATATGCGTATTTATAAATTTTGATAAATAGTCCGCAATAAGTAGTTTGCCTTCCTGACTATTTATAAGTCCTTCTTCGACTAAAGGAACCAAAAGCGGGCATGCTTGTTGTATGATCTTCACATTGTTATTTTTTATTTTAATCTCTTTCTCAAAAATCCCGGATTCGATCGTCGCTCTCGTGCCGATAACGCCGATTTTCTTATTCCTTGTCGCGCTAAGAGCCTTTTCAATAGTCGGTTCTATGACTCCTACAACAGGGACAGGCGAGATTGCTTCGATCTCTCTCAGACTTGTCGCGGAGATGGTATTGCAGGCAACGACGATAGCTTTTACTTTTTTCCCCAATAGAAATTTGGTCAACTCGAGAGCAAATTTAGTTATTGTCTTCTTTTGCTGATCTCCATAGGGCGCACGCGCGGTATCTCCTAAATAGATCAGGTCTTCATGAGGCAAAGCGTGAATAATCTCTTTGACAACTGTCAAACCCCCGATCCCCGAATCAAAAACCCCAATTGGTCGTTCTCTCATGAGAGAATATTATAACAGAGGGATATTTATTCAAATATAACCTACAACAGTTTTTTTAATACTTCCTCCTTTGGCAGAAGTAATCCCTGAAGACTTTTAATTGTAGCAATCAATTCCTCTTTGGTGACTTTGGAAAATTTCTCCCCTTTTTCAGAAACACTCTCAATAAGAGCGCGTGTTATTTTAAAATCCGCAGAAAATATATTCATTGAGCCGCTCTTTGATATCTTCACATTCATGGCCTTAATCAGTAGATTATCGCCCGGTCTAACATTCTCAAAGATTTCCGCTTCTCCCGTGCTATGAAAAAGCGGAAGCAAGTCTTCACTCCCAAGGTTAACAAGCACTTGCATGCCGACAGTCTGCGCAGCCGACTCAATGAGTTGATCTAACAGAAGCGCACTTTTCTCCCCATCCTTAACAAATTCCACAACCATACCCCTGATATCCATAGTTTCTTTATCATTGACAGATTGAGCGGCGTTGCCGACAACAGAAGAAATCCCCCCCGACCCCCCTTTAATAAAGGGGGGAGGATTAGTCAGTGTTACTTTTGTGGTGAGAGTTTGTCCGGGTAGAACCGGGCTTCGGAATTTGACTGACTGGTATTTTCTGAGCCGGAGGTTTTCTAACTCAACTTTATCCTTATCTAAAAACTGTCCAAGCGAAAGAGCCGCTGTACGTATCGATTTGTGCCCCGGGAATATGGGAGATAAGTCTTCCTTAAAATGCCCGAGCATGTGTTCTTTCTTCATTGTTAAAGAGGTTATTAACTGGTTTTGCGAACAGTTTTTGATCTCGCCCAAAAATGACGGTTCATCCTGTCGCTTCCAAAGGCTTGGATTGACAATAATCCGGCCGACGCCTTTATTCTCTCCCAGTTTTTTGAAGGTATGAACATAGATTGCCTCATCTCCATAGATGGCGCTTAGTGTAGTTAACCCGTCACTTATCCCCTCAAATAATTCAATATGGCCGTTAAGAACTTCAGGATCTTCCAAAATCTTTTTAACTTTTGCGGCAACTTCGGAGATAGTGACATACGGCTTTGTCCCAAGCATTGCAGATAGTTCACGGCTTTTGTCGCGGGCTTCCAGATCCTGCATTTCAAATAATTTCATGTTGAAAGTATCTGTCACTTCAGGCGGACAGACAACTACAGCGCGAACATTGGCTTCTTGCATCTTTGCTAACCGACTTCTCAACGCGTCTTCTCCCGCCCGTTTAGCAGGGCCGACTTTGGTTCGGTAATATTCAAGGAAATCAAAAACGCCGTCAATAACCCGATGATAATGTCCCGGCTCACTTTGCAGGAAAATAATTGTGCCGGGCGTTAGTGTCTCGCCTTTCTTGATCTGCTCCTGTCTTAGACTTAGGTATTTATCAATAAGCGCCATGTTCGCGTCAACATTTATCTCTATTGTCGATCCTGAGGCACAAAGAACTAAAATATCGACTTTGTTTCCAAATTTTTCCTTCCAGCTATTAAATACAGTCTCGAGTCCTTCGGGTGATGTCAGATCTGCCTGGATGAAAATTGGCTCTTGATTTCCGGATTTTTTTACTTCCTCAGCAATCTTCTGCGCTCTCTGCTCGTGTTTGCGGAAAATTGCCTCTACCCTGGCGCCGGCTTTGGATAGCTCCAGCACAATTCCTCCGCCGATATCTCTACTGCCGCCGGTTACAACGACATTGCTTTCTGAAAGAGGTTTAAACTGAAAATTTTGAGAATCAGCTTGTGAATTCATAACTGTTGTGATATGTAGATTATCATTCACTAATTATAATTGTCAAGAAATTTAAAGTAATTCTATAACTACAGTCGAGGAATAGAGGTCGGGGCTGCCGGCGCCGAAGCCGGAGAGGACTACTTTGCTTCCTCTGCCGATTCGGCCCGATTGGAGGGCTTTGATAAATGAATATAAAAGAGAGACTGAGGATATGTTACCGTCTTCGTAGAGCGAATAAACTTCAAAATCGGGTGCTAGTTTCTCGCGCAATGCATCTACCAAGCGTTTGCTTCCAGGGTGCACCACAACCAAATCAATATCTCGCGAACTAAATCCGGCTTTCTCAACAACATCACGAATTATTCCGGGAATAGTATTCTGGATGACTTCAAAAACTTTTGGGCCGTTTTGAACAAAATATCCATCGGGAAAATCTGAGCTCTTTTGTAATGATGAAACGGGATGGACGAAGCACGGCTGTATAAATTGATTATCGCCCATTGCCATATAAATTAAATCTGTCTTACCGCTTGCTTCTGGAAGTTCTTTGTTTAAAGCGTAGTGAATAGCAATATCCTTTCCGACAACGAAGTTGATAGCTGCAGCTCCGTCGCCGAATATAGTTTGTCCGAGCGATGAGTCAAGATCAAGAGCATCCGGGCGTGTTAGATCTACAACAGTTGAACTGAACTTTTCCGACGCTATTAACAAAACGGTCTTGCCCTGTAATTTTTTTTGATTATCAAAAATATGGGAAAACATAAGCGCAGATCCGGAACAGGCCGCGTGAATATCCAACGCCTCGACCTTTTTCAAATTTAAACGCTTCGCGATCTCGCGGGCCACATGATACTCAGTTGGATGACTTGAAGAAGCAATAACTAAATCTAAATATGTTTGTTTATTTTTTGGTAATGCGTCACGTGCTGCCAGATAACCCATATCCGCGACAGTTTCACTTTCTCCTGCAATATGCCTTCTCTCGATCCCGATCTTTTCGAGTATCTGTGAGGCGATAAGCTTTCTCCCGCTCTTGAGAGTTATATTATTTTTCTCAAAGTCTTCATTGGTAAGGACTTGCTCGGGCAAATATATTCCTACTCCAAAGTTAGGTTTTAAATAATTTTGTTTCATAAACTACTCGCTCCTACTGTAACAGTATTTAATACACGTTCAATCCGCTCGTGGCGCCTATCAAGAAGTTCGTCGGTTGAATACTTTTCAAGTTTGGATAACTGCTTATTTAGCCAAATTCTCAAATTGGACGCGACAAATGAAGGATTGGAATTGGCGCCGCCTTTGCCTTCTTGAATGACCGTGTCAATTTGATGCGTCTCAAGCCTGCTTTGGCTGGTTGAATCTTTGAGCTGCTCGGCGAATTTATGTAGTTCCTGCTGCGCGTCAGCGGGATTTGTCTTATCAATCCACCTGCCGGTCAAAATCCAGTATTGCACTGTCGGATCAGAGACATAGCTCAGGCTATTTTCAAAATCGGCCGCGCCGTCAAAGGTACGGATAAATGTCTCTCCTCCTCCGCTTCCCTTGAAGCCGATATTAACACTAACGACAGGGTAAGGATAACTATCGAGTAGCTTGAGAATACGGGCTATTTTGTGTGATTGATTGCGGTCTTCAGATTCCGGCAGACAATCCGCGCCAAGTGTGTCGCCGATAAGTATTAGGGGCAGACGCAGGTGCCTCGCGAAATCTATCATGCGCTCGGTGTATTCCCAGTCGGCGGGTTTTTGCGGGTCATATACTTTCAGGCGTTTGCCTGTTTTCTCGTCAGTAACCCGTTGAGTTTGATGTCCCAGGACAAGCACCGCGCGCCCGCCAAGCTTCGCGACTGCCGCGATAACCGGCGGGAATTGTTCGGCCCCGTCTATATGCAAAACAGAAGTAAGCGCTCTTACGTCATCGAAAATTCCCGCAGCTTTATCAATGAGATCTGCTGCAGTCGGGCGATTAACATGCATAAGAATTTTACGCTTTTGCGAGATTGATAATGGAGGATAAGAGTGCAAATTATTTTTGCGGCTTAGCCCATTCTTACTTCTTTTCCACAACAAACTGCTGATCTTGTCACGGAGCCAGACGAATACGCCAACACCGGGTCTGTCAAATCTATGCGCAGTACCTGGCATTTGCTGAAATCCGATGTGTTCGTATATGGAAAAAACTCTTTTGGGATCTGTAATAGTCGAAGGTATTCTCAAAATATGCAAAAGGTGGGTTATTTTGTCCGATGCCGATTCCAAACTTGAGGCAAGTATATCTATATTTCTCATTTGAAAAGAGTGAAGAGCTGTATGCATTCCCTCAGGCAATTCTTCATATGCGTCAGCCGCGCTAAAGCTTTTGGGGTTCTTGCCCATTGTTTTTGCGGTAATATAAGGGCCGGTGAAACCGATTTTGGTTTCTTTGACATTTACTCCAATTTGTACATCAGCTACCCCCGCGAAACTTGCAGGTACTCCTCCATATACACCGCCTGAGTAAATATTTATATGAAATAGAGGCGGGTATTTATTGAGAGCGTGCACTGTCGCTCCCATTTGAAAAAGAGCCAATGTATTTTCATGCTGTCTTGCACCGCCAGAGCGGGAAATAGTAACCAGAGGCAAGCTTTTGGCATATGCAAGCTTGCATGCTTCTTCGAAAACAATTCCTTCCGCGACTCCCAGAGTCCCGGCGGCGAATCTATCGTCGAGTTCATAGAGAACGAACTGTATTCCGTCGCGTTCTACAATTCCGTATTCCGCGGCGCAGGGTTGGCCAGATTTGGCAATTTGGGCATCATAATATTGGCTGTATGATGTGAGTTCTGATGATTTGCGGGAAGGGACCATAATTTGCTGGGGAAGAAGTTCAGGTTTAAAAGTCCGTGGACTTGAATACAATGTGAATGTACCTCTCTTGACGATTCCGCCAATCGCGTAAATTTTCTCGAGAAGCTGTTTTTGCCACCAGGACTCAACAAACGTGGTTGTACCCTGCCCGTTTCTAAACTCGCTGGTATCTAAAAGTTCTTTGAGAAAATCGCGATTATTTTGCACTCCCACAATATCAAGATGCATAAGAGCAAGAGATAATCTTCTTCTGGCTTCCTCGCGAGTATGAGCATGGGCTATAAGCTTGCAAATTGTCGGATCAAACCAGGGAGAAATTTCGTCTCCCTGTTCATAGCCTTTGTCTATACGTAGTCCCTTTAATGATGGATATTTTAATACTTCCAAGTCTCCAAAACTCTCCTTAAATCCCTCTTCGGGCTTCTCGGCATAGACTCTGGCTTCAATAGTATGTCCTGCCGGCTTTATTTGCTCCTGAGTAAACTCGAGTTTTTTCCCTTCTGCTATATCGATCATTGTGTTGACAATATCAATTCCTGTTTGCTCCTCTGTCACTCCATGTTCAACCTGTATTCTCGGATTTACTTCCATGAAATACCAGGCGGGACCGTCCCTGCCTTTCTTGTCCAAATCAACAATAAACTCCCAAGTGCCTATACTCTGATATTTTACGTGTCTCGCAAAAGTTATGGCCGAGGACTCGATGATTTTTCGCATACTCTCCGTGATATGAGGAGAGGGAGATTCTTCGATGAGCTTTTGGCTTCGCCTTTGCATAGTGCAATCCCGCTCGCCGAGACTTACAATGTTGCCGTGGGTATCGGCAATAATTTGAATCTCAACATGAACAGCATGCCTGATATAACGCTCTAAAAATAATGATACATTACTTCTATTCATTCGGAGAGTCGTGTATGCTTGCTGCAACTCCGCTTCGTTGTTGGCGACAATATTTCCCATTCCGCCTCCCGTATCAGGATCTTTGAGCATGACCGGATATTCTAAATTTTGCGCCGCCTTTACTGTCTCTTCATATGTTTGAAGATTGCCCGTCCCTTCAAGAACCGGAATAGTAGCAAAAGCGCCTATTTTTATTTTTCTGGCAATTTCCCGAGCCGAGATTTTGTTGCCAACGAGCTCCATTGTATTTGCAGATGTGGCAAGTACTTTCAGTCCCGCCTTCTCACACATGGCTACAAACTCAGAGTTTTCGGCGAGAAATCCGTATCCGAGGAAGATTGCGTCACAGTGATGCAGCAGCGCGGCTTCAAAAATTTTTTTGGGGTTCGCATAAGTTTCTTCCGCGCTAACGCCTCCCAATACGGCCAGCTCCCAGCCTTTGTCACTATTCCGGTCGGCTATTCTGGTTGCCAGAGACTTGCTGTCGGAGAAAGTATAGGGGATGACTGCTTTTATATTCCTTTTTTCACAGGCTCTCGCGGCTCTTACAGCGATTTCTCCCCGATTGGCGATAAATAGTTTTTTTATGGTCATCTATTCTACTTTCTTTATATAACAAATAACTCCGCCTTTTTCTACTTCTTTACCGTCGGGGATGACGAATTTGGTGAGTATTCCACCTTTTGGAAATTTATCGGAGGGCAACTGCAAATACCAAATATTATTCTTGGTTTGAGAAATAGCGCAAATTGCTCCATTGGGCTCAATAATCTCTCCCTCAGCCGCAATCTGCTTTTCATCAGCAGGAGCTCTTTTGCGATAAATTATGCCCTTTACAGGACTAAAAAGTGGATTATCAAGCGGAATATCAGCAATTTGTTTCCAGTCTCCGCTTAGAGAGATTTTTATTTCTTTGGAGCCAGTCGGATTATTGAACGCGACTTTGAGTTTTTGTTTTGGCTCTGTAAGACTGATAAGTTCGAGTTCGCCATGACGCACTTGCCCTGAAGAAATGGCGCTAATTACAGCGTTTATTACTTCCGTGCCGAAAACAGGGACAACAGCTTTTAGCTTCTCCGCCGCTTCTCCTACCTGCGGAAATACGTCAGACGGCCCGATTCTTGGTATATTTTTGTCTTCTGTTTTCTTAATGGCCATAGTGTTTAAATCAACTTACACATATATGCATGTAGTGGCGCCATTTATGGCGACTTAAAGGTCAACCGCTATCTGCTAACGTGCGATAAACCGCACCACTACAATTTACGTATTATTTCATAACCTCAGTTGAGAACTCTCGCTTTCATGTCTGTGTCAAACAATGAAAACCATTTTCTTCCTTTGCCGGTTTCGATCTCGATTCCCTTTCCTATTCCTGTATTTATAACTTTGCCTTTCTCTATAATTCTATCATCTTCCAAGATAGCAATCTCTTTCCCCAAAACGCTTGATGCTTCTCGCCACTTTTGGTCAAAAGAATCCAAAGCCTTAGGATTTTTGCTAAAAACCTTTATCTCTGTGCCAAGATATCTTAGTGCCCTTGCTATCTCTATTAACAATTTCTCTCTGCTAATCCATGAATCGGTAGCAATATCCAGAGAAGTTGCCGGATAATCTATAGGAAATTTCGCCAGCTCCTTTTGATTATAATGGGCATTTATGCCAATTCCAACATTGGTCCCAAGATAATCAAGTTTATCATTATAAATATTTTTAACCAATATTCCGCCTAACTTTTTGCCATCAATTACTAAGTCGTTAGGGTATTTAATTTGTACCCCAAGACCGGTCGCGCTTTTTAGCGCCTCACAAACACTCAAGGCAACAAAATCGGCAAAGATAGCAACAGCTTCTTGTGGGATGTAGCAAAGCATGCTAAACATTAAAGAGCAATTTGCCGTATCTCTCCATACCCGCCCATCTCGACCGACACCATGTGTCTGGTGATTGGCAAGGACAATAATATTGCTATCTTTTCTATCTAGCGCGAATTTTTGAATAATATTCATAGTACTGTCTATACTAGCAAAATAGTAAAATTTATAGCCTAGTTGAGCTAATTCTATGCTCAAAAAATTTGTATCATAACTATCTATCATATAACAAATACCACCTTTACAATCCATGAATTATAACATAAAAATAGTTTATTTTCAACCTATAGTAGTAAATAGCGTTAATCCATCTCATCACAAGATCTCTTCCTGCCCCTTCTCCTAATAGAGAGGGGCGTTAGTATAGAGTTTTATTACTCCCCTCCTCTATTAGGAAGGAGTACTTTTTTTCTCCCTCTCTTTTTAGGTGAGGGCTGGGGAGAGGTCAGCGGGAGTCGGCAAAACTTGTTATTATAAAGAAGTCATGAAATATCGTTATCTCCAAAACCAGGAGCATACAAACTATTCACGCACCAACAGAAATAATCAAACAGATGCGGAGAAATTGCTTTGGTCACATTTACGAAGAAAGCAAATTGACGGATTGAAATTTAGAAGACAATATCCAATTGCTAACTACATTCTTGATTTTTATTGCTCTGAGAAGAAACTTGCAATCGAGCTTGATGGAAGTCAGCATATGCAAAACAGCGGATACGATGAAAAGAGAGCTCAAATATTACAAAAACACAATATTGAAATTATGAGATTTTGGGATAATGAAGTCCTGCAGAATATTGATGGAGTTTTGCAAGTGATCTATGAGAGACTTACTCTAAGCCCCAAGACCTCTCCCTAACCCTCTCCTAAAAGGAGAGGGAACAGGATGAATGGCTATTTTATCTTTTGAGTTTGAGCTTGCCGTCTTTCTCTCCTTATTTCTGCTATTTTTTGGTCTCTTATTTCCTTCAAGGCTTTAGCAAATAAACGATTATACATATCGGTACTACCGGATTTATGTGATAGTTTGCCGCTATAATCCCATGTTACACGGTAATTCTTATCATATTCTCTACTATAATTATCGTCTTGCTCTTTCAATTTTTTAATTGTTTCGTTAACATCAGCGTATTTGATGGTATTAGCCGATCTGCCTAGATACCTATCCGAGTTATATAGAGCGGTCATATGCATAAAGGATTCAAACCGTGCTTCTCCTGGCTGGGCATTCTTCAGGCGGTTAACAATTTTTTTCCTATCCCTAAATTCTCTGTCCATCTCCCGATGAGCTTTTAGTATTTGTTCATCTGTGACTTCAAGTTGAGTTCTTCCTTTTCTGTAGACAGCTCCCCCTTCCAGCAGAATCTTAATTGCGTTCTTCCGCGAATGCTCAAACTGCCATATTTCTGATGAAGTAAATTGTTGACCTGAACTTTCTTTCATAAGAATAGGCGAATTATACCATACAATTTGGGCATTTAAGTAAAAATAGCCTCGAAATACCCCCTTGACAAATATTATAAGCTGTCAATAATGTGTGATTCAATCTTTTTTACACAAAATTAACCTGTCATTCCTGGCCGCAAACCAGGA
>OBEQ012336062.1_pt1 | contig 10051 bp, 5 predicted proteins | sample 1670901 | NCBI WGS metagenome assembly OBEQ01 (sample SAMEA104232315, study PRJEB22302) | groundwater metagenome | biome: forest; feature: aquifer; material: groundwater | place: USA | collected 2011-08-07 | depth 5.4 m | reverse complement strand
GGCGCGCCCCGGCGAGCTCGAGAGCCACGCACGCCGCGCCGAGGATCTCACCCGCCGCCTCTACGCCGAGGCCATCGCCAGCCGCATGCGCCCGTTCGCCGACGGCGTGCGCGGCTTCCCGCGCCTGGTGCGCGACCTGGCGCGCACGCTGGGCAAGTCCGTCGACCTGGTCATCAGCGGCGAGGACGTCGACGTCGACCGCGACATCCTCGAGCGCATCGAGGCGCCCATCAACCACATGTTGCGCAACGCCATCGACCACGGCATCGAGTTGCCCGCCGAGCGCGCCGCCGCGGGCAAGCCCGAGCGGGCCACCTTGCGCCTGGAGGCGCGCCACTGGGCGGGCATGCTCACGGTCAGCGTGGCCGACGACGGGCGCGGCATCTTGCCCGAGCGGGGGCGGCACAAGATCGTCGAGCGCGGCCTGGTCGCCGAGCACACCGCCGCCGAGCTCTCCGACGTCGAGGTGCTCGACTGGCTGTTCCGCCCCGGCTTCTCCACCGCCGACGAGGTCAGCCTGGTCTCCGGCCGCGGCGTGGGGCTCGACGTGGTGCGCAGCGTGGTGCAGGAGATCGGCGGCTCGGTGCGCCTGGGCTCGGAGCCGGGCAGGGGCACCAGCTTCCACCTGCAGCTGCCCATCACCCTGTCGGTGCAGCGGGCCGTGGTGGTCGAGATCGCGGGCGAGCCGTATGCATTCCCGCTCCTGCGCATCGAGCGCCTGTGCAACCTGGCCACCGCCGAGGTGCGCACGCTCGAGGGCCGGCCCTACTTCACGCTCGAGGGCAAGAACATCGCCCTGATCGCGGGCGCGCAGGTGCTCGACCTGGGCGGCGCGCCGCCGCGCGAGCAGCTCAGCGTGGTCGTCATCGGCGAGCGCCTGGCGCCCGTGGGTGTCATCGTCGACAAGTTCCTGGGCGAGCAGGATCTGGTGGTGCGCCCGCTCGATCGGCGCCTGGGCAAGGTCGCCGACCTGAGCGCCGCGGCCATCCTGCCCGACGGCACGCCCCTGCTCATCCTCGACGTCGACGACATGTGCCGGTCGATCGTGCGTCTCCTGCAGGGCGGCGCGGTGAGCCACATCGAGGCCGGCGCGGGCCCGGCCGCGCGCGTGGGCAAGCGTGTGCTGGTCGTCGACGACTCCATCAGCGTGCGCGAGCTCGAGCGCCAGGTGCTGGTCAACCGCGGCTACGAGGTCGCCATCGCCGTGGATGGCATGGACGCGTGGGAGACGCTGCGCGCGCGCGGGTTCGACCTGGTCATCACCGACGTCGACATGCCGCGCATGAACGGCATCGAGCTGACCCGCTCGATCAAGCAGGATGCGCGCCTGCGCTCCATCCCGGTCATGATCGTCTCCTACCGCGAGAACCAGGCCGATCGCCTGCGCGGCCTCGACGCGGGCGCCAACTACTACCTGACCAAGAGCAACTTCCACGACGAGACGCTGGTGCAGGCGGTCGGCGATCTCATCGGAGGCGTCGAGTAGTGCGCATCGCCATCGTCAACGACATGGCCCTGGCCATCGAGGCGCTCAAGCGGCTGGTCACCAGCGTGCCCGGGCACCAGATCGCGTGGACGGCGCGCGACGGCGCCACGGCGCTCGAACGCTGCGCGCGCGACCGGCCCGACCTGCTGCTCATGGATCTGTTCATGCCGGGCATGAGCGGCGTCGAGTGCACGCGCCGCATCATGGCCAGCGCGCCCTGTCCCATCCTCATCGTGACCTCGACGGTCGAGGGCTCCTACGCCGAGGTCTACGACGCCATGGGCCACGGCGCGCTCGACGCGGTCGACACGCCCGTGCTGGGCCTGAGCGGCAGCCTCGCGGGCGGCGCGGCGCTGCTGGCCAAGGTGGCCATCATCGGCAAGCTGGTGGCCGCGCGCGGCCCGAGCGCGCGCCGGCCCAGCCGCGCGACCCGTCCACCCGCCGCGGGCGCCGCGCTGGTCGCCATCGGCGCCTCGACCGGCGGGCCGGCCGCGCTCTCCGAGGTCCTGTCCGGCCTGGGCGTGCGCTTCGCCGGTGCCGTGCTGATCGTGCAGCACGTGGACCAGCACTTCGCGCGCGGCCTGGCCAGCTGGCTGACCGACCACAGCCGCTTCCCCGCCGAGCTGGCCGAGGAGGGCGCGCGCCCACGCGCGGGCGTGGCGCTCATCGCGGCCACCGCCGACCACCTGATCATGCGCGCCGACGGCACGCTCGGCTACGACCGCAAGCCTGTCGACCTGGCTTACCGCCCGTCGGTGGACGTGCTCTTCCACAGCCTGGTCGCGCACGGCCCGCGCCATGGCGTGGCCGCGCTCCTGACCGGCATGGGCCGGGACGGCGCCGCAGGTCTGCTGGCGCTGCGCCGGCGCGGCTGGTCGACCATCGCCCAGGACGAGGCATCGTCGGGGGTCTACGGCATGCCGCGCGCCGCTCTCGAGCGGGGCGCGGCCGAGCAGGTGCTGCCCATCGGACGCGTGGGCGCGGCCATCGCCGGTGCGGTGGTGGCCGGCCGTGCCGAGACGGCCTAGGGTCTCCCAGGTCTCCCAGGGACAGGATCTAGGGTCGTAACTAACCGATATCATTTCTGTCTCGGGACCAAACGCGCAATTTGGTCAGCGACCAAGAATGCGCGTTCGGCGCCAGAAGACCTGCAAACTCGCATACTTGCCAGGGTAGATCCTGTCCCCGGGAGGCCTAGGGGCTCTTGCAGTAGCGACCGGTGGCCACGCCACCGTTGACCTGCTCGATCTCGGCGAAGCCGGGTGAGACCTCCGGCTGCGGCACGCCCGCGGCGATCTCGATGCGCACGAGGGTGAGATCGAAGGGCGTGCTCTGCATGTGGCGGATGCCCCAGCTCGAGCCGTCGGGCGAGGTCTCGAAGTAGAGCGTGCCGCCGCTCTCGCGCACGCGAAAGTGCCGGTCGCGCACCGCGTCGTAGGGAATGCTGATGTGGCTGCCGCCCCCGGGGTCGCGCACCACGAAGTGCAGGTTGCCCGATTGCTGCGACAGCAGCACCACGCGCAGCCCGTCGGTGTCGGCGAGCACCGCCAGGTACACCTCGGCGCTGCTGAGCGTGCTCACCATGTGCGCGATCTCCATCGAGATGGCGCTCTCGCTCAGATCGAAGGAACCGGCGGAGACGTAGCCGCCGTAGGCGTTCGTCGAGGAGCTGGAAGGCAGGCTGATGCGCAGGCGGCCGCCCAGCTGGGCCACGCTCACGCCTGGATCGCTGTACATGCCCCACTGTGCGGCCGTGGTCGTGCCCGCGAAGCTGTCGGCGAGCAGGGTGATCTTGTTGCACGGGCCGGTCAGCGGCGGACCGTCAGGCGCGGCGCCGGCGTCGCCCTGGGGCCGATGGCACAGACGGTCGTCGCCGCAGGTCAAGCCGTCGGGACAGCGGCCGTCGTCGCAGCCGAGGGTCGAGGTATCGAGGCTGACGTCGAGGCGACAGCCGATGGCCAGCAAGGTGAGTGACAGTGACAGGAGGAGTCGGCGCGAGCGCAACCTTGTCATGGTACTGCGCCACGGTGTCGAAAGCCTGACGAAACTGTTAGCTTTCGCCCGCCCTGGCCTCGCGGCACGAAGCGGCAACCCATTGTCGCGGCTCGGGTTTTCGCCACTGGCCCGTGAGCTGCTAGCACCCGCGCTCATGAAACTCCTACCTGGGCTCGCCTTGCTCCTGCCACTCCTCGCCACCGCCGCATGCGGCGATACCGTTCACATCAACGACAGCATCGACCTGGATTTCGACTTCGACCTGACCCCGCCCAGCGTCGACGCCGACCTGCACCGGCCCTACGTGATCGGTTCGCAGATCGACATCCACATCTCCGACAGCGACGAGGACGTGCGCGTCGACCAGTGGCACGTCGCTTCCGCCGACCCGAGCATCTTCCAGATCAACAAGGTGACGCCGGGCGACCGCACGCTCTCCCTCGATTGCCTGGCCGCGGGTCCGGGCAGCACCGAGATCATCGTCTACAACGGTGAGCACGAGCGTGCCCGCGCCCGCGTCGAGGTCGCCGTGCCCGATCGGGTCGAGCTCGACGCACACGCGTGGATGATCATCGGCCAGGGCGAGAAGGCGCCCGCGAGCGAGGCGCGCCTGGTCGAGGGCGGCACCGCCACGTACCTGGTGCGTTACTTCCTGGGCGGGCGCGAGCTGTTCGGCAACGGCGCGCTCGCCGTCGTGGCGCCCGAGGGCGTGGTGGCCGAGAAGCGGCGCACCTTCCTGTTCGAGCAGCGCGAGTGGCTCACGCTCACCGGGAGCACGCCCGGCCAGGGCACGCTCGAGCTGGGCGCGCACGACCGGATCTACACCTCCTTGCCGCTGACGGTCGTGCCCACCACCGACATCGATCGGGTCGAGATCCACGGCTCGGACGAGTCGCGTGCGCAGAAGGACCAGTACCTGGTCGCGCTGGCGCAGGCCTACGACGCCCAGGATCGGCGCATCTTCGGCGTGGAGTACAGGTGGAGCGTCGACAGCGTGCTCGAAGCCGGCGACGGCGACCTCTACCGCTACAAGTACAAGCCGGGCCAGACCGCCATGCTGATCGCCGACGACGGCACGCACTCCGCCGCGGCGCCGCTGCACGTGGGCGAAGGCTACGTGGACTCGAGCAACAACGTCGGCTGCGCCATCGCCGCGCCCGGCCGCGCCGGGCACGGTCGGGCCACCAGCAGCGTGGGTCTCGCGGTGTTCGGGCTGGCGCTCTTCGTGGCGCGCCGCCGCCGCGCACGCGCCGCGGCGCAGTAATGTTGCTACTGGCTGCACGTCGCCGGATCGGCGAGCGCCGTCTGCGCCTCGGGCGCGAGGGTATCCCAGGGCTGCGCTGATTGCTGGAAGGCGATCCACGCGCCGCCCGTCGGTGCTTGTCCCAGCGTGGCGGCCTGGCAGACGAAGTAACTCTGGGCGACGCCGTCGAGGACCAGGCGGTGCAGCAGGCCGGCGAGGACGGGCAGGGCAGCCAGGTCGTGGCGGTACGAGAGCGGAAACCAGACCTGCTCGGCACGCGAGAGGCTGTGCGCGTCGCCCAGCAGGCCGCGGAAGAAGACCATCCACTCCTCCAGGTGGGCCTCGACGCGAGGATAGACCCAGCCGGTGGCCTGGTCGATGAGTCGGTTGATGGCCAGGTTCTGCAGCCGCCGGCTGAACGTCTGCGTCACCAGCGGAGCCAGCAGCCTCAAGCTGTCGACCTCGCCGTAGTCGAAGCTCAGCAGGTACTCGATGCGGGCCACGGTGGTGTGGCCCAGCTGCGCGATCAGCCCCGGCAGCTCGGGCGCGAACAGCTGTCCGGCCAGGGCCACGCCGCACAAGCCATAGGTCTCGTCGAACTCGAGCTGCACGGGACGGTTCAGCAGCGATGCGAGCGGCAGCCCCCACTCGCTCACGCCCGGGTCGTCGGCGGGCAGGCGCGCGATGGCGTTGCACGCGAGGTGCACGCTGCGCAGGCGGGCCACCGACGAGTCGAGCTGCAGGTAGAAGTCGTTCAGCTGGGCGGGAGTGAAGGGAGGCATGGGCGCGCGCGCCAGGGCGCGCTCCTGCTGCGCGGGCGAGGCGGCCAGGAAGTCGTCGAGGGCGGCCGGGGCGGAGGGCATGAAGTGCTGCGCGAGCAGGGCGTCGGGCTGGAGCAGAACGTCGAGCGGGTGGGTGTCACCCGTGTCGAACCTGAGGTAGCCGCCCGCGGGAATGGTGAGCTCGAGCGGCACTCCCGGCGTGAGCAGCCGCGACGTGCCCACGCCGGCGGTGTCCACGACCGTGACGTCGACGGGCGCGAGCAGCTGGTGGCCGGGGGCAGCGAGGGTGAAGCGGTAGCTGACGTCGCCGCCCGCGGGCGTGCCGCTGGTCAGGACGTAGCTGATCGCGGGCACCGCGGTCTCGGGCAAGGCGGCCAGGATCTGCTCGATGGTGGCGGGGTCGAGCGCGGGCGCGAAGCTGCGCACGAAGGTCTCGCTGTCGATGCTGCCCAGCGCGTGATCGGCGAGCACGCCGCGCAGCGCCGCCCAGAAGGCCTGCTCACCCACGCGAGAACGGATCTGGGTGAGCAGCCAGGCGGCCCGCTGGTACGGCCCGCTATTGTACTTGGCCTGGCCGACCAGCGTGGTGTCGACGATGGCCTCGCTGGGGCGGAAGGCGAAGTCGGTGCCGAAGCGTCGACCCTGGTTCTGCAGGTCGCGGCGCGCGCGCTGCGCCTCGGCCCCGAGCAAGGTGGCCATGCCTTCCTTGATCCACAGATCGTCGAAGCTCGAGATGGTGACCCAGTCGCCGAACCAGTGGTGGCCGAGCTCGTGCGCGCCCAGCTGGAAGGCGTACTTGCCGCGCGCGTACTGCTCGCCGATGAAGGTGATGGTGGCGTTCTCCATGCCGCCCATCGACACGGGCACGAGCACGACCGCGTAGCTCTCCCACGGGTAGGGACCGAGCAGCTTCTCGAAGCTCGCGATGTTGGCCGAGATGTCGCCCAGGTACTCCTCGGCGTCGACGGCGAAGCCGCGGCGGTGCCACAGGCTGACGGGCAGGCCGCCCTGGCTGACGACATCCGTGTGCTCGAGGTGACCGGCCGCGAAGGCCATGAGGTAAGTCGGCAGGGGATCGTCGATGCGATAGCGCACGACGCGCCGGCCGTCGTGACCGTCGTCACCGGTGCGATGGCCGTTGGCGACCACGTCCTCGTCGCTGGCCACGTCGAGCTCGACCGAGAAGAGGGCGCGATCGGCAGGATCCTGCTTGGCCACCAGCCAGCGCTCGCCGCCGGTCGGCTCGGAGTCGGTGAGCAGGACGTGGGCGGGCACCGGGTCGTCGACCGCCGAGCTCCACGCGATGAGCGCACCGTCCGAGGTGGGAGCGCGGTACTCGACCGTGAAGGTGACCGGCTGCTGCTCCCCGGGCGCGAGCGGCGTGAGATCGACGCGCAGCTTGCCGCTGGTGGCGTCGGCGGCGAAGCGCAGCTGCTGGTTGCCCGCGTGCACGGCGAGGATCTCGAACGCGGCGTCCAGCTCGACCACCGCCTCCTCGGGCAACGCCGAGGCCACCACCAGGGTGACGTCCTCGCTGGCGACCAGCTCGAGCGCGTCCCAGTCGAAGCGCGCGCGCAGATCGTAGGCGCGCGCGTCGTAGGCGCGGCTGCCGTGATCGAGGCCGGGCGGCGGCACGGCAGCATCGGGCACGGCGAGGACGCAGCAATCGGGTCCAGGAGCCGTCGAGGCGCTGTCCGGGCAACCCGCGAGCAGCGTGGTCAGCAGGCTGAGGGCAGCGGTGAAGGCGCACGTCGAACGCAGCATGGCGGCCCAGGATTGCAAGCGACGGGCCGGGCAGGAACGCCCTGATCTCGCTGACTTCGAGGCCGGGCTCGCCGCTGTCCCACGACGGCGGCCGGGTGTCGCACGCCGGGCCTGCCGCACTCGGAGGCGGGTCGGCCCGGCCCGACTCCCGGCTCGTCCGCGACGAAATGGCAATCTGAATGGTGCATTAAATCACCATCTGCGTGAGAGCGGCATTGCTCACGTGATGAATGCCATTCTGGTCGGGTTGTCATTGCGAGCGCGGTTCCGACCTGACAACCGTGAATGGGCCCCGACTCATCCGGGGCTGGGGGAGGAATCGCATGAGCCTTGTCCGCCGTTGCGTCGCACTCGCGCTGACCGCTTGCCTGGGCGGGGGCGCGACCCTGCTGGTCGGCTGCGCCGACGAGCCCACCGTGGTCCAGCCTGACAACCCGCTGGCCTCGAATGCCGACTTCGTGGCCATCCCGCGCAGCACCGATGCGGCGGCCCGCGCCGCGCATGCACGCGCGCTGCCGCCCACCGGCGACGGTCCCGAGTTCTACCTGGCCATCCGCCGCGGCGCGCTGAGCGAGCGCTACTTCCTGTCCGCCTTCCTCGAGCAGTACTACCCGGGCGGCGTGAGCCGCGGCGCCGCGACCGTGCTGGGCACGCGCGTGGTCACCCTGCGCGAGCAGAACGACAAGCTGTTCGTCTTCGACGCCAGCGAGGGCTCCAGCTCGGGGCCGGTGTTCGACCCCGAGATCCTGGTCGAGGCCTATCCGGTGGTGCACCGCTTCGCGCCCTTCGACAGCCTGCCCGGCGCCAACGGCTACGTGCTCATCGACCCGGCCGCCGGGCTCAACCGCTTCGACGTGGTCTCCGACGCCTTCGCGCCCGCGGGCAACCCCTTCGCGATCAAGTTCCAGGTCGAGCTGGCCTTCCTGCAGCGCTTCCGCGCCCTGGCCGACGGCGTCGCCTACCAGCAGGTGTTCACCGGCTACGCCGACGTGCCCGATCCCGACCAGGCCAACGATCCGACCGTGCCCAATGCCTTCCAGGCCTCGGGCACGCTCTCGATCGCGCTGCGCCGCTACCGCGAGAGCCCCGGCTTCGTGCCCCGGCCGGCCAGCGCCGTGACGCGCTACTTCACCACCACGCCGCGCCACGCCAGCGGCACGGGCGCGCTGGAGAGCTTCGACTCGCACTGGAACATCCATCCCGGCATGACGCCGATTCGCTGGCTGATCTCGCGCGAGCTGCCCCGCTACGTGGCGCAGCACCCCGAGCTGGCCGGCTCCGACCCGGTGGCCGCGGTCAAGCGCGGCATCGAGAGCTGGAACGACGTGTTCGGCTACCCGGTCTTCCGGGCCGAGCTGGCCGGGCCCGACGACTCCATGAGCGACGACGACAAGAACTTCATCATCTTCGATCCCGTGACCACGGTGGGCTTCGCCTACGCCAACTGGCGCGAGAACCCCATCACCGGCGAGATCCGCGGCGCGCAGGTCTACTTCGGCTCCGGCTGGCTGCGCGCCAACCGCTTCAGCAACGATCCGCCCGCGCCGGGCAACCTGCCGGTGGCTCCGCCCGTGGCCGCGGCGCCCGGGCTGACGCTGCGCTGGCAGGGCGTCGGCGACCAGCCCCTGTGCAGCATGCCCGACGATGGCGCGCTGATCGTCCCGGGCAGCGGCGACGCCGCGCTGACCGCGCCGCAGAAGCTCGACCGCTTCATCGAGCACCTGATCGCGCACGAGGTCGGCCACAACCTGGGCCTGCGTCACAACTTCGAGGGCTCGCTCGTGCCGCCCTCGAGCTCGGTCATGGACTACCTGTCCAACAACCTGTCCGTGGCCACCAACCGGCCGGGCAGCTATGACCGCGCCGCGGTGCGCCTGCTCTACGGCCTGAGCCAGGACGAGCCGGTCGAGCCCTTCTGCAACGACGGCGACATGGCGAGCGATCCGCAGTGCCTGACCTTCGACCAGGGCAGCTACCCGCTGCGTGACTACCTGGCGCCCAACTTGACCCGCATCTACCGCTACTTCCTCGAGCTCGGCTTCACCGACGAGCTGCTGCTCGAGTACGCGACCTCCGGCCCGCTCGGCTTCGTGCGCAAGAGCTCCGGTGCCGAGGCGCAGGAGGCCTGGGACATGGTCATGGCACCGGTGCGTGCGCCCGTGGATCCGCTGCGGCTGGCGCAGAACCCTGACTATGGCGCGGCCGCCGACTTCGTCGCGCGCACCAACTTCAAGCTGCTGTACCTCAACGAATTGCCCACTTTCTCGCAGATCGTCGACCCGCCCGGCGACGAGGGCGTGCTCACCAGCATCGTCTCCGACCTGCGCGGCAACCTGCTCGACCTGGACGGCGTGCGCAGCGTGCAGACGCGCCGCCTGTGCGTCGACGTGCTGAAGAAGATGCAGCGCCTCGATGCCTACCGCGTGCTCATCGAGGCGCGTGGCATGCTCGCGGCCCGGCTCGCCGCCAGCGACCCGCTCGGCGACGAGGGCCTGCTGGCCACCGACCTGATCGCGCGCATCGACGCGGCCACCTCGCCTTACTTTCAGTAACCCGTCGCCCCACCGACCGGCGCGCGCGCCACGTTGGCCACCAGCGCCGCCCAATGCAGCGCGCGCGCCAGCGCCGCCTCGATGCCGCTCTCGGCGTCGGGGTCGAGCGCGGGCGGCGCGTGCGCCACCGCGACGGCCAGATCGGCGCTCACGTAGGCGCGCGCCTGGCGCCGCACCTCGGCGATGTGCTCGGCGGCGGGCGCGCGCGGGGCCCGCCGCGGCCCGGTGG
>OBEQ011837151.1_pt1 | contig 10051 bp, 10 predicted proteins | sample 1670901 | NCBI WGS metagenome assembly OBEQ01 (sample SAMEA104232315, study PRJEB22302) | groundwater metagenome | biome: forest; feature: aquifer; material: groundwater | place: USA | collected 2011-08-07 | depth 5.4 m | reverse complement strand
TACATGGCCCCCGAGCAGCTCGTCGGGTTGCCGGTCTCACGGGCCAGCGATGTGTATGCCGTGGGGGTCGTTCTCTGGGAGGTGCTTTCGGGCGCCCGCCTTTTCGACGTTTTCGAGGGAGACTCGAGTGTCGCGGCGCGGGTGAAGAAGGATGCGACCGTGCCACGACTTCGCCCGCGGGCGCCGCACGTGAGCGAGGAGCTCGAGCAGGTCGTGATGCGTGCCTTGGCGCGCGAGCCCGAGACGCGTTGGGGTTCTGCGCGCGAAATGGCCCTGGCCCTCGAGCGATGCGCACCGCTAGCGCCTCCATCGGAGGTGGGGGAGTGGGTGGAAGCAGCGGCGAGAGAGGGGCTCGCGCGGCGCGCGGCCTTCGTCGCGTCGGTCGGCAATGGCAGTGCGCCGCGTGCTGCGGGTTCCGCAAGCGTGGAAGCGAGCGGCACCGATCCCACCTACGCTCCGAACCGCCCTGCCCAAAACGAACCAGAGAACGGATCGGCACATCGAGCCGTGCCGGACATGTCGTTCGCGCGCGAGGCCAGGCCGGTGAAGACGCGGCGCTTGCCTCGCGTTGTCGCCGCGGTCGGCGCTGTCGGCGTCGCGTCGATCGGCCTCCTTTCGTGGCGCCTCGGAGCCTCGCCGGCACCGGAGTCAGTGGGGTCCGCGGAGCACGCCGAAGCGCCGTCCTCCCCGTCGCTTGCTCCGGTTCTCGCTCTTGGCGCGGCGTCAACCATGTCGTTGGCAACAGCGTCACCCGAGCTACCGATGCCCGCTTCCGCAGGAGCCTCATCGCGGTCGGTGGCGCCTGTCGTGACCACCCTGCGTCCGCGCCGTGCGGCGGTCGAGTGCGATCCTCCCTATGTCGAAGATGCTCGCGGGCACCGTCACTTCAAGGCCGAGTGTTTTTGATGCATCGACGTATCGGTCTCGGCAATTGTCCGGTGGGCGCATTCGTCGCCGCGTTTACGATGATGGCGCCGTCCGCGCGCGCAGAAGATGTTGCAGCCTGCATCCGAGCGTCCGACGAAGGGCAGCAACTTCGCGACGACGGTGACTGGGTGCACGCGCGCGAGCGCTTCTCAGCGTGTGCGGCGGAGACGTGCCCCGCGATCATTCGACGTGACTGCGGTCATTGGCTGAGCGACATCGACGATGGCTTTCCGAGCGTCGTCTTCGTCGTGCGTTGGGAAGACGGCAAGGATGTGACCGACGTACGCGTCTTCGTAGACGGTCAGCCGACTGCGGTTCGATTCGATGGGCGTTCGACTGCCATCAATCCGGGTGCGCATGTGCTTCGCTTCGAGCCGCTGGGCGCGGCGTCCATCGAGCAGAGAATTGTGGTCCACGCCGGAGAGAAGAACCGTGTCATTCGTGTCACGGTCCCGGGGCCGCCGCGATCGAAGACGCCGAAAGAGCCCGAGCTCACGAAGCCTTCGGCCAAAGGCTCCGTGAGCGCATCGCCTTGGCCGTACGTGGTGGGCGGCGTTGGAGTGGTCGCGCTAGGAGGGTTTGCCTACTTTGGCATTCGCGGCTGGACCGAGCGCTCCGACTTGGCGAGCTCTACCTGCGCGCCCACCAAGACGTGCAGTCCAGACGACGTGGCCGTCATCCGCAAGAACTTCCTCATCGCCGATGTTTCGTTCGGTATCGGCGCGGTTGCCGTCGGCACCGCCACGTGGCTTTTTTTTCGAGATCGCGCGTCGCGTTCTGGATCTGTCGCAGCTGTCTCCGTGGCTCCTCTCACGGGCGGCGCGCTCTTCTCGATTGGCGGGACCTTCGCAGATCCTTCAGCGCCGTGACTTCAGGGGCCGCGGCAAGTCGTACTCCGTGAGCCTCGCCACGAGCGTGCGACGCGAAATCCCGAGCAGCTCGGCGGCGCGCGTCTGGTTGCCGCCGGACTGCTCGAGCGCTTCGACGATGCGCGCGCGCTCGGCGTCGGCAAGGGCGCTCGCGAGGGCGCGCGCGCCGGGTCGTCGCGAATCCTCTGCGGGCGCGCTGATCCGTGCGGCGAGCTGCGCGGCGTCGAGCACATCGCCCTGACTTGTGAACGCCGTGGTCTCGACGACGTTGTAGAGCTCGCGCACGTTTCCTGGCCAGCTGTGACGTTCAAGCACACGGCGCGCTGCGCTGTCGATGCTGACCGCAGTTCGGCCGGACTTGGCAGTGGCCCGCGCCGCCAAAGCGCGGGCGAGCGGAAGGATGTCGCGCGGCCTCTTGCGGAGGGGGGGGATGGTCAGCGTAGCCGCGTGCAATCGGTAGTAGAGATCGCGCCGAAACACCCCCGCATCCACGCGCATGGCCAGATCGGTCGAGCTTGTTGCGAGAACGCGAATATCCACGCTTCGAGCGGCAGCCTCCCCGATTCTGACGACTTCGCAGGATGCGACCGCGCGCAGAATGCGCACCTGAAGAGGCATTGCGAGTTCGTCGATGCCTTCGAGCAGCAACGTGGAGCCTCGCGCGCGTTCGAGCACGCCCGGCATGTCACGTTCGCCGACGAGCTCACGCTCGCTCGCTTCGTCCAGCGCCGCGCAATTGAAGCGAAAGAGCGGCGCCCCAGAACGCCGCGAGCGCGCGTGGATCCGTTCGGTCAGTGTTGTCTTGCCGGTCCCAGTCTCGCCAATCAAAACCACCGGTTGTTCGGTCGTGGCGAGCGTGTCGGCGAGCTTCAGCACACGCAGCATGTCGTCGTCGATGGCCACCATTTCCTCGGCCGGCTGTCCTCCCCCCTCGCCGACCTGCACGAGGAGCATGACATCGCCGAGGTAAATCGCCTCTCCTGAACGTAGCAACGTCGCCGTGCCTTGTGCCAGACGCCGGCCACCGAGCGTGGTTCCGTTGACTCCGCCGAGGTCCTCAATGCGTATCGGCACGACGTGCAGCCTTGCGTGGTGGCGCGAGATGGATCTGTGCCGGACGATCAGATCGTTGTCATCGGCGCGACCGATCCTGAGAAAGCCTTCCTCCGGCAGCTCCGCCTGTACCCAGCCGCCCTCCCACGCCGCCAGCACCCAAGGGCGAGCGTGTGCGCGTGCTGAGGCGGCGGTGGCGGTTCGGTCGTCTTCGCGATGGTCCATCGATCCAGTTTGCTCAGCGTAAGGCTGCGCGAGATCTTGCCCACTTTCTCGCCCGCGTGCACGTCCCAAGTGCGATCTGCGCGCACCCTCGCGCAAGGTGCGCAGTTGATCGCGCACCTTGCGCTGCGCTTCGAGAAGCGAGGATCTCGGCGGTCTCATGGCGTCGCGCCTGCATGCTGCGCCCTCTCTAAAGAAACAGGCAGGACCTGGATGCTCGAGTTCGACGCAATCCCAGCGTAGGCCGGGCGGTCCCTCCACAACCACAACTACACATGAAACACCCTCTCCACGCAGTTACCTCGAAGCCTTGGCTGGTCGCCCCGTGCTCTTTCGCGCTGCTGCTGCTTCCTGGATGCCACGACACATCCGCCGACACGCCGAACCGCGATGCGCCAGCAAACGACGCCGGTGCGACCAATGGATCGGTGGCCGACGGCCCAAACGCAGCCGACACCGGATCGGCGCCTGACGCCCGCCCGAGTATGGACGGCAGCGTGCTCGTGGACGCTGGACCGATCGCGTCGAGCGCGCTCGAAATCCCGTCGCTCGACGATGAGCGCAGTGCGTATCGAAAGTGGGGTTGGACATGGTCCAAGGATGCAGAGCCCGACGCAGTGACGGAGCCAATTTCGAACTACACCGTGAGCAACATTGACGTTCACGGAGAAACGGAAGGTGACGATCTTTGGACCTGCCTCATGATGTACCGACGTACGGGGAATGCGGTCTATCTCAAACGCGCGCAAGAGTGGGCTCGGTATTTCAAAAATGAGTATCGCACCAGTACGAGCTATGCCGAAGACGGCCAACTCGGACATGACCACATGTACGGCTGGGGTCTGGTGACGTGGTACGAACACACCTGCGCCGCACCCATCTCCGCGTGCGATATGGCAGCGCTCACCGAGGCACAAAGCCTGGCCGCCGATGTCGAAACGTATTGGAGCCACCGCGACAACGACGCGTGGCCCGTTCCGGGGCAGTTCTCCATGAGCTACTACGGTTTGCGTCAGGGAGCGCGGCATCTTCTGCTCGCAACTCGCGTCGCCGAAGTTACAAAAATGCCGCGCTGGATCGATTTGCGCGACAAACTGCTCAATCTCTGGCTGCAATCACCCGATTGGGACCCGCGGGGCATGTATTTCGTGGGCGATTGGCAAACGGACAACGACGTTCCCGGAGCAGGCGCAGGCGCCTACGCATCGGGTCTGCGCGCTCAATCGGCATTCCAAATTGGCATTCTCGCGGAGGCGTTTTATCAGGCCTATCGAACCTCCGGACGTACCGAGCTGAGAGACCGCTTGACGGCCATGGCTCGGTTCATCGACCAATACGGACTCGACGCGACATACCAATACACCGGCAGTTGGTTTGGCGTGAAAAACGGTGTGGCGTGGCATACGTATTCGGCGGGCTCGTCGGTGACGTTTTGGGATCCGAACTATTCCATTTCCCTCGTCGATGCGCTCGTCATGGGGTTCAAGACCACGGGCGACCGGAGCTTTTACGATCGCGCCAAGCACTTCTTCAACCGCGGAACCAAAGGGGTGTGGGGGTCGCCGACCCAGCGAGACGCTCCGGACAACGTAGCGGCCCACTTCGTCGACACGGTGTTCGACTCGTCCTCTGGGAACTTCTATTTCGCGTACAACAAGGGGGTACTTCAGTATGCGTACCTCCTCTTCGAAAACGGCGGCATCTGAACGATGCCCTCACTGCGGGCGAGAGTCGAGCCCGGCTCGCGAGTCGCGTGAGCGACGGCTCGTCTCGTTTCGACGCCGCCCCCAGCCCGCCTGGCATCAGATGGCGAACACGCGAAGCGCAGACGCTCGAAGCCCCGTAAGTGCGCGAAACTGGCGTTGTGATCGCGTGTTTCCAGACCGAAATCGCCTTCGCAAGCAACGCGAAAGGGGCGGACTTGCTGCACCACGGCTTCGCGAGTGACGCGAACGCGATGTCCCGGTGCGAGATCGCGTTCGCGAGTGATGAAACAGCGCCGTTTCCACGCGAGATCGCCTTCGCGAGCGACGCGATCACGAGATCCCCGCGCGGAAGCACCTTCGCGACCGATGCGGGCCATAGTTTCCGGCGAAAGCTCGCCTTCGCGCGCGACGCGGACGCCCCGCGGCGGTCTGCCTGCGCGTTCGCGTCGCGTGCGAAGGGGCCTCCGGTGCGAAGGATCGCTTAAGGCGGGTAGTGGCGGGGCGTGGGTTGACTGTCCCTTCTAGCAAGGCAGTCACGCCGATGGCCACCGAGCGCGTGAGCGAGCCCGTCAGGCCCTTCGCGTCAGTCCCGCCCACCTCTAACGGACCGCCGACAGCAAGGAGCATGACCACTTATGGAGTATGACCCGCGCAGCGCGCTCAACCCCACAGCGTCGGAACATCGTACCTCGCGATGGCCACATCGCGCGTCACTACTGTGAGCCCTTCCTCGATGGCCTGTGCGACGAGCATGCGATCGAACGGATCGCGATGGTGCGGTGGCAGCGCGCGAACGCGACGGGCGTGCGCGAGCGTGGTCGCGAGCTCTTCGAAGCCGACCTCGAGGCTCGTGCGCACGATCTCGTCGACATCGGCCGACACCTGGCCGAGCGCTGCTTTGATCGCGAGCTCCCACCCGCTCGCTGCGCTTACGAACACCAGCCTCACCATCGCCCTCGAATGCGGCGAGCAGCTCGCCCGGCAACGGCGCATCGAAGTCCTTACGGATCCGAATGCGGCCCTTCAACGAGCCCAGCTTGCGCGGCTTACGCACCGGCGTCGCCGCCACGAGCTTCGCGACGGGGCGACCGTTGCGCGTGATGACGATCTCCTCCCCGCTCGCGGCGCGATCCAGCAAGCGGGAGAGATTGGTCTTCGCGTCGTAGACGCTGACGTTCATCAGGATAGTCAAAGTCTGGCCAGACCTATCACGCAAGCTGGCTTTCCAGCGTCGAGCATCAAACCTTCCGCCGGAGACGTCGGAAGGTGCATCGTGAGAACGTCCATCCGACGCTCGTCCTCTTGACCCAGCGTCGGCCTCCGGGTCGTGACGCCGGTGAGGGTCAGTGGTCCATCGATCCAACTTGCTCGAGAAAGACTGCGCGAGAGTCTGCGCACGCTCTTTCTGGGCTGCGCGTCGTACGCGCGACCAAGCGCAGTCGCTTGCCCAGGGTGCGCAGTCGTTCGCGCACATTGCGCGGCGCTCGCAGAGACGGGATCACGACGGCCTCATGGCGCCGCGCCTGCATGCTGCGCTCATCGCATGAAACGAACCACCCGCTTGCCTTGGTACTCCGTGGCCGCTTCTTGGGGCCCTGCTGCTCGTGGTGCTCCATCGTCGCTCACGCCGCGGACAGGAACGCTCGCTCCGACGAACAGGACGAGGCGAATCGTGATGAATGGGAAAACCACTTCGGTATCGCGAGGTCTGGCAGTCGCCGTTGGCTTGCCTGCGGCGTTGACGTTGTCTTTCGCAAAAACCGCCCTTGCTCTGCCCCTACCCAATCCGACACTGGCAGGCCTCGCCGACAACACCGCGCTGGACCTGGGCGCGTTCGACACGAAACAGACTCAGGCGTGCGGTGGGGGAATGGGCATTACCGCGTACAGCCGGTTTACCTACGACAGCACGAACCATCAGATGCTCTTCTTCGGGGGCGGCCATGCGGCGGCAGGGGAAGACGATGTTGCTGCATTCGAGTTTGAAACTCTGACGTGGAGTCCCGCCTACCCGCCGACGCCCGCTTCCGAGATGACCCTTGCGAATCTCGATCAGGTGAACGGCCGCTGGACGAGCACCAACAACCCGCTTCCGCGCCATACGTATGACCAGCTCATCTTCGCGCCGAATACTGGCGAGCTCGTCATGCTCGATTCGCCGAACGGACGGCCGGCGTGCTTGGCGACTTCGTCTCTTCCCGAATACCCCGGAGCGACGATTTCGCACTACAACCCCGTTGCGAAACAGTGGTCGTTCACGTCGAACGGCGCGCTCTCGCCATCTCAGGCGGCGGAGTACGATCCCGTTTCCGGCGTCATCGTGCAGGTGGGGGATACGGAACTCTGGACATACGATCCGGTTTCTCGAGTGCCAGCGCGGCGGCTGTCGTACTCGAAGTCGTCGATGGGCTACTCGAACAACCTCATTTATTTCCCGCCGAATCAGAAGATGTACTACGTCGCGCGCGGCAGTCCAACGACAGTGTGGGAAGTGACGCTCGATCGGACGAATTGGAGCGCGTCGACCGTCGAACAGGTGACAGGCATCACAGGTTCGATTCCGGCGTCCGGTGAAACCGGTTGGGCCTACGATTCTGTCAATCGGATCATCGGCGGAGGGATCCAAAACGGCCAGTTTTTCGCCTATGACCCTCTGGCCAAGACGTGGACGAGTACGACGATCCAGAAGCCGTCGTCCGCGACGATGGGCCCGGTGGCGTACCATTGCTTGGACTACGATCCGGTAGACAACGCGTTCATTTTCATCGCGTGGGAGGGCGACCCCGACCAAGTGTGGTGGGGTCGCACGTGGGCCTATCGCTACAACGGCCGATGCACCGGCGCTACGGACTGCTCCACACCTCCGACGTGCAGCGTGGGGTCCGGGGCGACGTGCAGCGGCGGGGCATGCGTGTATTCGCCCGCGTCCGCCGGGACGGCATGCGACGACGGAAACTCCTGCACCGGACCGGACATATGTGATGGGGCCGGCGCCTGCGGAGGGCCCGGCATCTGCGCGACCGACGGAGGCGTGAGCGACGCAGGGCGTGGGCCGGACGCGCCGAGCGACGGCGGAGCACCGGATGCCGGAAAACGAGACGGCAGCGCCGACGCGTCTGGACCGTGCGTGACATGCGATGCTGGAGGCGACGGCAGTGGCCGCGGCGATTCGGGGGCCAGCGCCACGCGAGATATCGGATGCTCCACGTGTGGCAACGGCGAGGTGGGCGAGGCCGGCTGCGGATGCGGTATCTGCAAGCGCACTCCTGGGCGCGGGATCGGTGCGCTATTGGTCCTTCTCGGTCTTTGCGTGAGGCGCCGCGCAAGGAGAAAACCCGCGTGAAGTGCGCTCATGTGAAGACCGCAGGTTTTCTGATGCTATCGTATTGGCAATGCGCTCGTCTGCGTCACTCGCAGTCGGCTTCGCCGGGCTCGCGTCTTGTTCGCTGCTCGTGCCGGACTTTGCGGCAAACTATGACGCCGCCGCTGCATTGGATGCGAGTGACCGCGATCGCGCAGACCATGTCGACGGCTCGAGCGCGGACGCGCCAAGTGGACCCATGTTCCATCCCTCCGGCGCAATCACGCCGGCCGATCTGTCGCTGCCTGGCACCCGTGACGTCAACCTCACGGAGGTCGTGACGTTCGACACCGACACCGGAGAGATCACGAACAACACTCGACCCCCGGGTGCCGGCATGCAGAACGGAATCGGATTTCGCACGAGCGCCAGCGTGGGCATTTTTTCGTTCGCAGCACTCACCATCGGCGCTCCCAACGTGCACTTTCGCGGTTCGAACGCCGTGGCGCTCGTCGTGGCCAAAAAGTTTATCCAAAACGCCGGCCTTTTCGATGTGCAGGGCGCGTGTGCCAATGGCGCGGGAGGTCCCGGCGGATCTGCAGGCGGGATGTCGGCGGCGGGAGAGGGTCTCGGCGCGGGCTCTCCTGGTTCTTTCCTCCGGGGAGAGAGCGGCGGCGGAGGAGGAGGTTTTGCGGGCGTCGGTGGTGCCGGTGGTGACGTGGCCCCCGGTAACGCCGGTTTCGCCGTTGGTGGCGCGGGCGGCTTGGTGTACGGAGCAGCGGCGCTCGTGCCGCTCGTTGGCGGCTCGGGAGGAGGTGCAGGGGCTGCCGAGGGCGACGGTGGCACCGGCGGCATCGGAGGAGGCGGTGGCGGGGCGGTGCAGATCGTTGCCGGCGAATCGATCGCCATCGCGGGCGTGGTCAATGCCGGTGGGTGCGGAGGAGGAGGCGGCAAAGGGCCGAGTTGCACCAATAATTGTGGCGGGGGGGCTGGCGGAGGAGGCGGTTCGGGAGGCGCGATCCTTCTCGAGTCCCGCGCCGTAGACGTCAGCGGTGTCCTCGCTGCGAATGGGGGTGGTGGAGGCGGAGGCGCCTGGGACCACGCCGCCGTCGGCATGCCTGGACTCAATGGCGGCAACGGAAGTGTGCCCGCGCAAGGTGGCGCGGGATCCAGCGACAGGGGACGCAGTGGCGGCGCGGGTGGCGCGGCCGGATCGCCAAACGGTGTGCCCGGCGTAGCCTGGGACCACCCCGGCGGAGGGGGTGGCGGGTGCGGCCGCATTCGAATCAATTCGCTGTCGGGTACCGCATCACTCACGGGAACTCTCAGCCCAGCCCTCGCGGACCGCAACGACGCGGGCGCTCCGCTCGCCACATTGGGAAAGATCGACCTGCGCTGAATACGGACACGTTCTGAAAGGCGTCCTCGGTCCGATGACAACGCCCGATGGGCTCTGTTTCGTGAAGCGCACCTACCCGTCGCCGCCGTGAGCTAAGCTCCAGAGACGATGAGCGATCGCATTCTCCTCGTTGACGACGAGCCGGATATTCAGCAGCTCCTGCTCTTCAACCTGCGCGAAGCGGGCTTCGAACCCGAAGCGGCCGGCAACGGTCTGGACGGACTGACTTCTGCTCGGCGCGCGAGACCCGCCGTCATCATTCTCGATTTGATGCTGCCCGACATGAGCGGCACTGAGGTGTGCCGCAAGCTTCGCGCCGATCCCCAAACGAGCGACGTGCCCATCCTCATGCTCACGGCTCGCGGCGACGAGTACGACAAGGTGCTCGGCTTCGAAGTGGGCGCCGACGACTACGTGGTCAAGCCGTTCAGCGTGCGCGAGCTCGTCATGCGCGTTCGCGCGCTCGCTCGCCGCTCTGCCGAACGAAACCAAGCGCGCGCGCCGCTGGCGACTTCAGGTGGCGCGCGCCTCACGTGGCGCGAGCTCGAGGTCGACGCCGTGCGCCACCATGTCT
>OBEQ011209030.1_pt1 | contig 10051 bp, 10 predicted proteins | sample 1670901 | NCBI WGS metagenome assembly OBEQ01 (sample SAMEA104232315, study PRJEB22302) | groundwater metagenome | biome: forest; feature: aquifer; material: groundwater | place: USA | collected 2011-08-07 | depth 5.4 m | reverse complement strand
GCGTAATGGGGGGGGGGGCGGAAAGGTTGCGGCGGGCGCGCGGTTTGTATCGCTGAATGGCGCGGTGCGCGAAACGGGCCTGACGGCGGAGCAGCGGGGGCTGGCGTTGAACTGGCGCTATGGGCCGGCATCGCGGACGATCGATGATTTTACCTATCAGACGGCGGTGGTGACGGCGCGCGGCGTGGGCCTGCGCCCGCTGAGTGTGGCGCAGGTGCGTGTGGCGCGTAATGTTGCGGCCAATGATCTGACGTTAAGCTGGGTGCGGCGCACGCGCATCGGGGGGGATAGCTGGGAGCAGATCGAAGTTCCGTTGGCGGAGGATAGTGAGCGGTATGAAGTGGATATTCTGAGCGGCGCCATGGTCAAACGGACATTAAGCGCCGTGACGCCGAGCGCGGTTTACACGGCGGCGCAGCAGATTGCCGATTTCGGCGTGGCGCCGGCCTTGCCGCTATCTGTTGCGGTCTATCAGATTTCAACAAGTTTTGGGCGCGGTACAGCGCGGGAGGAGATACTCAATGGCTAATACGGCAAATCTGGGGCTGGCTTATCTGGAGGCGGCGCAATCGCAAAAGCATGTGACGGTGAATGAGGCGCTGAGCGGGTTGGATGCGCTGGTGCAGCTTGCTGTGCTGGGCCGGGATTTGACCGCGCCGCCGGGCAGTCCGATGGAAGGGGATCGCTATCTGGTGGCGAGCGGGGCGGCAGGCGCCTGGGCTGGACAGGCGGGGAAGATTGCCGTCTGGCAGGCGGGGGCCTGGGTGTTCCGTACACCGCGTAATGGATGGAAGGCGTGGGTGGCGGATGAAGCCGCGTTTGTTTTTTATGATGCGGGCGCATGGACGCATACGTTGAAGGCGCGCGAAAGCGATGTGGCGAAAGCGCCGTTGGGGGCGCGCACGATGTTCCGGATTCTGGAAGAGAGCCACACACTTGCGCTGGCGGGCACATCGGACACGGTGATTCAAATTCCCGACCGGGCGATCGTGTTTGGGGTAACCGTGCGTGTACAGACGGCCATTACCGGGGCGGCATCCTATAATTGCGGTATTGTGGGGGATTTAAGCAAATATGGCGGCTCGCTGGGGATTGCGGCGGGCAGCAACAATATTGGCGTCACCGGGCCGACGGCGTTTTACGCCAATACGCCGGTCCGGTTTAGCGCGGTGGGCGGCAATTTCACCGGCGGCGTGATCCGCGTGGCCATTCATTATCTGACGCTGGGGGCTTCGCTATAATGGAACAAAACATGAATATCGTTAGCCTGTATGACATGGAAACCCTGGCGCGCAGCATCTGGGGCGAGGCGCGCGGCGAAAGCGCGGAGGGCCAGGCGGCGGTCGCCTGGGTGATGCGCAACCGGGTGCTGGCGGCGAAGGCGTTTATTGCGCGGCAGAAGCGTGCGCATCCGCTGTTGGGCGATGGCACGCTGGTGGGCGCCTGCCGCGCGCCCCGGCAATTTTCTGCGTGGAATGTAGATGATGGCAACCGGGCCAAGCTGCTGCAACTGGGGTTTCAGGATGCGGCCTATTGCCGCGCCTTTTCGATTGGCTGTCAGGTGTGGGGCGGGCTGATTGCCGACCCGACCGGGGGCGCGACGCATTATCACCGCCACGATATCGAACCTGCATGGGCCAAGAGCATGAAGCCCAGGGCGCTGATTGGCGCGCATATGTTTTATGCGTAAAGTATCAATGATGGCGCTCTTTTAGTACCGCATCGTAATGCGGACCTGCGTATCGCCCGGCATCGCGGTGAAAACCGTTTCATCCAGTTGTGGCAGACGATAGCTGACGGCCGCATCCCTGGAAAAGCCGTAGCCTTCTGTGGGAAGGCCGAGCCAGTTTTTGGTGAGTTTTTTATTGCCGTCTTCATCGTGGTAGAGCGAAATGGCGTAGCTGCCGGGTGCGGGGACCGGCATGCAGACGGTTACTTCGCCCTTTTGCGCGGGAACGCGGATGCGGCCAAGGCGTTTGCCTTTTTCGAGGAAATCCTCATTCCGGTCACCGTAAAGCATGAGGGTGATGGTCCCCCGGGCGTTGTGAACACCGGCAACCTTTATCTGTAACCGGACCGGATCGTCCGCTGTGCATGACCGGTCAGAGACCGGTTCTGCCAGGGCGGGCGCCGCCAGCAGAAAAGCCGCCAAACCGAGCGGTGGTAATAAATGGGATATTCGTCGCATCCGGCAAGCCATGGTAGCAGTGAAGGTCAAGCCTGGCTTATACTCTATCTTCAATAATAATTCCCGGACGAATCGCCATGACGGATGCGCCAAAAATATCACCTACCGCCAGCAAGTTTGGGTATCCGGGAACATGTATTGCCGAAACCCCTTCGTGGCTGGTGCTGTTGCGCCCGCAACAGGTGACCTTTGGGTCGCTGGTGCTGGTTTGCCGGGAGCCGGTGACGGCCTTTGGGGATGTCAGTGCGCAGGCGCTGGCGGCGTTGCAACCGGTTTTGAAAAATATCGAATTACTGCTGACGGATGTGGTGCGCTATCAGAAAATCAATTATCTGATGCTGATGATGGTGGATCCTGACGTGCATTTTCACATTATTCCGCGCTATGACGGGGTGCGTGAATATGCTGGGCTTAGCCTTGCGGATGCAGGCTGGCCCGGGCCGCCACGGCTGGATCAGGCCGTGCAGCTTTCGCCCGATGCGCAGGCGGCGCTTGTGCAGACATTGCGTGATAAATGGGGCGGCAGGTGAGTTCAGCGCGCACGGGTGCGAACCTGATTACATTCTATCTGGTGCGGGAAATATCCAGGCCGTTGGTGTTTTCGCTGCTGATTACGCTGGCGGCGTTATTGCTGGAGCGGACGTTGCGGCTTATGGACATGCTGACCAGCCATGGCGGGCCGCTGGAGCTTGTGTTTCAACTGACGATTAATTTGCTGCCGCATTATCTGGGGCTGGCGCTGCCTGCGACATTCTTTATCAGCCTGTTTGTGGTGATTTCAAAATTCGATGCCAATAATGAACTGGTGACCATCAGCAGTGCGGGGCTTTCGCTGTATCGCATTGTCCGGCCAATGGTGGTGATCGGGCTGGTGTTCGCGCTGATCAGCGTGGCGCTATTTGGATATATCCAGCCTTATAGCCGCTATCTGTACCGTGAGATCATTCATGTCGTCACAAACACCGCGTGGAATGCGACGCTGAACGAAAGGGTGTTCGCCAAGCTGGGTGGCGGGTTGACCATTTATGCGGATAATGTGGACGCGACGGGACGCAGGCTGGCCGGGATATTCATTCGCGAAGTACGCGATGATACGGAAGTGGTGACAACTGCGGCCGAGGGCGCATTGATCGTCAATGATAGCCATACCAGACTGCAACTTGTGCTGCGTGACGGTGAGAGCACCACATTCAAGAAAAACACCAAAGCCATGACGGCGAGCTTCTCCAATCTGAGCTTTGGCCGGGATTTTGCGTTTGACGCCGCGCCGTTTCGCCCGCGTGGCAAGGATGGCCGCGAAATGACCTTGACGGAGCTATGGACGCTGGCGGGAGAAACATCTGATGACGGTGTGCGCGCGGGGCTGGTTGCGGAATTTCATACCCGTATCGTGCGCGCCGCATCACTGCCGTTTCTGCCCTTTCTGGCGATGGCCATGGGCATCGCCAGCCAGCGCGCCAGCCGCAATACCGGCATTGCGGCGGGGGGGCTGATCCTGGTGCTGTATCATCATGTGATACAGCTTGGGGGAAGCCTGGTTGAACGCGGGATGTTTTCAGCGGCAACGGCCATCTGGCTGCCATTTTTGTTGTTTGCAGGTTTTTGTTTGATGACATTTCATCGCAGCAATGCAACGCCGGGCGGCAACCCCTTTGACGCTGTTTTTGCCAGGATCGAGAACATGCTTGCGGCTATGACCAGCGTTCTCCGGCCAGAAAGCAAGAAGCAGGCATGACCTTTGCCCTGTATCTGACACGGATATTTGCGCTGAGCGCCGGGGCGGCGCTGCTGGCATTGGGGGCGCTGGCGGAACTGCTGGATTTGCTGGACAATGGCAATACGGTGATTGCCCGTTATGGCCATCTGTCTGATCTGGCTTATTATGCGGTGCTGATCACGCCGACAGTCGCCGCGAGCGTTATCCCCATTGCGACATTGACCGGTGCGCTGATTGCGTTTGGCAATCTGGCAGGCAACAATGAGATCGTTGCCATGCGCAGTTCCGGCATGACCCTGTACTGGATTGTGGCGCGCCTGGCGCCGGTAACATTGTTTATCGGCGTGCTGTATTTCGCGCTTCGTTTTATTGCCGCGCCCTATACGGAAATTCAGGCGTATGAAATGTTGCGCGAGCCGAAAACGGCAAGCGAAACAGTTTCGGATGAATCGCCTTCAGATGGCGGTTACTGGATCAGCTCCGGGCGGGTGATACTGGCATTCGGGGATGTTGAGGATGAAGGGCGGCGAATAGGGCGTGTGACGATTGTCGATCGGGACGAAGATGGCAGGATGGTGCGGCACACGACCGCCAGGGAAGGGCGGTTTGAGAAGAGCGGCTGGCGTTTCGAGGGTGTTACAAGCCGGACTATGGGAAGGCAGGGCGCGGCCCAGGCGCAAGGCGAAGAATTTACACTGGCGGATGGTCCGCAGCCCATTGATATTCTGGCGGCGACAATTCCCAATGCCCGTGTCCGGCTAAGACAGCCGGGGCTTCCCGAAGCCAAGATATGGGCTGGCAGTAACAGTCCCGCAGATCAGCAGACGAATTTTTATGAAGCGCTTGCCGCGCCCTTTGTGCCGATGATCATGCTGCTTGCGGCCGCGCCATTGGCGCTTGGCACTGCCCGGCATCCCTCACGGGTGCGCGATATGGGTATCGCATTATGCGCCGGATTTGGGTATTTACTGGCCAGTGGGGGGTTCCGGCCGCTGGGGGAATCCGGTGTTATGCCGCCGCTGCTTGCGGTTTGGGGGCCTGTTGTGATTTTTGTGCTGGCCACCACAAGCATATTGGCGCACCGCGAAGGATAGGTCTGTGAGCATTACGATTATTCCCGTAACCGGCAAAAAGCTGCTGCGGCGTTTTATTGAAGTTCCGTACACGGTGCATCAGGGTGATCCCTTGTGGATACCGCCGTTGCGGATGGAGCGTGCGCAAACATTTTCGTCCAGGCACAATGAATTTATGCGCTGCGCCGATGTGGGTCTGTTTATTGCACAGCAGAACGGCAGGGATGTTGGCCGTATCAGCGCGCAGGCCGATCCAATGCTGAAAGCCGCAGGCATGCCAGATATTGGTCATTTCGGCTGCATTAGCGCTGTCGATGACAGGGATGTATTTTCGGCGTTACTGCAGACAGCGGAGCAGTTTTTGCGCGAGCGCGGCGTGAACCGCGCGCTTGGTCCGTTCAGCCTGTCGATCAAAGAAGAAACCGGCCTGCTGATTGATGGCTTTGATACGCCGCCAATGCTGATGATGGGGCATGACCGTAAATATGCAGCCGCGCATCTGGAACAGCATGGCTATGCCAAAGAAAAAGATGTCCATGCCTATATTGCCGATCTGCACATGCCACAGTCGCGGGCCACAGCAGCGATGCTGCGCCGCCCTCCGGCCAGTAATGTTGTGCTGCGCCGGGCCAATCTTGCCGACTATGACAATGAGGTCCGCTTGCTGGTGGATATTTTTAACGATGCCTGGAGCGGCAATTGGGGCTTTGTTCCAATGACCGATGCGGAAACAGCGGCGCTGGGCAAGCATCTGCGGTTAATTCTCGACAAGCGGCTATGGATGTTCGCGGAACTGGATGGCAAGGCGGTTGGATTTATTATCGTGCTGCCCAATATCAATGAAGCCATGCATGATTTGCGCGGTCATCTATTGCCTTTTGGCTGGGCGAAATTTTTGTGGCGGTTGAAAGTGCGCGGGGTACGGACTGCGCGTGTGCCGCTGATGGGGGTCCGGCGGAGCGCTGCCGGAACCATGGCGGGCGCCGCGCTGCCGCTGCATCTGATCAGCGCGGTGTGGAAAACGGCGATGGAGATGGGCTTTCAACAGGTGGAGCTTTCGTGGATACTGGAAGATAATCTGCCGATGCGCCATGTCCTCGACAGGCTTGGTGCGAAAGCCTATAAAACCTATCGTGTATATGGCAAGTCATTGTCATGAAATGTACGGCAATTGTATTGGCGGGCAGCCGCGGCGCGCCGGATGCGTTATGTGTTGCCAATGGCGTCGCGCACAAGGCGCTGATCCCGATCGGTGGCCAGCCCATGCTGGTGCGTGTCGTGGAAACATTGGCGCACAGCGAACGTATCAGCGAAATTCTTATTTCAATTGAACGGCCGGAGCTGGTGTTGGCGCTGCCGTCAATTGCGTCATTGACTGCATCTGGCCGCGTACGGCTGGTTCCGGCGGCCGGTACGCCAAGTGAAAGCGTGTTGGCGGCGATGCATGCTGCGGATAATGCCTGGCCACTATTGGTGACGACGGCGGATCATCCTTTGTTACGGCTTGAGATGATCGATTATTTGCGTGATCACGCGGCGCTGGATGCGGACGCCGTTGCAGCGGTCGTAGAGCAGGCGGTTATTCAGGCTGCCTATCCGGAAACCGCGCGCACCTATATGCGGTTTCGCGATGTTGCATTCAGCGGGGCGAATTTATTTTTATTGCGTAATCCGGACGCCAAAGGGGTGGTGGCGTTTTGGCGTCATGTGGAGGCCAACCGCAAGCACCCATTGCGCCTGATGGCGGCGCTGGGGTTTGCCACGATTTTACGGTTTGTAACGGGGCGGCTTGATCTGGCGCATGCGCTGGGCACGCTGGGCAAATGGTGTGGCGCAAGGCTTGGGGTGGTGCGCATGCCTTATGCGCAAGCAGCCATTGATGTGGACAAGCCGGCCGATCTGGCGCTGGTTACGCGGATTTTGGGATAGTGTCGTTCTACGCCGAAGCGGCCTTGGGGTTATCCCGCAATTTGGAAAACCCCCGCACCAGGGTTTCGGCGCGCGCCATGTCGGCGGGGCAATCGACTTCGCACCAGCCCAGACCTTCGATGGACACGGCGGCAACGGAACCAAAGTCATTTTTCGCCAGCCGGTCTACGGCGGATAAATACCAGCGCCGGAAACCATCCGTGTCGCGCAATACTGTTTCCATTGCAGATTTCATCAGGGCGGCGCCGTCAGCCATCAGACGCAACACACCGATCGATTCTCCATCGGTCTCAAGCGCGGACAATGTCTTGCCGATGGCGCATAGGCGCAGGCCATCGATCTGTACTTTCATGTCGTCATCGTCGTAACGGGATTTACGGTCAATCGTTACGCTTACGGGAGCCTGCGCCTCACGTAATAATTTGTCCAGCACGGCAGGTTCAAACAGTGTATCGCCGTTGAGGATAATGCCGCCATCGCGTAATTCATCTGCTGCCAGATAGAGGCTTGCAAGATTATCGGCCACCGCGAAAAATGGATTAAACAGGGTGCGGATAGTGAGGCCCGGAAATTTCTGTTGCGATGCAAAAGCCTCCACTGCTTGCGACATGAAGCCGGTGACGATCACGGCCTCGGTAACGCCGCACAGATGCAGGCTGCGCAATTGCCATTCCAGAAGCGGGCGCCCGCAAACGGGCACCAGGCATTTTGGCAGATTGGCTGTGTAGGGCAACAGACGCCGCCCCTGGCCCGCGCTTAAGATGATTGCTTTCATGAACCCCCGAATATCCTGACATCGCAGCATGATCCAGGCGGCGGCGCGTCGTCAGCCTGTGTAGCATGGCCAGATTCGGGCTGAAATAACAAATATGTAATGTTTGCCGCCTGCCAGCGGCCTGCTGTATAGGGGGCAGGCCCGCACCCCATGAATTTACAGGATGTCTGGAGAGGATGCTGAACGATAGCGAAAAGGGCGTTCGCCGGCTGGGGGCGGGGATCAAACCCGCCTGGCAAAGCTGGACAGCCGATACATTGCTGCGGCGCCTGATCAGCAATGCTTCGATGCTGCTGGGGGGCAAGGCGGTTACCGCCATTTTCGGCATTGGCTATCTGGCGCTGGCGGCCCGTGGCCTGAGCCTTGAAGCCTTTGGCACATTGATCCTGATCCACACCTATACCCAGGCCGTTGGCGATATTACCAAATTTCAGTCCTGGCAGGCGGTGCTGACCTATGGCACCCCTGCCTGGAATGACGGGCGGATCCACGATTTACGGAAAATACTGCGATTTACGGTGCGTCTTGACGCCATTGGGGCGATCGCTGGGCTGGTGGTGGCGCTGCTGGGCATTCCGCTGGCGCAATATATGTTCGGCTGGGCGCCTGAAACGGCGGAATTGGCCACCTATTATGTGCTGTCCATTATATTTTTCGATATTGCGACAACCACCGGGGTGTTGCGGTTATATGACCGCTTTGATCTGACCGCGGCCCAAAGCAGCCTGAGCGCCTTCATTAAATTACTGGGGACTGCTGTGGCGTTTTATTGGGGCGCTGGCCTGGAAGCCTATCTGGCCACCTGGATGATCTCCGAGATCATTCCCTGTCTGGTATTAATCGGCCTGGCCGTGCGTGAGTTGCGCCGGCAGGGCGTATTGGCCCCGCAACCGGAACGGACTGACACTGCACCTGTTCAATGGGCGCCGGATCGCAAAGTTTGGGGCTTTGTGTGGTCTGCCAATCTGAATACCACGTTGCAGCTTGTCCTGACCCATTTTGGGACGCTTGCTGTCGGGGCGATGCTTGGCGCGCCTGCCGCAGCACTTTACCGGATTGCACGGCAATTGACCGAAGCCCTGACCACACCCGTTAAGCTGCTGACGCCAACTATTTATCCCGAACTGGCCCGGCTTGCCGTCCGTAACGCCAATGCCGAAATGCGGCGCTTTATGATGCGCGCAGCGCTGCTTGCGGGGGTAGGGGCAAGTGCGCTTGTGGGGGTTCTGATTGTGGCGGGGCCGTGGCTGTTAAGGGCTGTGGCGGGGCCAAATTTTGCGCCTGCTTATGGGGCGATGGTCATATTGGGAATTGCCGCCGCGATCCGCCTTGGGTCTTTTCCGTTGGAGCCAATGCTGATATCTTCCGGCCAGGCATTGTCGGCCCTGAAGGTACGCATGGTGACGACGGCGTTTTACATGGCACTAATGTTCTTTTTATGTTCACGGCTGGGGCTGGTGGGTGCGGGGCTTGCGCTGCTGATTGCATCGCTGACCAACGTTGTTGGTCAGGTTTTTGTCGTGGAAAAATGGCTTCGCCAGCATGCTGTGACAGCGTAAAAGCACATATAGGATTCGTTGTATAAGTCCCGGGTCAATCCTGGGCGTGGAGAAGAAACGGCATGAAGGAAACACTGCCCGCCAATCCTGGTGGAGGCATTTATCGTCCCGCAGATTTTGCAACTTTAACGCAGGCATTGGATTATGCGGCGCAGGGGCAGGCAGGACTCAATTTCTACTCTGGCAAGGGCGATCTTCTGGAAGCCCTGAGCTATTGCGATTTGCGCGCGCAGGCGCAAGGCATTGCCAGACGCATGCGCAACGCCGGTATTGGCGCCGGCGAACGTGTTGCCATACTTGCGGATACGGATGGCGATTTCGTCCGCGCATTTTTCGCCTGTCAATATGCGGGCCTGGCGCCAGTACCGATGCCCTTGCCGATGGCCTTTGGCGGCAAGGCAGGGTATGTCAGCCATATTCGCCGGATGATCGAAAGTGCGGGGGCCAGCGCGGCGCTGTGTCCCAAGGCTTTGCTGGAGATGACCCAGGAAGCCGCGAACGGACTGGGGCTTAAAGCCGCCGGGACGCTGGAAGTGTTTGATGCGTATACGGATGATGGTGCGCCCCTGCCCGTCATCACGCCGGAGCATCTTTCCTATCTGCAATATTCCTCCGGCAGCACCCGGTTTCCGCTTGGGGTTGCGGTGACGCAGCGTGCGCTGCTGAGTAATTGCCGCGCCATAACCCAGCACGGGCTGAAAATTGTGGCGAGCGACCGATGTGTGTCGTGGCTGCCATTTTATCATGATATGGGGCTGGTTGGATTTCTGCTGGTGCCGGTGACAACGCAAATGTCCGTCGATTATGTAT
>OBEQ012787375.1_pt1 | contig 10052 bp, 3 predicted proteins | sample 1670901 | NCBI WGS metagenome assembly OBEQ01 (sample SAMEA104232315, study PRJEB22302) | groundwater metagenome | biome: forest; feature: aquifer; material: groundwater | place: USA | collected 2011-08-07 | depth 5.4 m | reverse complement strand
GTTCCCCACCCAGATGAGGCGAGGGACGAGCACCAAAATCCGCGAGCCCAGCGCGCCACGGTGGGGCGCGCAAGCGATCCGGCGAGCACCGACCGTGACAGAACCCGACGCCAGCATGGAGGTCTTGACTATATAGTTCATATAAGCTAATATTTAGCTAGTGTGAATAATAACATGCGCCGCTCATCCACCACCCCAAAAGATGTCAGCCTGGCGATCGCGGAGCTGATGCCTAACATCATCCGCGGCACCCAGCTCGACTTCTTCGTCAAGAAAAACGTCACGCAGACGCAGTTTCTGGTGCTCACCGCCATTCGCGCATACGGCCGCTGCGCGATGGGCACCCTGGCCCGCAACCTCCATGTGCGCATGCCCACCGCCACCGGCATCGTCAACCGCCTCGTCCAGACCGGCTACGTACGCCGTGTGCTGCATCCGACCGACCGCCGGCAGGTGATCGTTGAGCTCACCGCAAAGGGCCAGGCGTTCATCCAGGAGTTCCAAGCGGTGATCCGGCGGCGCTGGGAAGAGGTCCTCGTCCCGCTTGAGCCGCGGGAGCTTGACGCGTTCCACCACGTCATCACCAAACTCACAACGCAACTACAATCTCTTTCCTAAGATGAGCGCTGCTGACACCTCTCAATCGCTTCGGATGAGGAGACCGATCCTCCTGCTGGTGGCCCTGTGCGTCCTGGGCTCGAGCGGCCTGTGGGCTGAGGAGCAGACCACTTCGGATCTAGCCGCATCTCACCCGCTGAGTTTGAGCGAGTGTTATGCGCTCGCCCTGAAGCGAAGCGAAACCATCGCGATTCAACGCGAGCGGATCGAAGAAACCGAGGGGCGATTTCTGCAGGCGTTAAGCAGCATTCTGCCCCGCGCCTCGTTTGTGGTGTCGGAAAAACGGCAGGACGGCACCGGCCAGTCGGCGTTTACGCTGCAACGCGTCCCCGAGCGCCGCTTCACCTTCAGCCAGCCGCTGTTTGCCGGTTTCAAGGAGTTCGCCGCGATGGTCGGGGCTCGTGCCGAGCGGCGAGAACGCACATATCAAAAGGCCCGGGCCGAGCAGCTGCTTCTGGTGGATGTGGCGGATGCGTTCCACCTGTTGTTGGAACAACGGGAGGACCTGCGGGCACTTGAGACCACACGTACGGCGCTGGCTCAACGCGTGGATGAACTAAAGGACCGTGAGCGGCTCGGCCGGTCACGCCCGAGTGAAGTGGCCAGCGCCCTGGCCCAGCTGCGTAGGACTGAAGCGGACATGGAACTGACGCGCAGCCAGGAGCGTATCGCCCGCCAGCTGCTGGAGTTCCTCACCGGGCTGCCGCATATCGAGGCGATTCATGATCCTGAACTTTCCCTCTCACCTCTTGAGCCTGAGGAGACGTACGTCGCCAAAATTACGATGCGCCCCGATGTCCAGGCCAGCGAGGAGATCTGGAAGGTGGCGAGGGCGGCGGTGGGAGTTGCTCAGGCCAAGTTCTGGCCCACGGTGAATATAGATGGCAACCGGTATACCAAGCGGGCCGGCGCTGCAGCCGACGTGTCGTGGGACGTTACCTTGACCGTCGATGTGCCGCTCTTCCAGGGCGGCCAAGCGGTTGGGGCGGTCAAGGAAGCGGCCTCCCAGGCCCGGCAAGCCAAACTGGACTATGAGCGAGTGCAGCGTGAGGCACTGCTTGATATCCGCGACATGTACGTCAAGCTACAAGCCGCTATCGCACGCAGTGAGGCGCTCACAAAGGCACGGGATGCCACCGAGGAGAGCTACCGGCTGCAGGTCGAGGATTACCGGCTCAACCTCGTCAATAACCTGGAGGTCTTGCAGGAACTCCACCAGCTTCAAGATGCGCAACGCGATGCCATCGAGGCGCACCATGAAGCGAAACGGCTGTATTGGCAATTGCGCGCCGCCACCGGAGAAACATTATGACACTCTCTGATCTCTCAATCAAAAACCCAGTCTTTGCTTGGATGCTGATGGCCGGTTTGATCGTCTTCGGTGGTATCAGCTTCCAGCGCATGGGAGTCAGCCAATTACCGGACGTTGATTTCCCTGTCGTCTCGGTCAACCTCGCGTGGGAGGGGGCAGCTCCCGAAGTCATGGAAACTGACGTCGTGGATCCGGTGGAAGAATCGGTCATGTCCGTGCAAGGCATCCGCGAGGTTTCCTCATCCACGCGCCAAGGCCAAGCGACTGTCACTATCGAATTCGAACTGAATCGCAATATCGACGCGGCCCTGCAAGAGGTGGAAACCAAGATTGCCCAGGCGCAACGCAATCTCCCTAGAGAAATGGATCCGCCGACCGTCACGAAGGTGAACCCGGAAGACAATCCGATCATGTGGATCGGCGTCTCCGGTGATGTGCCGGTGCGCGATCTCACCGAATATGTCCAAGACCACCTCAAAGACCAATTTCAGACCATTACTGGTGTTGGCGAAATTTTTCTGGGGGGGTTTGTGGAGCGCAATCTGCGGGTCTGGCTGGATGCCGAGAAGCTCCAAGCATATCAATTGACGGTTCAAGACATCATCAATGCGATCCAGCAAGAGCATGCCGAGATGCCTGCGGGTCGCCTTGAGACCTCCCAAAAAGAGTTCAACGTCCGCACTATGGGCGAGGCCACGAGTATTGAAGAATTCGGTCACATCGTGATTCCCGGCCGTGGGAACAGCCCTATCTATCGGCCGATTTATTTGAAAGATGTCGCCACGATTGAAGATAGTCTGGCCGATGTGCGCCGGATCTCGCGCACGATGGGCAAATCGGCCATCGGGCTTGGTGTGCGAAAGCAACGTGGGGCCAATGCGGTGGCAGTCGCTCGCCGCGTGCGCAAACGATTGGCTGACATCCAATCCCAGGCGCCGAAAGGCATCGACCTACGAGTCGTCAATGACTCCACACGGTTTATCGAGGACTCGGTCAAGGAATTAACCTTTACCCTGTTTCTCTCAGCGCTATTGACCGCGTTGGTCTGCTGGCTCTTCCTGGGTTCATGGAGTGCCACACTGAATGTGCTCCTCGCCATTCCCACCTCGGTCATCGGAGCGTTTATCTTTCTTGGCTTCATGGGATTCACGCTGAATACGTTTACGCTGCTTGGTCTCTCGTTGGCTATTGGGATCGTCGTCGATGATGCCATCATGGTCCTGGAAAATATCGTGCGCTACCGAGAAGCGGGCCTTGAGCAGGTTGAAGCCGCGCGCGTAGGAGCTCGGCAGATCACCTTCGCGGCCATTGCCGCGACGTTGGCCATTTTGGCGATCTTCCTTCCGGTGGCGTTTATGCAAGGCATCATCGGTAAATTCTTCTTCCAGTTTGGCGTGACGATGACCGTCGCCGTTTCGCTGTCCTTGCTTGAGGCGCTGACGCTGGCGCCTATGCGGTGCGCACAATTTCTAAAGGTCGGCGAGCGGCACACAGCACTTGGGCGAGGCATCGATCGAGGATTCCAACGTCTCGCCCAGGGCTACCATCGCTCACTCACAGGAGCGCTGAATCATCGCGGCCTCGTGCTCATCACCTCCCTCCTGATCTTTGGCGGCTCGCTGGCGATCGTGCCTCACCTGCGCAAAGAGTTTGTGCCGCCGCAAGATCAGAGCATGTTTCTCTCGCGTCTGCAGACTCCTGTCGGCTCTTCGATCGATTTCACCAATGAACGATTTCTCAAAGCTGAACAGTTTGTGATGAGCCGTCCCGAAGTGTCGGGCTATTACGCGGCCATTGGGGGATTCAGCGGAGGTGAGGTGAATGCCGGCATGCTCTTCGTCACGCTCAAGCCGCCTCGACAGCGCCCGATCGTACCGCCCAATACGCACCGTCTCTCGCAAGGCGACTTAATGGGCCTCTTCCGAAAGGAACTCAACAAGATCCCTGGGGTGCAGCGCGCCGTGATTCAAGATCTTTCACTCAGCGGCTTCTCAGCCCAGCGCGGCTTTCCCGTTGAAGCGTCGGTCCGCGGTCCGGATTGGGATACCCTTGCTAAAACCTCTGAAGCCATCCGCCAGCGCATGGCGCAAAGCCCCCTCATGGTCGACGTGGATACGGATTATTTCACCGGCACGCCTGAAGTCCAGGTGCATCCGGATCGAGAGAAAGCCGCTGAACGAGGCGTGAGTATCGATACGATTGGCCACACCGTCAATGCCTTGGTGGGTGGTGATCGGGTCGCGAAATACACGAAAGGTGGGCGGCGCTATGATGTACGGGTGCGGCTGATCCCAACCCAGCGAACGCAGGCCGAGGATATCGAACGGCTATGGGTCTGGAATAATCGGGGCGAGATGGTGCAGCTAAAAGACGTGGTGCAAATCACTGAAAAACCCTCGCTGCTGACGATTACCCGCCGGGGCCGTGAGCGGGCCATCTCGCTGTTTGCCAATGTGGCCCCTGGCAAATCGCAAGCCACAGCCTTGGGAGAAGTCCAACGCATTGCGAAAGATCTCCTACCTCCTGGCTATCGCATTGTCTTCAGTGGCAGCACGCAGACGTTTAAAGAATCGTTCCAGAGCCTGCTCTTTGCGATGTGGCTTGGCGTGCTCGTCGCCTATATGGTGCTCGCCTCCCAATTCAACAGTTATCTGCATCCCGTGACCGTCTTGCTGGCGCTGCCATTTAGCGTCTCAGGCGCCTTTCTTGCGCTGGCGATCGCGAATCAGTCGCTCAACATCTACAGTTATATCGGGCTCATTTTGCTGATGGGGATCGTCAAGAAAAATTCGATTTTGTTGGTGGAGTTTACGAATCAAACGCGGGAAGACGGCAAGAACGTGCACGATGCGTTACTGCACGCGTGTCCGATTCGACTACGGCCGATCTTGATGACCTCAATTTCCACGATTGCCGCCGCCGTGCCTCCAGCACTCGCCATTGGTCCTGGCGCTGAAACGCGGATTCCGATGGCGGTGGCGGTCATCGGCGGGGTGACGCTCTCAACGTTCCTGACGCTCTTTGTCGTCCCGTGCGCCTACAGCCTCTTCGCCCGATTTGAACACAAAAAATACCAAGCATCCCACACCGTTGAACCACTGCAACCCCTGCTCGGTGTTACGCCGCACATCTAGCAGCTTTCCCCACCGTTTGAACTCACGGTGCCGCAGCTTCAACTAGCTGCAGATCATCGAGCGTAAAGTTCCCGCTTGAACTGGCGTTGCCTGGATCGATGAAGAAGTAGATGTTCTGGATGTTCGAGCGGTCGATCGTTAGGCCTCTGAGATCATAAGATAGCGACTGCCACTGTCTGCCAGTCCCCACCTGCTGCACTGCCACATCTTGCTGGTGACCACTTCGATCCTCGAGCTTGACGAGCAGGTCAAATGGCTGTGTGCCGTTGTTCCGAACGAGAACATTGAAGCGTTGGTAGCCAGCCATATCGCGCAGGACATTCGTCTCCGAAAGATGTCCGGCAAAGAACGAGAACGGCCTGTCGTTCTTATAGTATATCACCGACATTGCAGCTGAACCATCGAACCGCTCATCTGTAATGACTCGACGGTCATAGACCGCGGTCCCGTCACCATCCCACCAGCCGAGCCTGACATCAGGTGCCTGAAGGAGCTCATCTCCCTCGAAGTCTTCAATCACCGCCTGCCCGGAACTGAGGAAAAAAGGCTTGCCGGTTTGCCAGCGGCCCCATTTCTGTTTCTGTCCATCCAATGCCCGTACCTGCGCCTGATACCGGCGATCCCGTGGCAGAGCCATCGAAGGGATGTACCGGGGCTCGGTAATACCTGTTTGCTCAAGGAGCGTCACCGGACGGCGATCGGTCACGTCCTGAATCCTGATGGCATACTCTGGCGCATTCGGAGCCGGCACCCATCGGATGGCGGGAGCCGGCTGGTATTCAGTTCGATCGCCAGTCGGAGCGATAATGTGCGGCCGCTTCCCAAAGGTCTTCTCGATGCCTTTTTGCACATAGCTATTCCGCATAAAGTAGTTCCATACCGTGCCATTAAGGGCATTGGCACTGGCGAGCGCCGGTGAAAGCTCATCCATTCCAACATCCCATGGAGAGTTCACCTTGGGACGCCCCTCAGCATCCAGGTCGTTCGCATCAAGCGATTGCACCAGGAATCCGTCTCCCCGGAGCATGTTGGGCGACATGAACAGGAACGCTTGGGACGCCGGGTTGCGCCCAAGATCTTGCGTGTTCCCGAAGGGAATCCAGTTGAGGATCGCATGGGGTGCAATCGGCCAGACACCATTTTCCTTGTCGAAGAACTCCTGCCTGCTCGCAAAGTACGCAAGACCAGAACCCATTTGTACGCGATACTCCCTGTTACTCTCCCCAAAAGTTCCTGGGCGCTCCTTGGACCACGAGTCGCTGATGCCCCAGATATCGTCCGGATAGCCGTGGTCTTCGGCCGATGCTTGAGAGGCCCGCATGGCGCGCACCGTGTTGTCCCACCAGTTGACGCGTGAGTACTGATCAGGCCCGAGGAGGCGAAAATCGTAGAACAGATGTGCGAAGTAATAGGTAAAGGCTGCCCCATAGAGAGAGTACACATACGGCTCATTGGGGAGGTAGGCTCCAGCATCGCTCTGGGAGAGCCATGACATCGTCTCCTTTGGGCGCACCGCTCCTGACGGGGCTCCTGCTGCCAGAAGGTTGATTAAGAGCACCTCATCGGTATAAAACTCAAAGTCGAGGGGAATGAATCCGCCATGCTGCCATCCAACGCTGAATCGTCTCACCTTCGGGTTGTAGGACGACTTGTTCCAAAATTTCTTCCACTTCATGTTCTTATAGCAAGCGTCGGCCTCTTTCTTGACGTCTCCCCCGAAATATTCGCCTGCCGTGATGACCCCGGCAATAAGAATGGCCGAATCGATGAGAGACACTTCGGACGTGCTGCGGCCATCGGCCCCGATCGCTGGAGCGAGTTGCCCACCTTGCTCGGTGTAGAAGTGGTAGAGAAAACCGGAAAAATTCGTCGCCTTGTTCTTCTGCAGCTCCCGGATTTGACGGATCGAGGCGAGCGCCATCGTGCGAGCGATTTCTCGATCCACAAGACCCTCCTCCACACTCACAACGAGGCCCGCCAAACCAAACCCAGTCGCCGCGACGTCTGCCTCGTCATTTGTGGTAGCGCTGCGATACAGATCGTGGAAGCGATACTGTGGGTCATGCGCGTACCGAAGCAGCTGAGCCTGTACCTGCCGCAATTGCTGCTGAGGTGACAACTCTTGAGCCAACACTTCCACGCTTGCGATGGGTTTGGCGGCGTTGACTTGTTCGACCCCGCCCGTAATGCCGACGCGCACCGGTGATGACCCCAAGAGGGCGTTTGCGGGCTGCACTGATGTGGTCGGTCCTCCCATGAGCGTAGCGGCTAAGCTGACGGCGGCCACCGCCTTTTTCAGCATGCCTGAATTCCTCGTATCTGAAGTGGGGCCTGGGGACGGTTCTGCCCGTTCGTCGGGGGACGTGGTGGTTGCCGGGGTTGGAAGAGCAGGAAGTCCAGGGGAAGTCTCTGTGCCGGGTTCCGAAGGGAGAGGTTGGCCACCTGCCGGGGTCGCGCCGGAAGCGGAACTTATTCCCTTGGAACCTGGTACCACACCTTCCTGTTGAGCCGGACGCTTGCGCGCAGTGTAGAGCCACATCTTGGTCCGGCCACCATGCTTGCGTATGAAATCGGTCTCGGGATAGTCCGGCTCGATGGTGGCAAGCGGCACCTCGCTATAGATTGGCTCAAAGCTGTGTCGCGCCAGGCTGTTGCGAAACAGCCAGGCACCCTCTTGGAGATTATCGATGATAGTTTCTCTTTCATACGTTGTCGCGTATCGGCTTAGGTCCATGGTTGCAGCCGGATCGCGATTGGCCTCGGAAATCACGTACAGCATGCCGCCGGGCCGCAGGATGCGATGGGCTTCGGCGACCCAGGCGTACCAGTCATCGGGATGCACAATGAAATGGTCGTAATTCGGCATGTTGATGGTTACGAGATCCACCGACGAGGCCGGAAGGCCTGTGTCGACCGAATTTCCAACGACATATCCTGGCGGCAACTCTCTCGGCTCGTTCAGATGCTCGCTGTATTGCGTATCAAACCCGATGATGGCAGCACCTGGATGGACTTCGTGATACAGACGGAGAAATTGTCCTGACCCTGTTCCGAAATCCACGACCCTCTGCAACGCCGTGGAAGCATTGAAGGCTTCGATAATAGGCCGGTTATGCTCAGCAATCCATGAAGCGGCGGCACCCTTCCTCGCACCAGGCGTTTCCACTCCGCTGTCCCCTGCCATGGTACCTTCAGAAACCGGTCCGTCCTTCTTCATCATCCCCCGCTCGCCGACGACTGGCTCGCCACCCGCCGGGGCCGCGCTGGGAGCAGATAGTGCCGGAAGAGTGGTAGCCGATCGGAGGGAGTAGATCCCGACGTGGTCCTCCACTCCCCAGTGCGCATTGTCGATCTTCGCAAGGAGCGTCACCGCGATCCCTTGCCGCCCGGCGGCCTTACGATCGACGGCTAGTCCATCGGGCCGGTCTTCATGGTAAGGGAGGATCGCCACGGCCTCCGAGGTCAAGAACGACGCAAACCCAGTCAGCAGGCGATCCAGCGCGGTCTGCTTCATCAACAGCACCTTGATCCCACGGGCGCGGATTTCCTCTAGATAGCGGGGTGCCTGGTGCCACAACGATGCCAAGTATTCCACGATGCGTCGTGTAGAATCGTTCTGGATGAAGAGCGCAAAACGGGGCCGGGCTGGCTGGCCAGCGTACGCCCACTGGAAATCAACCCGAAACACTCCTTGATCGAGCTGCTGAACCCGTACGTCTGTCGCCCCCATCTCGGCAAGCTCATGCCGCACCATAGCTTCCATCCCGTAGCCCTTCAACTCAAGGGCCGCAGTCATCTGGGCATTCAGGAACCCCTCTTCTCGGCGGCGCCGGCTGTAGTGCTCGGCGTCCTCGGGTGCCAACGCTGCGTGGCGGCCCCGAAACGCTTTGGTGTCCACGAACACCCCGCCGGAGGCATTTGTCGCCAGCCAGAAGCTGGCCATATCGCTGCCGGAGGCGACATCCAACGCGATCAGGTCGCGCTCATCGAGAATCGCTAGGTGCGAGGCAATTTCCATTTGCCGTGAGATGGCCTGCTTCGCGGCATCTTGCCGGATCAGACGGGCAAACCGCTGATCATCGCTGGGTGCTGCTTGGCTGTTCTCGACGTGCGGTTCTTGTTCTCGTTGGGCGACGTGCACTGGGCCGGCTGGCGGGCCACCCGCCTGGGCCGCGCCGGAGGCGAGACCATTGTCCTTGGAATCGACCCAGGAAGTCGCCGGAGTCGCATCGGTGCCCTTGCGTCGAATGCGGACTGCCCAGCCGTACCGAACGGCCGGATGGGTCCTGATCCCACCTTCCCGCTCATAGCGGTCTTTCAGTTCTTGGCTGAGATCCGAAGTCCGGACGCGCACGATGGCCTCTTCAAGGTCTTGAGCGCCTGGAATCTCCACGGTGTCCCACGAGACCGGAAAGGCTATTGAGAGATCGAGGTGACTTGGATAAGCCGGCGAGAGAACCGCCTCTGGATGCGCACCGATATCATCGGTGATACAGAACCCGCCTGGCCGAATCGATCGGCTGAGTGCAATCACAAATGAGTCGGGCGACCGATACGCAAGCGGAATATCATGTCCGGCCCGCTGGTAATAGAGGTCGATTCCGGCGGCTAAGACCTCTTGGAACTTCTTCGGATAGGTCTCAGGGACTGTGAGGTCGGCATCGATAAAAGTAATCGTATAGCGCTGGGGCGCAGTGCCGGCATAAGCCCAAGGGAATTGAATGCTCGGATGCCCCCCATCGTCATCGACGCGCACCGTTGAGAGATCGATTCCAAGCGCTTCAAGTTCTGTGCGGAGAGCCCCGAGCAGCATCTCCTTCGATTGGAGCGCAGGGGTATAGCCGTAGCCCATGATTCGTTTATCTCGCCGGTAGCCAGGCGCGGCGAGATATCGGCTGGGATCGGAGAGAAGCCCCTGGATATCCGCGGCAGAAAGGCTGGGGGACTTTCCGACAAACACCCTGGGGGGGGGGGTGGGGGGGGGAGAG